>VFQN01000494.1_pt1 | contig 73123 bp, 108 predicted proteins | sample 3512371 | NCBI WGS metagenome assembly VFQN01 (sample SAMN10412370, study PRJNA504923) | tailings metagenome | isolation source: Replicate 2 from Balatoc abandoned mine | place: Philippines: Itogon, Benguet | collected 2017-08-28 | reverse complement strand
GGGGGGGGGGAGATGGCGGGACGGGGGGGTGGGTAGGGGGGGTGCTCGGGGGGGGGGGGCGGGGGTGGGGGTCCAAGGGGGGGACGGCGGGCTGCAGCTCGGCTCCATGCCAGCTCCATGCATGAGCGCGCGCCAAAACCAGTATAGTCACGCACAGAATACCGCGGTGCTGCCGAGCTCCACGTAGTTCCAATACTAACTCAGCGAGCAAGCCGACGGGGCTATCTACGACGCCACAGCATCCAAACCGGCCCCGAACCCGAAGTGTGTACGGCAAGCGCCCAGCCCCAGATGCTTTGCTTCGGCTCGCGCGCTGCCACTGGTCCCACCTGGCCCGCGGATCTTGTCCGCCAGGGGGTACGCTCCCGGCTGCGGGATGCCCGTGTACACCGTGCACGAGGGTGCCGGCGGAGGCACCGCTCCAGGGGGAGCCGCGGTGGCAGGGGGCGCCCCCGGCTGCCCCGGCGGCGGCGCCATGTACTGCGGAGGGTACCCGTACCCCGGCGGCGGCTGCCCCGCGACAGGCGGCGGGGCGTACGGTGGAGGTGCTCCGTATGGTGGGGGCGCTCCGTACGGGGGCGGAGCGGCGCCCGCCGGTGGCGGCGCATGGCCTGGGGCCCCGGTGGCGGCAGCGGGCGGCAGGCCGCTCAGCAGGCGCTGGACCTCCGCCACCGCCGCCCCCACTACCCGCTGCTTGTCTTCATCCTGCGAAGTGGAATTCGTGCAAGTTACGGTTGGTCCTGGCGGTTTTGTGGCTCAGGGTCCCGGTAAGGCGTTGGCACCTAGGCAACTCAGCATGCGAGTCGAAAGCCCCTCATCGCTGAGGGGATGCAGGATCTGTAGCTGCACGCCAACGGGGGCCTACCGTGGTGGCTGCGGCCCCCGGCTTGACGTACAGGTGCAGGGGCTTCTCCTTGCCGTCGGGCGTCACCCCAGGGGGGTAGTAGCGCCCCCGCGTCACGATGACGGTGCCTGTGCGCGCCTGGATGTCGTCCTGCACGTTGCGCTTCGTGAGGTGTACGCGCAAGTTGGTGGGGGCGTCGTTGATGACCACCTCGCGAGCATGGTCCAGGGGCGCCCCGGTGGCAGCTGCAGAGGCAGGCGGCGAGGCCCGTGCGATCTTGGACTGTGACGGGTGATGTAGGGACCGAGGAGTGGGTTAGTGAGTGACTCACCGGAGGGAGGGACAGCGGCACTGCGCCCAAACGCACAACACTACCACAGCAGCGCGGAGGTACTATAGCAGCAGCGTTTCCACGAGGCTCTGCAGGTTCCTCAGCGGCCTCGGCAAGGGCTGGGCAAGGGAAGAACCTTTGTGCGCCCACGCATCCCGCATGCCTTGCAGAGGTGCCAACGGACTGCTTGTCTTACTGCTTACCGGGTGGTACTTATTGAAGATAGCCGCGGCGGCAGCTTGCGCAGCAGCGATGTTGAGGGTTGCAGCGCCTGCTGCGGGGGTCTGCCCTACCGCTGTTGGCAGTGACGCTATGGGTATAGCAGCAGGTCCTGGGACATCCCATTTGCGCTTCCTCGGCTGGCCGCCGTCCGTGGTGCTCATTTATCCTCTTCAACAAGGGACGGGCTCTGAGAATTAGGCAGAAGGGCGGCCGAGCTTGTTCTCTCACTCCTTGCTGTTGTGTATGTTGCTGTTTGTGTCGCGTATGTGGGCTGAAAGCGGAATGCAGAGCAGTATACCAGTGCCGTATTCTTTGGCATGGGCGATGTGTGAAACCCAACGACTGCCAGGAGGGGGGCATCGGATGCCTTAAGCCTTCGCAAGGAAGGATAAACAGGATAGGAAGCTCGTGACCTGCTTTTCCGTGAACCCTCTGTATTTAAGGCGGGATTACAAGGCCAAGGCTCACAGGAGACGCCCAATTTGAAACATGCGATAGGTCCATACATGATCATCAAACAGTTGCATTTGTGTGATCAGGTTTAGGGAGCAAGCAGACTGTCAGCTGGGCCGTTGCTGAGACCTGGACCTGTTGCGCTAGATCGCGGGAGTTCAGCGCCCGCTTGGGCACAACATGGTGATGCTTACATCTCCAATCACAGCCGGGCAGGTGCGTCTCAGTCGTTCGGTGGGAGTCGAGTCGGTCGCCCGTCAACTCCATCGTTGAGAGCAGCCGGCGAAGCGTCAACCCCCCGCGTTTCACCGCAGGTCACCTTCTTTGCTGCTCTAGCATGGTCGGTTGTAGCATGGCTGTACGCGGAGTTTCTGCATTGGCGAAAGTGGGTGGGGCAGCGAAGGGCCACCTACCTTTGGGGTGGCTCGGCCCTGCGCGACGAAGGCAACATCATGGCTTGTGCTTGTGCAGTTCCTCATCAAGCCGATCGCAGGGCAATTCCTAAGGTCATGTCGCTTGCGCACGAATCCTGCGTTCACACCTGAGAACCCTCGACAACCACGTGAGCCTCACGCGCCCCAAACCCCGGTCCCCGTGCAGAACGGTCTCCGCCGACCCCAGGGAGACGGAAGAGGCGCGGCATCATCGGGAGGCAGATGCGGAGTCCGGAGCGGCATCCTCAGAGTCTAAAGCTCTTTTGGGCAACGGCACGGCCAATGGCGAGCACAGCGGTGCTAAGCCCGCTGCTACTGCCAGCAGCTCCACAAACATGCTGTCAAGCATGGCCGGCTCTGGCCTCGTGGCGTGCCTGAAGATGGACTCAGCGGCCTTGTTGCAATACAGGCTGGTGGGTATGCGGTGGTGGTTCATCTGGGTCACGTGTTCTAGTGTGTGCGCGGCGCTCATACCAGGACCCGTACATCTTGCATGCGACAAGGGCACCATAGATTGCTCTCGCCCAAGCAAAGCGTTCCAACAAGGTTGACAGCATCCAGATGAGCAGGCAGTGCACTGCTAAATGAGGCTCGCTGTTGCCAAGCTGCCGCCCATGCAACGGTAACCGCCTTTTTCCACCATGTGCGGCTGCATCTGAGCCTACATGGAGCTCAACCAACCTCCACGCCCATGCCTATACGTTACGCGACCACACGACCATGCACACATGGCACCGACACGGCCACGGCAACGCTTCATCTCCTCCCCCACGGCTGCCACAACCCCCCACCAGGTCCTGCGCGCCGTTGTGGAGTTTGGCGCCCTCATGATGTGGTACTTTGTGTCGGACCGCACCACCATCCTGGACGCGGGCGAGAAGACCTACAGCCGCGACCTGTTCTTCTTCCTGTTTGTGATCCTCACCTGCGTGGCGGCGGGCGCCAGCCTGCAGACCTTCAAGACGCCGTTGCTGCTCAACAGGCCGCAGACGGAGGAGTGGAAGGGCTGGATGCAGGTGGGAGCGGGGCCATCGTCCCAGCCCAGGGCGAGGGCAGCACCCGGAGCACGAGGGGCCAGGGACAAAGGGACCACAGGCGAGCGGGCAGCAGGGCAGAGGGGCAGCTGGTGGGGCTGCTGGGGTTGCGGAGCCACGTAACCCACATGGAGTGGCGCCAGGTAGTAGTCGAAAATCTGCTGTGGAGGTGGGCCGGACAAGCGGCGCCGGTCAGTGCTGCAGCTGCAGCCGTACCCGCTTGCACGGAGACGGAGGCCGTATGCCTGCTCACAATGGCCTGCGGGAGGCAGCATTGACGACGCATGTGACAGAGCGTATGTGACCTGCCGCGGTTAGGACAACGAGGAGTTTGACCCACTACGCAGCTCTGCAAACAGTCCTGCGCCTGTGCCGCTGTTGGGCTGCAGTGGGTTTACGCTGCCGGGTCCCCTCCCCCACGTCCGCCGCGTGCCAGGTGCTGTTCCTGCTGTACCACTACTATGAGGCCAAGGAGGTGTACAACGCCATCCGCATCTTCATCGCCGCCTACGTGTGGATGACGGGCTTCGGCAACTTCTCATACTACTACAAGACGGGAGACTTCGGGATCGGGCGGTGCGTGGCTGCAGAGCGATGCCAGTTGGCGGAGGGTTTACAAACCCTGCGTGACCTGGGGAATGGGCCATGAGACACCCTGCGCTTTGGCTCCAGATGCTTTAGGTGTCTCTCCCACATGCAACCTGATTTGCACGCTAAGCTCTGCTGACCCTGAACACCGACACTCAGCTGGCCCTGAACACCTGTCCTGCCTTCTCTGCCTCTTATCTTATTGCAGCTTCGCGCAGATGCTGTGGCGCCTCAACTTCCTAGTGTTCTTCGCGTGTCTGGTGCTCAACAACAGCTACATGCTGTACTACATCTGCCCCATGCACACCATCTACACCGTCTTCGTATACGCGGCGCTCGCCATCGGACCGCAGCTAAACCAGAAGAACGTGTGGATCTGGATCAAGTGAGTTCTTAGTGTACCTGGAACGGCCCTCGTGGTCCAGGGCATGAGAAGGGCACGTGGGCGGCGCAGCCCAAATGCGTGTGTTTGTTGCAGAGCGCTGGTGATACAGCCGATGAACAGTGAGCCGCACGCTAGTATTGCGCGGGGGTCGTCTTGCATCGGCAGTCGGCCCCAAGGGCCGGACAAGCCGCCCAGAGCCCCTTTGCCGTTCCACACCACCAACCACCGCAACTGCAACAGCCGCACCCGGTCTCCCGAAACGCGCTCACTCGCCCCTCCTCGCCGCCCCCAGGCTGGCGCTGTGCTTTGCGCTCATCGTGGTGGCGTGGGACATCAAGGCGGTGTTCTACGCCATCTGGTCGCCCTTCACGTGGCTGGTGGGGTACGTGGACCCGCGCAAGCCATCGGACGACGCGCTGCACGGTGCGTGTGCGGGGGTTGGTGGGCTGGGCTGCGGGCAACGCAGACCCTACTGCGGCAGTAGGTCATGAGCTTGGGACTGAAAGGACCTGACGGTCCTTGGAGAAGGGGCTGCACTTGTTGCCCGAACGCGCGTGCAACTGCGAGCCGGGGCTGGCCGCGCCGGCGGTTGAAACGACTGAGCTTTTCGATATGGGCACCTCGGCTTTCAGCGCAGGTGATGCATTCTCGTGCCTGTTCTGAAGCCCTTGTCTTGCTGTCGGTGTGTCTGCCACGCCATGCCCTCCCACAGAGTGGTACTTCCGCTCGGGCCTGGACCGCTACATCTGGATCTACGGCATGCTGTGCGCCTTCGTGCACCCCCAGGTGGGTGGGCCGTCCATTTGCGCCCCTGGGGGCCTCCCTTGGCTGAGTTCGTGTGCAGCACCATGTAAACGAGCATGCGAGGAGAGCCACAGGAGCCAGCAAGCCAGCAAGACACGTGTACTGGAAGGAAGTGGTACGTGTCGTCTGCTCCTGCCCGCTGGCCTGCCCTGGGGGTGCCCGCATGGCGGAAGAGCCAGTCCAGGCTCGCCTACAGCTTGCACACGCTACCATACCTTACCGGTACTCATACATTATCCCTTCTACCCTCCGCCCCAGGCCGCCGCCATCCTCAAGTTCATCGACGAGCTGCCCTCCATCCGCCGTGCTGTCGTGCGCACCGCCGTGCTGGCCGGCTGCGGCGTGGCCGCCTACTTCTACACCGTGCACGTGTACATGCTGCCCAAGACCGAGTACAACGTCGTGCACCCCTACACCTCGTGGATCCCCATCACACTGTGGATCATTGTGCGCAACATAACGCCCACGCTGCGGCTGCACCACCTGCGCCTGTACGGCTGGCTGGGCTGTATCACGCTGGAGACGTACATCTGCCAGTTCCACGTGTGGATGAAGACCGAGGTGCCGGACGGCCAGCCCAAGAAGCTGCTGGTGCTGCTGCCCGACTACCCCATGCTAAATTTCGCGCTGGTCACCGCGCTCTACGGTAGGTCCGTTGCTGATGAAAGCTGTGGCCGTTTACAGCAGAGATGTCATGCTTGGTGCTGCGCCAGCTTTGCGCCTGAAGGACTACGGCTAACGCACACTAATTCGCCGGGGCCGCTCTGCTGCAGCCCGGTGCAGGAGGCGAACCTCGCCTCCGGTTGTGTCTGATGCATTGCATGATGCAAGATGGAGGAGAGCCACTGCGCTCATTCGACATTACGCGTCGCTGCACAGCAGGCTCACAATGAACAGCTAGGCAGGGCAGCGCATTCCACCTTGGCCCGCTGCTCCTGAGCTCACGCTGTGTACGCTGCTACCTCCTTCACACCTGACCGACTACCGGTACGTGTCTGCCCTCCGTTGGTGTGGCTTCGCAGTGCTGGTCAGCCACCGGCTGTTCGAGCTGACCAACACGCTCAAGAACGCAGCGGTGCCGCACAACGACAACACCCGCCTGCTGCGCAACATTATCATGATGAGCGTGCTGGGTGCGGCACTGTACGGCATCGTGGCCACAGCGTACGTAACCTCCAAATGGTAGGCATGCAGTGTGTAGCGTATTGTGTACTGGTCTGTAGCTGTCTGATACGGACTTGGGTCTTGTGCTGGGGAAGGTGCAGGTGAACTGTACAGAGGTTGGCTCTCGACACGAAGATTATTGAACGCGTGACCATTGTCATGTCCTTGTATTTAGTAGTTGACGTGCTGAGGCATCTTACAAGATCTACCATGAAGCACATTTGCTCGGCACGGGATGGTCCTGAGCTGTGGTTGTTAGCGCTTCTGGCGCCTGGTGCGGTAGGTGTGTGGATTCGTTCAACAGCAAAGCGCGCGCTGTCTGAAGCTGGGCGTGCACACAGGGCGGTATGCATTCGGCCGCGTGGTTATGCGCCACCAGCATACGTAGCCTATGTAGTGAGCGGTCTCCATGGTATGATAAGCGTAGGAGGAGTCTAGCGTGATTTGGCGGCGTGCCAGGATGACGCATTTAGGGCAGGGTGAGCAGTACGTCAGCCGGGGCCATGCTGGCCAAGGCCGTTAGTAAGTGGTGCACACCCATAGCCTGTGCGTGTGAAAGCCATTCACAGGTGGCTTGGGTGTGCTTGGGATGCGGTAATGCTCGATGGCCGACTCGGTGCTGGTGCTTGCGGTGGTTGTGGAGTGCAGACCTTGTGCGCAGGGGCCAGGGACGTACATGTGGGGCGTACACCCGGGCAAGCCCCAGCAGGCCTAGGGTGCCCTGCTCAAATTATCATCAGTCATAACGGCGTTTGCCGGCAGTGGTCCGGCTCAACGAACTAAACTTGTGTGCGCGTGTCGTCACTTGGGCTGCGTTGCTGGAACGTACGCGGTAGCTTGGCCTTGGATCCAGTGCGTTGCCCAGGGCTCGCTGGCAGGTGACGGTTGGGCTACGGGCTGGGCGTGCGCCAACCGCCACGCTACTTCCTGCCGAACAGCTGTTTGATTGAGACCAACATCGGGCAAATAAATCATATCGCAGTAATTGTGTGTAGTTCTACTCGCTTCGGGTTTGCCCGCGTGTTCTGTTGGCTCAACCCCCCCTGCGCGCAATCTTGTAAGCTCTTGCGCGGGGCGACTCCCGACAGCATGGCATCAAAAAAAGTGGTGTCAATGTCCTAACAAGGGTTCGCAAGTTGTACCTTCTCGTGCCATCAGCACGCAGGCCCAAGGCAAGGAAATGGCCTTCTCGCGGCGGGCACGCGGGTCGGCCGTACATGCCGATCGGCCCCAGCATGCCCCACAGCCCCAGCAAACACGTCGAGAACAGCGGACGCCACAGGTGCCTGCGCTACTTAAGCCCCTACCCCCTAGTCCAGACCGCTTTGTCAGCAACATTGCAACCAGCAAATGCAAACAATGCAAACAATAGCAAACAATAAATGCAAACAGCAACCATCGCCCACACAACTAGCCCCTGTCAGGCACACAGCCGCACACGCATTGTGAGCCCAGGACCCTGACAACACCCGACATACCCCCGTCCACCTAGCTCCAACCGAGCGTACCATGGCTCCCAGACAGCAAATACATTCACAGCCCAAGCAACTGCACAGGGCCAACAGCAAAAACACAAGTGCCTGAGGGCATTGCCCAGGCCCATCGGTGCAAGCGTGCAAGTGCGCTATATGTACTGGAGCCCTCCACAGCAAGCATCCCAACACCAAAGCCCATACGGACAGCCCCTATCAGACAGTATTGCACCAAACGAACACAAGGTACATCGCTGGGAACAATTCGGCAGCAGGCGTACGCAGGTATGCAGGTTTGCGCCTCTCAAATCCACAGCTGCACCCGCACTAATGCTGTGTGGCCTGGACAAAGTATGCCTGTACAGAAAACACCTATTGGCGCATTGCAGTCCGAATTACCGATGCATGAGTGCTTGCTTGGGCCTAGGCAGGAAGCCTATCAAAACGGCAAGCCGAAAGCAAGCAACCTCTAGCGCTACAGCAGGGCCCAACCAAGCAGCGGCTTACACCCGAGACCCTCTTACGCACGGCCGTACGAGTAACCGTGCAGCAGAAAGCAACTGCGCAGTGAAGGTTCTTTCCTTGTGCCGCTTCCCCTCCCCTGTCCATCAGAACCCATGAACACCCAACGACCACCTATCGGTACGCGTACTGCTTTCCCTCCCTGGCTGGACGTACGACCCGCCCCTGCAACCTGCCCCGTGCCTGCCACCATGCAGCCGGGCACGCATGGAACGCACATGAGCCCGCTGTACCGCCGACCAAGACCCCTAGTCGTCATCGCTGTCGCTGTCGCCACCGTCAGGCTCCGTTACCTCTATGGTGGGCACCGGGATGCCCCCACCGAATCAGCTGCTCCCTCACGCTCTGCACGCACGTACCCGCATCCAGCCAAATGGAGTCGGTGGTCACCTCGGCGGTGCGCAGCGGCTCGATCCCGCGGCACAGCAGGGATAGTGTCGCGGCCAGGTCCTCCGTGGTCAGGCGGCTGCAGTGGGTCAAGTCCAGCCTCAGCTTCCTCAGCTGCGTCAGGCCCGCCAGGGCGTGCAAGGCGGCAGGGGGTGCTCCTGTGTTCGAGAGCTCCAGGGTCTGCAGGCACAGAGTCGGGGCAAGCGTGCATGGGAATTAGCCGTAACCAAGAATACGCACATGAGTCGAGGGCAGGCGCATAGGGCGTGCCTTGGAGAGCAGCTACAATGTGCTGCTTGCAGATGAAGCAGCTTGGTGCGCAAGATGCTGTTACAACAATGTGTACTCCCTTTCACTGACAAGCTGTCACCGCGTACACAGCATGCAGCTACTGACATGCTCCGCCAGAGCCTTCAGGGTACTCACCCGCAGCTGGGGTAGCGTGGACACCAGGGACACGAGGTCCCCAACGCGCAGCCGCACGCCCTTGAGCGTGAGGTCCCCCAGCCGCGTGCCCAGCGGCTCCAGCCCTCCGATCCACTCCACGTGCCCCTGACCCGGGTCCTCGCGCGGCTCCATGGGAATGTTGCCACAGTCTGCCGCGATTACCATGCCTGGGAACCAGGGCCTGTCGCGTAGGCGCGCCAGCAGCTCCGCCGCCGGGGTCACGTCTCTCACCACGTCGGGCAGCACCCGGCATTCTGGCGACACGTCCGTCATGCCGAAGCGGATGCAGGAGACCTTGAGCTGAGTAAGGCAGGTAGGGGGCTGCAAGCCTGCCAGAACCGTTGGCGAGGTGCCACCTGCCAGGGTAAACGTGCGCAGCTGGGGCGGCAGGGCGCCGGAGGCAGCAGCGGCAGCGCCTGCAGCCATGCCCTCCTGTAGGGGCAGCAGGCCCCCCAGGGTGAGGCTGGTGAGGGCCGTGAGGGACGCCGCCTCGGAGGGCCGCAGCCACAGCGTGCGGCAGTCGAGGTGCTGTAGCTGCGGCATGGCGCGAAGGGCGGACAGCAGCGAGGTGCGCTGCACCTCCCGCACCTCCTCCCAGGCCTCGAGCTGCACGCCGTCCTCCTGCTGCCGCCGCCAGCTATCCCCGGCGGGCTCGTAGCAGTCGGCCAACCTCAGTCGGAGGCTGGTGAGGGCGGTGAGGGCTTTGAGGCAGGTGGGGGAAGTGGCGTGGGTGCGCACGGCCTTGAGTGGACAGCCGGTTGTGTCCAGGCTGAGGTCGAGGCGCAGCGACCGCAGCATCTTCAACTTCGACGCGGCGGAGAGCAGTTTTGCCTCATTGGCGACTGTGCCTGGTTTGGGAGGGCACAACTGTGCTCAGGATGAGCAAGACACTATGTTATTTGCCCTACGGGAAGGGGCCACCAGTACGTGCCTGCGATGCACTACACAGCTCATCTTAGTCATGACAAGGCAAGCGTGTTTAAGCAGCGTTCGCTTGCAGCCACACCACGCAGCGTAACACTCACCCCTCGTCCATTCCATGTCGACGTAGAGGCTGGTGAGGGCCCTGCAGCCCTGCAGAGCGGAGATGCCCTCGGACGGCCAGTCCTTTGCGCACATCACTGTCAGCTTGCTCAGCCGCGGGCCAACCTCCCTAAGGAGCGACACCACCCCAGCAGCGTACTCCCTTCTGCCGCTTGCCCCTCCTGCTCGGCTGGGGAGGTCGTTTATAATGTCATAGAAGATCTTGAGCTTGGTGAGGTGGGGGCAGCAGGTGGCCACCGCCCTGGATACTGCCGTGGTGTGGGGGACGCCACCGGCCAGTTCCAGGGACGTGAAGGGGCAGCCGGAGCAGCCGTCCAGCACCGCAAGCCTGCAAGCATGTAAGCAAGGGAAGTAGTTGTGCCAGCACGTTGTTGACAAGGGCCGGATTGGCCATGGCTAAAATAGTGTTGCACCGTTGGATCAAGGAAGGCCCACAGCGGTACAGGGCACACCTGGTCGCAACACCACTTTGTCAGCGGCATGCCAAGCGAGCTGCATTAGTCAGCTACGGCGGTTGGTCACCAAAGACGTTGAACGGTACTGTATGGGCAGACAGCTAGCGTTGCCAAGGGAACACAGCTGTTGCAATGGAGTTTCGCCTAGGGTACCAAGCAAGTTGCACGACAGCAATGAGGAAAATGTGCTCGCTTGTGTCCACGCAGGATGCCTCGCCAGGCCTAAGCAGCATCCCCACGGCTACCTGCCACGGTGCGTTCATCCCCAATGCCAGGACTCACAGCTGCGCTTCACGCACTCCAGGCGGCCACCGTATGGCGCTCAGGTCCGCGGCGTACTCCATTTCCTCGGAGAGGTAGTTAAGCTCAAGGCACCGCGGCTGGGCGCCGCGCTGGACGGACTGTGACATGGACTTGCGCAGTATGTCGGGGGATTGAGGCTGATAGCCTCCAGGCATGACACCATAATCCAGCAGTCCAGGCACAAATTTCTTTAGCAGTCGGTCGTGCAGCACGCGCCCGCCACGGCAGGTGGCGCGGATGCTGCCACACCGCCGTACACCTCTAACAGGTGCTCCCAGGCGTACTCGCACGCCTGCAGGAACGTGTCCACGGAGACCTGCGAAGGTAGGAGAGAACGAGTTGGCTAGGCAACGTGGGACAAGAGTACGAACGTGCAACATATTGACAGCTGACTGGGTTTGGCGTTGCGGACTTGTGGTAGCCGAAAGCGTTGACCTGCGTTGACCATGCCACTTCGTACCAATGATCCACACTCCTACCCGTACGTATGTACAAGGGCCACCGACAATGCTTGAGGCCAAAACAATAATGATGTGGGTTAGTGGGAAGTCCCGACCCTGGGCGCATGGTTAACGCACAACACCTAGCTGGCCATGCCAGTTCCCCACCCTTACTCTGCTGCGCTTTGCATGCTGGAGGCGTTCGCCCGAAAACCCCGAGGCTTTAACAAAATGCGCAGTCACTTACGCTGTTCGGCGGCATTTCAAAGGGCTTGGTTTGTGACTCGGCCCTGAAGTCCTTGACAAGCTGTAGCGTGAACGGGTGAACGTCTCCGGATGGAGACCTGCATGGGGGTCAAGCATGGGAAGCAAGGCGCAAGCATGGACCAATTATTTTACGGACGTGTAAAATCAACTCCCCCCTGAATGCCACCGGAAGGAGAGCCGCGCAGAGGCTACGGCCGCTGTAATAATAAGGTGGCGGCGATAACACATGCAGGTAGGGATCATATGGCGGCGCACACAACGCGTCAACGGCGGCGGGGTATGCGTGCAGACCTTGGCGTTGCCTGGCCCAGCGCCTTCAAAGCGCCTGAAGCCGGGCGGCTGGACAGCCTGGCTAGACCCCAAGGGCTGACGTTACACAGCTCATGCTCACAACCGCCGCTGCAACCAAGGGCAGCACGTCCCTTACATGCTAGCACACCTACTTGGACTCACCGACAGCAAAACCAAGGTCTTCAGACGGCCGTGCCCTGGAACGCTTTCGAGCGCGTACTAGGTTGGTGCAGCTCCGATAACCTGCAATCCAGGCCAGATTATTGGCGCTTGTCTTCCTTTTAACCTGTGAGTACCATCCTTGCCGATGGTGCATACAGCTTGCGTTCACCTACTGTCCTACTCGCGTTAAGGAGCGTCCTGCTGGGCGCCACGTGGACCAGCTGCCGATACAGCGTTTGAGATGTAGTTAGTAACGTGGGGCGTCCTGTGAAACAGCAGCGTGCCGGTGGCCGTGGCAACGCATTTATATGTCGTCTCAACTCGGGCGTCCAATGCAGAGTATTGCTTTACCGCACATATTTGGGGCGTTGATGGCGTGCATCAAATGCGATAGTACGGTATGCCATTTGGAGACGACCCTGGCGGCCAGCGCAACGCGACAGAGAGGTCCCGATATGTGCTCCATTCAACCCGCCCACCTGTCCACAGACCCGTGGGTCACGACCGGGAGGAGACTCCCCTGGCTACCAGCGCGGCCCTCAATGCCTCTGTGGCAGCAGCTGTCACACCCCCTGCCCTGCATGCATCACACGTGGCAGAGCTTCAATTGGCATGGTGCCAGGCGCGCCGGGTGGTTACAGTGAGCAGACAGGAGGTAGCATGATTTGTGAGCCGTATCCACCCAGCGACCCAGGGTCAACGCTAACGCCGTGTGTGCAGGCCCGAGATCCTCACCTGTTGCGACCAGGCCCGAAGACGTCCATGCAACCGCCTGAAAGGCCTGACAACCTCCTGGGCAGACCCTACCTCCGAGGCCTACATAGTGCCTGACTGATTGACTCTGACCACACTACTGCCAGGGTACCACGAAGCGTACAGGTACACACGCTTTGCCCCGTGCTGCCTCGAGCTCATGGCACACCTTGCGCTCGGTCCTACCATCTCTTAGCGCAGCACTTGTCCTGAAAATAAGACCTCCACGCCTCCTCCACGCTACACACAAGCAAGAGGCCGGCATCGCCCTGGGGCCCCAGGGCCAGTCAAAGCCATGCGCACGCACCCTAACCGACCGGAAGGCGAGGGCTGCGGCAGGCCGTCAAGCACTAACAGGCCCAAACGACAAAACGCAAAACGATACATACGTTGCCATCCATACGGCGTCGCCCTCATTGTCAGCCCGCGGCCCTCAGCGGCCACCAGGACAGGAGATACCGGTACCATGCACGGCGCAGGCAGGAATCTCCTGCCCATTCATGGGTCAAAAGCAGTACACATCAGTATAAGCTGCACAGGGTACCGTATGCCGCACACGCCTGTGCTGTGTATCCATTTGCCGCACATTACCGTCTCTACACCCTGCGCCAGGGTGCGCGTGCAACAGCAGTCCGGTTCGCCACGTCCAACCCCTTGGTAGCATACCGGTACTCAGGTTGTGTACGGTACTCAGGCTGTGTACAACACGCGAAATTCGCAACAGCACCATAGAGAAGTTACGCACAACGAATGCAACGGCGCACCCATGCACCAGTCTCGTCCCTTCATTCGTCATGAACCCCAGCCACAATAACCAAACCCCGTACAGCTCCCTTTCGACAATACCTCCTACTTGGCCCCATGCTACCAGCCAAAGCAGGTGAAGCCCATGGGCCCGTAGCCACACGGCCGACCTAGCCCCCTAGTCGTCCTCACTGACAAACTCTTGTATCGTTACTGAGGGCGCCCGGATGCCCCACGCAACCAGCTGCACCATCACGCCATGGCTGCATGCGTCCGCGTTGAGCGGGATTACCGGCCAGGTCTTTGCTTGGAGCAGTGTCAGCGACGGGATCCCGCGGCACAGCAGAGACAGCGTTGCCACCAGGTCGCCCCTGTCCAGCAGTTGGCGCCAGTGGGTTAAGTCCAGCCGCAGCGTGTGCAGCTGCTGCAGGCCCGTCAGCGCGTGCAGGGCGCCAGGGGGCAGGTGCGTGTACGAAAGCTCCAGGGTCTGCAGACACACGATAGCGGCAATGGTACCGGTACGTGAGACATACACTCCAGTGCCGGCGAGGCAACACTGCATGCTACAGGCGTGGGGGGCCCCAGCTGCATGATGTTCACCTGCTTTCCGCTAACACAGCGTGCAGCTACTGACATGCTCCAGCATACGTGTCCCAGGCCCCTCACCTACCCGCAGCTGGGGTAGCGTGGACACGAGGCACACGAGGTCCCCCACGTGCAGCCGCACGCCCTCCACCTTGACCGTTTCCAGCCACGTGCCCAGCGGCGCAAGGCCCCGGATCCACTCCACGTGCCCGAGAGCGGCGTCAACGGGCGGCTGCATGGGCAAGTCGCCGCAGTCTGCCACAATGGCCACGTCAGCAAACGGCTCTCTGCCGCTCAGGCGCGCCAGCAGCTCCGCCGCCAGACTGACACATCGCGCCATTTCCGGCCGGAGCTGGAGCTCAGGAGATACGTCGGACGTGCCGAAGCGGATACAGGATACGTGCAGCTGTGTGAGGCCCGGCGGGGGCTGCCAAGCTGCCAGGAGCGTCGGCGAGGTGCCACCTGCCAGGGTGAGCGCGCGCAGCTGGGGCGGCAGCGCCCCGGGGGCAGCAGCGCTGTTGCTGTGCGGCTGCTGCGGTGGCGGCAGCAGCCCGCCCAGGGTGAGGCTGGTGAGGGCGGTGAGAAACGCCGCCTCAGAGAGCCGCAGCGACAGCGTGCGGCAGTCGAGGTGCTGCAGCTGCGGCATGGCGCGCAGGGCGGATAGCAGCGAGGTCCGCTGCACCTCCCGCACCTCCTCCCAGGCCTCGTGCTCCTCGCCGTCTTGCTGCTGCCGCCTCCAGCTGTCCCCGGCGGACTTGTAGCAGTCGGACAGCTCCAGCTTCAGGCTGGTGAGGGCTGTGAGGGCGCTGAGGTATAACCAGGTGGCGGCATGATGCCGCGCAGCGTCCGGTGAAGAGATGGTTGGGTCCGCGAGGTTGAGGTTGACTGAGCGCAGCTGGGTTAGCGTGGTTATAGTGGACAGCATCCGCGCCTCCATAGCCAGAGAACCTGTGGGTAGGATTCACGTGCTTTAGCCAGGCGCACGTGAAATTACCGTAACAGCTAAGCCCTGTTCGTGGGCACGCGGCCGTGTACCTCCATAACCAGGAACATCAATATAACGGAACTTGATGGTGTGAAGTACACGCCGGCACGCAGTGTTCATAGCAACCTGCAGCTGCACTGTACGGTACAGCGACGCATCTCACCGGCCCCAGGCTCCGCCGTGAAGCACAGGCTGGTGAGGGCCGTGCAGCACTGCAGGGCGGACATGCCCTCGGGCGGCCAGCCCTGTGCGTTGCAGTTCTCGACCTGCAGCTTCCTCAGCCGGGGCCCAGCCTCCCTCAAAAGCGATACCACCCCAGCCGCGTACTCTTCCGTGTCACTCGCTCCTTCGCCAGGTAGGTCGTTGTGCACATAGTCGAGCACCAGCTCACTCAGGTGCGGGCAACAGGCAGCCACCGCCTTGGAGATCGCTGTGGTGTGCGGGATACCAAAGACCAGCGTCAGAGCTGTGGGCGGGAAGCTGGAGCATGCCTCCAGCACCGCCAGCCTGCATGCGTAACGAATGGCAGGTAGTACCGTATGTGAGGGCACTGCGAAACACTCGAACACGCAGGGCCTTGGGTATGGCAGTGTTGCATGCAGCGCATAGGAAACGCGTCGTCGCATGCAGTGAGACAACACATCATGCACGTAGGCACCATGAGGATATCGGTGACCAGTGTTATACTGTGGGCAAAAGTGCATGCCGGTATCATGCATGAGCGGCTGGTCACACCGGCCACGCGTCTTAATTTGACACTCAGTAGCCTGCGCGCTAGGCAGCAACCCCCTAATGTCATAGCGGGTATTGGGCACGTGCCCCCAAGACGGGGTACTTACAGCTGCGCCTCACGCTCCTGGGGCGGCCAACGTGCGACGCCCTGCCCCGTGCCCTCTCCAAGCCAGAAGTAGTAGAAGGCCATCTGGAGGCACCGCGGCTTGGCACCCCGCTGTAGCAGACCCGACACGAACTGGCGCAGTTGGCTGGGGGCTCGTGGGCAAATCCCCACAAACCCGCCATTGTTACTGTCAACTGGTCCCAATAAAGACGGGGAGAAGTATGATATGAGACGGTCGTGCAGCAGGCGCCCCTCACGGCAGGTGGCGCGGATCGCGTTACACTCCAATGCCATCAGGTGGCTCCATGCGCATTCGCACACCTGCAGAAACGTCTCCATGGATACCTGCGCGGAGGAGCAGATCAAGGCACACGCTAAGCAACCGAGGACAACGCACCACGGTATGGGGGGTCACGGCGACATGGGCCAACGAATCTTGATAGGGCGTTGGGGACGCCGACAGCGTGCAAGAGGTTCTCCCTTGCTCCCACGCACAGGCCACTGCCTGAAGGTTGATTCTACCGGTGGTGCTTCCTGGTGCTACAGCATGGCACACAGGCGTTGCAGTCGACGTGCCCCTGCGCTTGCAAAACCTGAAGCCGGAGGGGGTGGCTGAGCCCCACGCATTCACGTCCCACGCTCACAGGTTACGGCCATAGCTGCGTGCAACCAAACTTGCTGCAACCAAGCACAGTACCTCAATGTGATGCACACCCACCTGGGCCCACCGGAACCTCGCTACTGCAGAATCCACAAGGTCTCAAAAGCGTTGCAACGGCAGTGCCTCCTTGGTGGCACTCGAGCGCGGACTAGGTTTGCGCCACATCAGCGACCTGCAGTGCAGGCCAGGCTTGTGGGCGTTTGCTTCATTTACTCCTGTGTCCGATCCTGTTCGCCCAGGATACGTCACAGGGTCAGCTGCAGTCGTAGCGGAATAATTACTCGCCTGGACTCGTGTGTAAGTAACCGATTTAACAAGCAGGCCCGCTTCGTTGAGTAATGTAGCATAGGATGTAACCAGTACTATAAAGCGCCCGGTGAAAGCAGCAGCGTGCCAAGTGGCGGTCCATGTCGCATGCTCGTGGCTCCTCGCCTCTGCGTCCAACGCAGCTCGTTGGCATCCGCCCCGATAGACATACTTGACTGCAGTGTGGTAGAAAATGTCATCTGCTTATTCTTGATGAGCAATCAGGACTTGTGACGCTTACCTGCAACATTACCCGTGGGTCGTTGCCAGCAGGAGACTCCCCTGGCTGCCAGGCCGCTCCCCACTGCTTACTGCTCACAGAACCGCGGCTATCCATTGCCTTGACCTGCATGCACTGATCATAAGACAGCAGCAGCACAGGTCACATGGTGCGTACGCCGCCGTGTCCGGCACGGCACGTGCCTGCACGCACGTGGCCGTTTGCTTGGCGGCCAAAGCGCCTTGTGTTGGCAGCTGCCACCTGCATGCCGTGCCTGCATGCGGTACCGGCCCCGGTGTCAGCAGTCTGGCCGACCCGCACCTACCCACTTTGCTAATGCCTGTCGATGAGTTCTTTTCTTGATTCTTGTTATTCACCCGCGCGTCAACACCCGCAGGGCCCCTGCACCTTCCGTGCGCTGCACCCGGCTGCACCAGCACGTTTCTGCGGTTGAAATTTTCATTGTGGTGAGTCGCAGGCGGCTTGCCGGTCGCAACTACCCACTCCGTCTGCAATGCATTGCATTGCGCCGTGTTGCCGAATGAGCTGCCCTGCATGTGCTCCTGGGTGTCTTCACAGCGTCTTAAATATGGCAACGCATGTAACAAACTTACATGTACGTCACACATCCCGCCCGCGCTGCGTGCCTCCCCCACCACTCCTCCGGCGCAGGTGTCCGGCACCATCCAGTCTGTGCAGGTGGGCCCCAACAACACCGTCTTCAACCAAACGCTAACCACCGACGGCAAGTCGTACGTCGCCGCCGCGAACGTGCAGTACTCCCGCGGCTGGGCGCACTACGCGCCGGTACACCATGACGTGCAACAGCCGTGGCCAGGGTACAGCCATGACCAGGGAGGCTGGCCATGACCGTCATGCAGACCCATGGACCTGACTGACTTGATGACGCTCTTGCCAATCCAGATGCCTTGCCGACTGTAATCCACATGCCAGCCGTGCATGCACATGTGGGGCTGTGTGCTAACCCACGACTATGAGAATCGGTGGACCTACCACGAGCTTGATTTCGACACCCACACGATAACGCCAACCGATTAGCTCGGATGAATCAGAGAGCAGTGGCAACCCTCACGCTAGCTCGTGGCTGACAGGACAGTAGCTGCAGCTCCTGCCCTACGCCATAGCACGTGACACAAGCACAGCGTACACACTGACACAGGAACGAAGCCAAAACGCCCACCGTAACGGGGGTGGTGCCCTGCTTGGCTGGTGCGTAGCCGCGCACGTGGCTTATATGCCGACGCTGCAGTGTGCACCCAACGCCAAACGCCAAGCTCCACAATAACAAAACAAACACCAGGGGACCTGAATCACATTGCCATGGGCTTGCCCGCAGCTGCTCGCATGGCACGCGGACGTAATGCCAAGGCACCCTACTGGCCTCATGTAATGTAACCAAGCAACGTTGACCCCCCCGGCATCGCCCCAAGGAACCGCAAGCCAAATGAACGCCTCACCGATTATCCATAACCGCTGTCCACCCGCAAATTCCTGCTTGCCGCCATTACCCTCTGCAACCAGCAGGGATTGTTACAATGCAACAGCAGCACTGTACTGGCGTGAGCAAACGCAACCTGTGCATCACGCTAAGCGAGCGTTAACCCCAGCACAGCGCTGCAATTGGCTGCCATGCGGCAGCACCAGACATGCTGCTGCCCTGCAGCCAAGCAACTAAGCAGCCGAACTAGTGCTGTCTTGTGCCTATTGAGTACAAATGGTCAAGCGCAGTGCCTGGAGCCAAGCAACCCTCCGGGCTTCAAGCACGCCAAGAATGCGCACACTACCCTCGGCCAAGCTGACAGGTAAAGAGTACCAGTAACCTCCCCTGCAGTCCCCACGCACCCATGCGCACACGCACGGGCTGTCTCAGAAGATGCCATCTATGACCCACAAGCACAGAGCGGCCCAAGGCGCTTGAAAGCTTAGAACTGCACGCAACCGCGTGGCCTAGTTTGTTACCTTGCTGTCGCACACTGTGCGCCAGCACCAGTGCCGTGCCACTACTCATCCCACAACTTCGTCCTTTACCCGCGCTTGATAGTGATCACCGGTACCGGGGCGCCCCATGCCTGCATCCATGACTCCACCCGCTGCCGTAAGGTGGCCACGCTCACCGACACGATGACCGTCAGGCTCTCCAGCGTCTTGATGCCGCGGCACAGCAGGCTCAGCGTCGCCTCCAGGTCCTCGGAGCGCAGGCGGCCGCAGTGCGTGAAGTCCACAGTTAGCGTGTCCAGCTGCTGCAGGCGCGTCAGGACCGCCAGGGTGCTGGGGACCACGTGCGTGATGGACAGTTCCAGGGCCTGCAGGAGCAACGCACAGGCAGGCGGCGTAGCCGTGGATTTTCATCAGGACTAATGCAATTGTGCTGGAAAAGCCTACAGCACTGTTGCAGTGGTATTACGGGGCCTGCGACTGCTCTACATCCAGCTACATCCCGTCAGTGTATTAGGGTTGGCGTGGCAAGGCGGGAAACCACAAACTCTTAACAACAGACATGCATGAGGGTGGACGCATCGGAGTACCATCCAGCGCTACAACCCGAATATAAAAGGAGACTTGCCTGTAGGTTGGGAAGCTCGGAAACGAGGCACTGCAGGTCCCCGTGGGTCAGGCGAATGCCCCGAATCTGGAGGCCTGTGAGCCACGCCCCCAGCGGCGCCAGCTGCCGAATCCACCCGGCGTGGCCCTCGCACCCGGCCTGGTCCGGCGGCATCATGAGGTCATCGCCGCACGCCGCCACGACCTGGATCCGCCGTTGCTCCTGCTGGCGACATTTCGGCAGGTAGTGCATGACGAGGCGCACCGCCTCACCGAAGGCCTGCACTGCCTCCGGCAGGACCTTGCACCCACGGGACACGTCGGTCGTGCCGAAGCGGATGGAGGACAGGTCCAGCTCCGTGAGGCTGGGCGGGGGCTGCAGTGCTGCGAGCACGCTGGGGGAGGCGCCGGCTCTCAAAGAGAGGGTGCGCAGCTGGGGCGGCAGGGCGCCGGAAGCAGGAGCGGCAACGCCTGCAGCCATGCCGTCCTGTGGGGCCAGCAGGCGCCCCAGGGTGAGGCTGGTGAGGGCGGCGAGGGACGCCGCTTCTGATGGCCGCAGCCACAGAGTGCGGCAGGAGAGGTCCTGCAGCTGCGGCATGCAGCGCAGGGCGGACAGCAGCGAGGTCCGCTGCACCTCCCGCACCTCCTCCCAGGCCTCGTGCTCCTCGCCGTCCTCCTGCTGCTTGTCCCAGCTGTCTCCGGCGGGCTCATAGCAGTCGGAGAGCTCCAGGTGCAGACGCGTGAGGACGGTGAGGGCGCCGAGCTGTGCCAGGGAGGTGGCGTGGGGCCGCACGGCGTCCAGGGTCATGTTGTCAGGGTGCAGCCGGAGGTCGAGGCGAAGCGACCGCAGCCCCGTCAGCCCGCACACGGAGGACAGCACCCTGCTGGTCTCCGCGCATTTGAAGCCTACATTCATGTACCACGGTTTGGGAACGCGAAAGGAAGGGGCGTCAGAAGGCTGACCAGTAACTCGCGGTGCATGACATGCCATAAGCCCGCAACTTAGCAAGGCAAGACTGGTCCAACCTGTCCATGCATGCGGCATTCCGGTCAAGCAGCAAGCATGTCTGCGCCCCACGCTAGTCACCTCTGTTTCTTGAAAAACTCCCGTACGGGAAAGACTCCAGTGCGGGGAGGTCGAGGCGGGTGAGGGCCGTGCAGTGGCTTAGGGCGTCGAAGCACTGTGGCGCCCAGTGGTGAGCGCTGCCCGCCACCTCCAGCTCCCTCAGCCGGGGGCCCACCAGCTGCAGCAGCGACACCACCCCGGCAGTGTACTCTCTCTCGATATCTGCCCCCTTTGCCTGGCCGGAAAAGTCGTTGTAGTCGTAGTCGAGCGTGAGCTTGGTCAGGCGGGGGCAGCAGGCAGCCACCGCTTCAGACACGGCCGTGGCGTGGGGAACGCAGCCGGCCAGATGCAAGGTGTTGAGCGGGCAGTCAGCGCAGGCCTTCAGCAATGCCAGCCTGCATTCATAGCAAGAGCCATTTCATGAAGCATGTGTATCAGTACAATGACATGCATGAGCAAGCGTTATTGGCATGAAGTGGAACTGGACAAGGGCCACAACTCGTCACGTGGATAAGAGGATTAGCCTGTCGGCGAGGGGGAGGTCCCCTGCTATCGGCCAGGGGCGCTCCCCCGGTGTCAGCCAGCTAGCTGGAGGACCGTGAACTACGGAGTCATCACGTACAGGCAAGGCGGCAGGTGTTTGGGTGCCATCTAGAGTGAGAACGGTGGGCACGTCATGCACTTGCTCCCGCTCCCAACACGGTCAACTTACAGCTGGGCAATACTTTTGTCCCGAGCTGGTACGAAGTTAAGCTCGAGGTGCTCCGGCCTGGCGCCCCTCTGCCGCAAACCCGACACGAGCTTGCACAGCTCATCAGGTGCCAGGAGCTTGTTGTTGCTGCCTGGGCCGCCACAGATGCACAGCTGAGGTTCCAACTTCTTCAGCAGGCGGCTGTGTAGCAGGCGCCCATCGCGGCAAGTGGCACGGATGCTGGAAACCCCTTGGTCGATATGCTCCAGGTGCTCCCAGGCGCACTCGCACACCTGCAGGAACGTCTCCACGGCAACCTGCAAGGGAGTGAAGGGAGAAGCGGTACAGGGCACGTGGGCCATGTGGAGGCAGGGGTAGCGCGTGTTGGGCTGGACAGAAAGTTTATGGCAGCACATGACGAAGGCATTGAAGGCTCAAGGCTATGTTCGTCAGTTGCACGCCCGCATGGAGTAACAGTGCAGCAGATGCATACCGTATGGGGAGAACCTGCAGGCAATCCCGAGTCATGCCACTCAGCCATAACCCCAGAAAGCCACGCTTCTAGCGCTCCACATCTAGGACGCCAGCCTTGCGTGAAGTAAGCGCAGTTGCAACTACTTACGCAGTTCTGCTTCATTGTGATGGCTCACGCGTTCCTGGAGTCCATCCAAGGCTGTAGCCTAGACGCTAGAGCTGTACAGGTGCACTCGCTTGCGCTGTGGAATATTAGATAGTTGCTACATAGCTTACATGTGATGCGGCTTGGGAAATTTTGAGTGCGCGTAGTTGCTTGCTCCGAGACTCCGAGAATGCGAAACTTACACTTCTCGCCCCAAGTGTCATGCTGGATGATCAACGCCATCAATATATAACATGTCGTACGCTGCGCTCAAGGGCTCAAATGCCAGCATTTGTGCCCGTACTATGCCCGCCGTACGTGGGCACGGTAAGCCACTGCCAGGCTGACACTGAAGATGGCAAGCCGAGTACGGTAGTAGCGAAGCTGCTTCCCTGGAGGGCAGTGCGATCGCACCGCTCCAGTGTTGCCAAGCTGCTGGGCAAGGCACAGCTTTGGGAGTTTGGGCACAGCCTGTACAGCTGTACTACACAGGGGAGCTCCCCTGGTACTACACATGTTGTCACTTCCTGGTGCGTACAGCAGTACAAGAATTGTGCGCAGACACGCGCAGTGGGTGTGTTCAGGTGTGTTCCTCAGCGTTTACAGTGCGAAGGGGATGACCGTTGAGAGCATTTGCACCTTGACCGCTGGCCCTGGAGGCTCCATTCCAAGTATCAAACCTGCTGACATGAAAAACCCTGCGAGCAGCACACCAGGTTCCACAGATCATCGGGATCGTACTACTGTTCCATTATGATGCAAGCCCGAATCCATCGCCAACACCAGGATAAGGCAAGCCAAAAGCCGTGCACTGCCCATTCCACACCAACCGGTGCAACGGCAACGGCTCACTGTACATACCGCTCCCAGAAGCACATCCCAGCCCTTGCTATCCACAGGCGTGCCCAACCATAGCAAGGCCCCTGTCCACCCAGGCACCCAACATACCATGCAGCTAATGGGGGAAGTACAAGTACCGGTATGTATGTAGGCAGACATGCAGGCATGCCAGGGGCACACCACTACCTGTACAGGCACAGACCAGCCCGCCAGCGAGCATCGACATCCAAGCACCACTGAGTACGTGGGTACGATACACACAGGTTCGCAACACGTGGTGCTAACACGTGGGCACCTCGTCCCCCGCAGGTGGCCTTTGAGCGATGTACGTGTGGACGGCCGTCCCAGCAGGCCCCCATTGCCATGTGTCGCATCAGAATGACAGTGCAAAGCCGGTAGTCTAGTACTGCAACGTGTCTGCACACGCACGAGGTGAAGCGCCCAGGCGCAACTGTCTGAGCTCGGGCCCAACCACACATGCAGGCCCAAGCATACGTCATTCTACCACCGATGCAACGTGTAGTAAGTGGCATGCAGTGGCACAGCACTCAGCTGCCTGCCTGCCTACGTACGGTATGCACACGCACTGCTAGCATGTACCGGTAACATGAAGTTCATGAGCCCCAACAAGCACGTGCTTGAAATGCGACCACACGTAACCACTGCCGGACCGTATCCCAAGGCACATTGAGCCATGCATGGCCGAGCGGCACCACACGTGTACGTTCATACGGGCGTCTCTGGACTTGCCAGGCTTGCGAGGTGGCATACCGGTCCAGGCCGTGAAAGGATTCGCCCAAGCCACACAGTTACGCGGCACTACAGCCGCGCGGTAAGGACCGGAGTGCACTGCAGTCACGCGTTCACCCGTGTGCCCCCCAACGCCGCTGCGTCTATTAACCCTTTGAAGCATACTCCCTTCAACCCCGCCGAACTGCTACATATACTCACACTCCACGGGCCAGCTGATGCACGGGGCATGAGCCCACCGTAGCGCCAGCTAGCCCCCTAGTCATCATCGCTCTCCGTGCCGCTGTCGTCACTGTCGTCCCTACCGCCACCGCCGTCACTGTCACTCTCATCGTTGCTGATATGAATGGCGGGCGCCCGGATGCCCCGCCCAGCCAGCTGCTCCACCACGCTCTGCTTGCACGCACTTGCGCAGAGCTCGCTGGACGCGGCGCTGACGGTGACGGTCCGCAGCGACCCGATGCCCCGGCACAGCTGCCTCAGCACAGCCGCCAGCACCTCGGTTGTCAGGCCGTCGTGATCTTCTAGGTCCAGCTTCAACGTCTCCAGGCCCGTCAGGCCCGTCAAAATGTCTAGGGAAATGAGGGGCACGCTGTTCTCGGCCAGCTCCAGAGCCTGCAGGGACAGGTACCGGTACCGAAGGAGCACACCTGTGTACGAGGCACCAAAACGCACGGAAGAGTCAGGCATAGACCTGTCGTAGGCACTGCAGGACCGGGCGCGCGGCGAAGGCGCACAGCGGGTTGCATGTGCTCAAGCCACAGCTGCTGGGGAGGAAAGCGCCAAAATGGCTGACGGCGGGTTGATGGTGGCTGTCTGCCAACGTAGTGTACAACTAACGAGGCGGGATCGGGATCTGGTTGTCTGGTATTGATGGCCTAGCTAGGCCTCTCACCCGCAGCATTGGCAGCGTGGACACGAGGCAAACCACGTCCGCATGCTGCAGCCGCACGCGCTCGAGCTTCAGGCCCTCAAGCCACGTGCCCAGCGGCGCCAGCCCCCGGATCCACTCCACGTGGCCTGCAACCCAGGGTGCACGAAGCTGCTCCATCCCGCAGTCGGCCTTGAACGTGATCTCCTTGTGACACGTGCCCGCCATCAAGCGCCCAAGCAGCACCGCGGCCGTGCGAACGTCCTTCATCACCACTGGCTGCATCCGGCAGCCGGGCGACACATCTGAAGTGCCGAAGCGGATGCGAGAGGCGTCCAGCTGTGTGAGGCTGGGCGGGGGGTGCAGGGCTGCGAGCACTTTGGGTGAGATGCCACCTGTAAGGGTAAGGGTGCACAGGTGGGGTGGCAGGCCGCCAGCTGCGGAGGCGCCAGCGAGGCTGTCCGTGACCGGCTGCTGCTGCTGCAACTGTGGCGGTGGCAGCAGGCCCCCCAGGGTGAGGCTGGTCAGGGCGGTGAGCGACGCCGCCTCTGACGCCCGCAGCCACAGCCTGAAGCAGTAGAGGTGCTGCAGCTGCGGCATGGCGCGCAGGGCAGACAGCAGCGAGGCGCGGTGCACCTCCCGCACCTCCTCCCAGGCCTCGTGCTCACGGCCGTCCGCCTGCTGCCTCCACCAGCTGTCCCCGGCGGGCTCGTAGCAGGAAGGCAGCTCCAGGTGGAGGCTGGTGAGGGCGGTGAGGGTGCTGAGGTGTGCCACACACGTGGCGTGGGGCCGAAAGGTGTCTGGCGATGACGTGGCCGAGAACCCATACAGTGCAAGGCGCAGCGTCCGCAGCTGGATGAGCGAGCTTAGGGTCGTGAACATCCGCGCCTCCATGGCCATACCGCCTGCGGCGAAAGCAGAGCAGTGGTGCTCACGTTAAGCAGTGGTGAGATTTGCGTATGTACGATCGGACCATAATTACGGGACATGCACGGTACGGTAGTGAGCACTGGCACACGTGTCTTTACGGAATAAGGCAAGCGTCACTTTGCCACAAGCTCCTCCAGTAACAGCCCCGGCTTTAGTGCCAATAACGCTGCACGTGTACCTTGCCGCTCACACGTCTTACCGCTTATTGCGTTGAACTCCAGACTGCTGAGGGCCGTGCAACCCTGTAGGGCGGATGCACCTCCTGACGGCCAGTCCTCCCGGGTCCAGGACGTCACCGCCAAACGACCCAGCTTGGGACCAACCACCTCCAGGAGCGATGTCACCCCAGCGGCATACTTCTCCTTGCTGCGGTGGCGAGGTAGGTCGTTACCGCCGTAGTGGAGCTCCAGGTCACGCAGGTGGGGGCAGAAGGCCGCCACCGCTTCTGACGTGGCCTTGGAGTACGGTACACCACCGTACAGTTTGAGAGCTCGTACAGGGTAGCTGGAGCAGGCGTCCAGCACCGCCCGCCTGCATGCATACCAAGGGACATGGCCTTTGTAGTCCTAATGGATATTGATATTGGTGTGACGGCGTCGCATGGAAGCACATACCGTCATCGCACTGTCAGGCACACCGACAGCGGCGCACGCGCAGCCGCAACACGTCACAGCGTCAAGCTCGGCCTGTGGGCCAGGTAGCTGTCCGTGCTATGAACCGCCGTATGCCTTCTGCAGTTGTGTAAGTCTCAGGTACATGGGTGTTACAGCAAACACGTTCATTTTATGCGGACAGACCCCTTAGCCTGCACACTACCGGTAAGCAGCACTAGTATCGTGCCGACGTGCTGCTGGGCTACTTCGCCGCCCTAACACCACAACCACACCACGGGCAACTTACAGCTGGGTTTCAACCTCTTTGGGTGGCCACAGTGCAGCACGTTCGCTCCTGTCGTCTCCGAAGCACCCGGAGTAGAACAGCAGCTCAAGGCAGTGTGGCTTAGCGCCGCGCTGCAGCATGCCCGACACAAACCGGCGCAGCTGGCTGGGGGCTCGTGGCTTAACCCCTACAGCTACGCCGTTGTCATCGTACAGCTGCTCCAGCAGCAGAGGGTTGAGCATATCCAACTTGCTGTCGTGGAGTCGGCGCCCGTCACGGCAGGTGGCGCGTACGTCTAGCCGTGTGTCAGGACCCAGGTCGTCCCAGGCGCACTTGCACACCTGCAGGAACGTGTCCATGGGGTCCTGCATGGAGGGCAAGCAGGACGAGCAAGCGGCAGGTATAGTATATAGATAGATACGCGTGTGCAAGTCGACACAGATGGACGCCCAATTACCACCTTCGTCTTGCTGCCGTACCACCCGAGTGGAACGGAAGCAGCTATGGGAGGCCAAGGCTGCCCAACAAAGGCGACTGAGGTTGTCTTTTGTCATGCGTGTAAGGATCAGGCAGGTGGCGGCGGTTTTATGCATTCCAGCAATCAGGGAAGGGCATGCAGGGGCTTCGCTGTGCCTGGCCCAGCGCCTTCAGCGCTGAGGCCTCGAGGGCCGAACGGACGGTCTGGCCGGAGCCCGCACCACGTGTGCTCGCCGGCCCCGGCACCTCACACATGTGGGCGTACATAACTTCAAAGTCATCACTAACCTGCGCGACAACGAAATCCATGCTGTCGTGTCTGAACCGCGTTCGCGCGCGCCTTAGGATGATGCGGCTTCAATACTCCGCCTCCAGGCCAATTAGAGTTATCGGCACTTCAGTTCCTTCGAGTATGTTGAACAGTCGGGGATCATCAGCTACCAGTTTGCGTCCATTATTACCGGTATTCGCCTTGGAAAAAAGTCAGAAGGCGACAGACGGTGCTGCCCTGTGCGTGTTTTAGCGCTTTGTAAGTTAGTATTATTGCTGCGGAGTGAACGGAGCCTCGCAACAGCAATCTGCCGAGTGGCCGTTTCCGTCGCATGCTGCTCACCTCGGGCGTCCAACCTGGTCCAACGCAGCTGATCGCTCAGCCTTTTAGGACGGGGGCATACATTCGCACATACACTACTTACATCATACTTTTGGACACCGTGATAAAGGACAGAGAGATCCATTACGCGCTCTGGTGAACCCTACCCACCTGCAACAGACCCATGGTTCGCTGCCAGCTGGAGACTCCCCTGGCCGCCAGGCCGCTCCCTGCAGCTTGCCGGTACACGTCAATGCCTCAACAGAAGCTGCTGCTGCTTGTCTCATTCTGCACGCATGGACCACTCAGGAGCAGTCACATTGGTGCGAGCCCTGCGCACAGGCCGCACCGGTACTGGCAAGCAGCAGCTTGCAATTACCTGTCCTGCACCTGTCCACGTGGGTGGTCATATCCACCCTGCACCCAGGATCACCGCCAAAGCCTTGCGCACCCGGTGAAAGATACCGTACCGGTACTGTCTGTTCCAATCAGACCTGAAGACTCCCAGGCAGCCGCCTAAAAGACATGACACCAGGGGAGCTCCCCTGCATGACACTTTCAAGGCCGGCCTGCCGACGCCCACAGGACGTCATTCTCACACACAAAGGGTACACTTCCATAAGTACGGTACCACCGCGCGTACACACGCGTTGCCCCCTCTCGCCTCATCCTCACGGTGTAACTTGCGCCCGGTCTTGTCATGCATCCACGCAGCAGTTGCCCTAAACGTGGCACCTACCGGTATATGCCACAGTCACGTTGGGCACAAGCAGGGTGCCGCAGCTGCAGTTATACACAAGGGAGAGTCAAAGCCATGCGCCCACACTGTGACCGACCGGTACCCGAGAGTCGCAACGGCGCGTCCAACACCAGCCTATGCATGGAACACACAGAAACGCAAGGCTGGCGCGCCGCGCATACAACGATGTCGCTCGCACGATCACCCAGAACCACCAAGACGCCGAGCGCTTGCGGTGCGCCGCATCGCGCGGTAACACACGTAAGTGCAGGTCAACGTATGTACATGTGATGACTATAAGGACCTGTTAATGGAACAAGAGGTTGCAATTAGAAGCGTACATTGCCATGCATGGACATAAAGCAACACTCAACACGATGCCTAGGCACTCGTGCCGAAAGCCCCAACTGTCGCCCCCAGCTCTTCTTGTCAGCGTCGCCGCCAGCATTGCAAAGTGTTAACTGTTATTCCAGATGATCATGCTGGGTGTCGGCCTGCCCCACGCAGCCAGTTGCCCCTCCACCGACTGCCGACACGCATCGGTGCTGAGCGAGCTGGAGGAGCATGACGCTGTCACGCGCTTGAGGCTCGGGACTCCCTTGCACAGCAGGCACAGCGCCGCCTCAAGCTCATCCGTGGTCAGGTGCTCGCAGTGTGTTAGGTCCAACGTCAGGCTCTCCAGCCGCTGCAGGCCCGTCAGCGCGTGCAGGGCGGATGTGGGCGTGTGTGCGAGCTCAAGGTCCTGCACGCACCAACACCAGCAAGCATACCAGTACGGAAACGTCAAGCGCATCAGCGTGCTCCTACATCAGACACCTACAAACAGCAGACAAGGAAATGGGAAGAAAACCATCCCTGATGCCACTCTCCAACGTTGTTGGTGCATGCTCGGTACCGGCTTCAGTAGGTGGTCTGTGGAGCACTCACCCGCAGCCCCGGCAGCGTGGACACCACGCAGGCGATGTCCCCAACGCGAAGCCGGATGCCGTGCATCGTCAGCCCCTCCAGCTGCTGGTCCAGCACCGCCAGCTCCTTGATCCACCCGGCGTGGCCCTGCGCCCAGCCCTCGGGCGGCTCCATGGGCCCCTCGTCGCTGAAGTCGGCATCCACAAGGAGGTACCTCCGCCCACTACTCGACGCACAGTGCGCCAGCAGCCCCACCGCCTGGCCAAAGTCCTGCGCTGCCTTTGGCAGCACCCGGCAGTCTGGCGACACGTCAAACATGCCGAAGCGGATGCAGGGCACGTCGAACACTGTGTGGTTGAGAGGGGGCTGCAGGGCCGCGAGCGCGCTGGGCGAAACGCCGTCTGGCAGGGTGAGCTGCCGCAGTTGGGGAGGCAGGGGCCAGGCATCAAAGGCGACAGCCACACCCTCCGCGAGCGGCTGCCATGGCAGCTGCAGCTCGCCGATTTCGAGGCTGGTGAGGGCGGCAAGCGACGCCACCTCGGAGGGCCGCAGCAACAGCTTGGAGCACTCGAGGTGCTGCAGCTGCGGCATGGCGCGCAGGGCGGACAGCAGCGAGGTCCGCTGCACCTTCCGCACCTCCTCCCAGGCCTCGAAGTCATCCGCGCGGTCCTCCTGCTGCCGTCTCCAGCTATCCCCAGCCGGTATGTAGAAGGCGGACATCTGCAGGTGCAGGCTGGTGAGGGCGGTGAGGGCGCCCAGGTGTGCCAGGCACGTGGCGTGGGGCCGCACGGCGTCCGGTGAGCCCGAAACCGGGAACTCATTGAGGTGCAGCGACCGCAGCTGCGTCAGCGTGCCGACGGTGGAGAGCAGCTGCGCCTCCAAGTCCACGTCAACTGAGGCGTACAGGGTGGGGCACAAGCGTGTTGGGAGGGCGCAAGGGCCTATCCGCATGCAGCAGCCTTTTTGGGCGACTAGCATGAGGAACACGGTAGCAAAGCTATGGCCTGAAACGCGGGCTAGCAACGTCATCCACCAAGCACAACACCCACGCTCAGCAAAACAGGATGGAGCTACTCATGCATGAGGCAGACGCACGAACAGCCCAGGCAATGTTCCTTTGTTTGGTTGCAGCAGTCTGCCCTACCATAGCATTCACGGCTCCACCACTGTGCGAAGAGCTCCAGGCTGCTGAGGGCCGTGCAGTGGCTCAGGGCTTTGATGCACTGGGGTGTCCAGTGGTCGGCATCAATGACCACCAGCTCCCTCAGCTGGGGCCCCACCATCTCAATCAGCGGTACCGCACTGGAGGTGTATGCCCGCTTAGGCATGGGCGCGTACGGACTCGGGTTGTTTTCGCTCACGTAGTCGAGCTTCAGCTTGGCGAGGTGGGGGCAGCAGGTGGCCACCGCTTCAGACACGGTCCTGGTGTGGGGGACGTCGCCGGCCAACTCCAGGGAAGCCACCGGGCAGCTGGAGCAGGACTCCAGCACCGCAAGCCTGCATCCACGCAGTTGAGCAGCGGCACTTGCGAGGTTACACGTTGGGGCGTTGCATGCGTGCAAGTGTTTTGGACAGAAGGCCTACATGACGTCAAGCGGGTGACAAGTAGTGGCCTGCCTATCTTGACAGCATACCGGTGCTCAGAGCCCTGCTGATCAGCAATGGCAATGTGTTGTCCTGACCTCGGAATCAGGTCAGCTGGGGCAGAGCACTGCCCGACCAAGGAGCTATAGTAACCGCCTCGCCAGTGTCGCCACCGCACAAGTACGGTACTCACAGGTGGTCCTCATAGTCCTTGGCCGACCACCGCGTGACACTGTCCTCCACGTCCTTTGTTGGGAACACCAGCTCCAGGTGCTTGAGCTTGGCACCGCGGCCTAGCAACCCCGTCATCAAGCTGCGCAGCTGGTCGGGTGTCGGCGGCGGAAGGTCGGGGTCTATGTCATCGTCACCCTCGTTGTCGCCATCCGGGCCCACACTCAGGTCGAGGGTCAACTCGTCCAGTACGCTGTCATGAACCCGGCGTCCGTCACGGCAGGTGGCCCGAATGCAGGCTGTAGCCCCAACATCCTTCAGGTGCTTCCAGGCGCACCCGCACACCTGCAGGAAGGTTTCATATGCCTGCAAGGCGGCGGGGCGGGTGGGCAACGCATACGTGGCCGGACTGTATAAGCATGCGCGGAAAGGCACATGGCCGGATCTGACAGCCTGAAGTCATAAGCTGTATCATGCCCTAATACGCATGTCGGTGAGGCTGCAGGGAAGAATGCAAAAGCTGAGCCCAGCACTTGTACATCGCGCATATGTAGGCCCTGCTAGCCTGCTTATCAGCGCATAGCACTGATACGGCGCTATCATGCAATCAATGACAAATTACCCACGCTATGAAGTGCTGTCATGACTTCAAGAGGCTTCTTGATAACAGAGAGAGTTGTTGCGGAGAAGGGCGTGTGGCTGTAGGTGGAAAGGTTGCCCATTGTAATGTACTGTATTATTTTTGCGGCAATTGGCGTATTGCCTTCTGGTATAACGGTGAGGCAGTGCTGTTAACGTTCTGAACTCCCGCCCGTTGTGAAGGGCCGCTCCGAGACCATGTGGTCCAATGGTGGACAATATCATTTGTTGCGATCAATGATGTGTGAATGACAACTACAATGAAGCGTTGACTGTCACAGCGGAACTTCCTGTCCTGTACGCGGGTGCTCTGCCTGACACGTGCGGTAGGATGCGTTCGGACACAAATTGGATATGGTAGGCACACGTAATCGTCCAACCATGCCGTATCTAACATCCATTAGCGGCCTTATGGCGGCCCACCTTCTGCCGAGCCCCATGGCGGCAGCCGAGGGGAACAGGGGATCCTCTACTTGCCCAGAGGATGCCCCTGCGGGTCAAAACCATCCTTCACGGTGGCTTAGACGAGCATAGCGAGGCCATGGCGTAAGCAGCGGGATGCAGGTAGCAGCATTCAGTACAACAGGTCATGCCGTTGTTATGTCGGGGTTGCCGAACCTCCTGACAAGGGATATCCGGTACCGGTAGGCGACCTACAACCTTCGCACGCCTCGACTTCAACCCCTCGCCACTGCGGACGACACAGGAGGCAAACACGTCCATCTTGACACTTCCAACACACTTGCTGGGCCCCATCGCCCGCACATACAGCATGCAGCCTTAAAGCCGTCATTGGCAAGGGAAACCCCCTGTTAGGCATTGGTCTCACATCAGGAGTCAACGCCGTCAGTTGTTGCGACAGAAGCTTGTCGTACTCGTGCGTTCAGGACGCCAAATGTCAATCACTCCGCGTCTCCAGCCTCCGTTCCGTCCCCGTCCACCCCCGCCTCCTCTACCGCTTCGTCAACCTCCATGCCTTCCGCCCCTTCCCCCTGCTCCTCCGCCGCCGCAGCCGCCCCACGGCCTCGCCCCCGTCCCCTGCCTCGCCCCCTCCCTCGCCCCCGCCCGCGGCCCCTCCCACGCCCCCGGCCCCTTCCGCGTCCTCTCCCGCTCCCTCCCTCCACCGCCACACCCCCATCCACCCCCGTCCCGTCCTCGCCCTCGCCCCCCTCCTGCTCCCCCTCCCCCTCCCCGCCCTCCTCCTCACCCCCCTCCCCCTTCAACTCGGCCTCCTCCGCTCGCCCCATCCGCCCCCGTCCCCTGCCCCTCCCCCGTCCCCTCCCCCTCCGCCTCAGCCTCAACGGCGGCAAGTTGAACAGGCTCACCACCTCCCCCGCTCCCCCCTCCTCCCCTTCCGCGCTGCCCCGCCGCTGCCTCCGCCGCTGCCTCCGTGCCTCCTCCTTCTTTGTTGCCTCTGCTGCCGCCGCCCTCCGCTCCGCCTCCTCTTCCTGCTGCTCCTTGAGCAGCTTGCTCTTGCGCCCCGGCTTGGCCTTGGCCTCGCGGGCCCGGGCAGCTTCCTCCAGCTCCGCCTGGTGCCGCCGCCGGGCCTGGTCCAGCAGTGTGGGCGCGCGCTCGATGGCGGAGCGCAGCACGGGGTCCAGCTCCTGGGACAGCTCCCTGGGGGGAGGGAGGAGTAAGGGGCAAGGGAACACGGCTTTGAGACGTGGTTGCATCGTGACTTAAATGTGTTTTGGTGCACCGTGCTATCGGCCGGAGCAGCTCTTGGGTCAACTTCCTGAAGGGCAAGAGGAGGAGCGTGACCAGTAACGATCAGCAGCGGAACAGGCTGCATCATACTCAGTTGAAGACGTGAGCCCAGCTTCCAAACGAGGGCGGAAGGTTGGCACACACAGGTCGCAGGGCCAGGCCGCACCCACTTGCACCGGTCGCTGCAGTGTATGAAGCACGCCTGCGGCGGGTGGCGCTGCCCCAGCGACTTGAACAGGTCGCACTCGCCAACCTGTACAGGGTAGGGAAGGCGGAGGGAGAGGGAGGAACGTGGTTAGTACCCCACGGGCTTGCTGTGTGGTACAGGTGGCGAAGGAACCTGTTTGTAAGGCCGAAGGTAACACGTTCAGCAAGAGGATTGAAGGGCATCCGGCATAGATCCATCGCACAACCGACGCACCTGTCCCTTGATGCCCAACGCGCGCAACCCCTTGCCCAGTCCCCTCCCCTTTCACCATCCACTGGCGCCGCTCTCCGCAGGCCCTACTGGCCTCCGGTTTGCTTATTTGCAGCTCTGCGGTCACCCCCCTCACCATGTGGTAGCTGGCGGGCAGGTCGTCCTCGCAGTAGGCGTTCTCGCACATCTCGCACCTGCGGGGCACGTCGGTCCTCAAGTACAGCGCGGACACATCGCAGTCTTTCCTGGGCCGTATGACATGACATACACAGCCAGCGCAACAGCAAGCACTCCTGTGGCGGCTGGAAGCTTCCGCCCACGCTCCGCCCCACGCTCACCTGAACAGCAGGCCCCCTGCTCGCCCGGTGTTCCTGTCGCACTTGGCGCACGAGTGGTGTGGGCAGGCCCAGCGCTTGCGCTCCAGCTGCTTCATCTCGGCCGGTGTGTAGCCCAGGCACTCGGGGTGGTAGGCGGCGGGGCAGTGGTCGCAGCACAGCAGCTCGCCGCCGTCCCAGCACACCAGGCACACGTCCATGTGCTCTGGGGGAGGAGGGTAGCACGGGTTGCGCGTGAATAGCGAGGAAACCGTGTCAGGCGGCAGTGCGTATCGCACGGAGGTTCCTTCTGCACGCTACGACACGGGGCCGGACGCATGCCAGCGGTGCCGAATGTGTGGTACTCCCTAACCGCTGTGACCTCCAAGTACGTCCCCCCAGCTTGGCTTCCCTGCCAGCCCCCCCGTCCCGCTCACCGTAGTCCACTCCTGCGCGTTGGATCTTGCGCTTGCGGGCCCCGCCCACCGCCCCCGCGCCGCGCTGCTGGTCGGCGTGGTGCAGCATGTACACAGGTGGACGGAAGGTGAGGGAACGTAGGGGAGTGAAGAAGGGAAGAGCGAGGATGCTGGGAACAGGCGCAAATGCCTCCACATGGTGTGGGCAAGGGCGTGCTGCGCGCTGATGCGAGTAGAAGAAGGCGTCCGGCGGGGGAGTGCCCTTGTCAGCACCCAGGTGCCATGTGGCTACCCCACTTTTCCGAGTCAGCCCCCGTGGTGCACCGGTGCCCCTCGCCTCCCTCCGCTCACCTCCATGGTGTAGTTGTTGTCCCGCAGCACGTCAAAGCCGTCGATCTTGATGAGCCGCTCCTTGCGATCGCGTTTGCCCGCCCAGTACTGGCGCGCAATGTCGCGCAGGGAGGAGGTCTCGGCCTGGGCGCGCAGCGCGCGGAAGTCCATGCCCTGGGGGACATGCGCAGGAAGCGTAGAGACCGTGTAAGGCGTCAGGGAATCACAGGTCGAATGGTGGTGCTGGAAGGAACAGCGAAGGCACCAGTTGGTTGATGGGCGCCTTGATGGCACAGATGTACCTGCGTTGATCCTGTGACCTTCAAACGTGCTGTTGTGCCATTACCACCGTCGGCCGCGATTTACCGGAACTTACGGCAAGTGCACTGGGGGGCGGTGCGCATGCCAGGCTACACTCCTAACCCGTCATTGCCCACCTGGAACATGAAGGTGTCCACCGCCGGCGCCTCTGCATCAAACTCCAGCGCGTTGCGCTTCACCTTCACCAGCCCATGCGCAGGGCCGTGCCCCTGGCCCTGATCTTGGGCCCCCGCCGCCGCTACCTGCACCCCAGCGCCTTCTTTCCCTTCCTCCGCCTCCACCTTCACGCCCTCCTTCGCTGCCTCCCCTGTCCCTCCCTCCTCGCCCTCCGCCTTCACCGCGCCATCCTGCTCCATCGCCGCCGCCCCCTCCTTCGCCGCATCATCCTCCGGGGCTCCGCTGCTGCCTCCCTTGTCAGCCCCCTGCTGCCCTCCTGTGGCCTCATCCACCCCGTCCATGTCATCGCTGCTGCTCCCGCTGCCGTCCATGGTCAGCGAGGGCCCGGGGCCGCTGCCGCTGCGCTCCGGCCCCTCTGCCGCCGCATCACCTGCCTCCTTGCCCTCCTTGCCCTGCTGCTGCTGCTTGGCCGCCTCCTGCGCCTGGCGCGCTTCCTCTGCCTCCAGCATCATGCGAGACCTGGCAGCCGGGGAGGCAGAAATGATCGAGTGCATTAAGCTCGCGTTGACTTGATACCATCCCGCACCACCAGCAGCAACAATACACAGCAAAGCGGCAATCCTTGGCCATTGACGCTGCACTCACCACAACGCCCCTAGGCAGTACTACGGATAGCCCGCAAGTTCCGAAACCAACGCTGCTCTCCACGCTGCCCCCTCTGCTGCCCCTTTCCCCTACCGTTACCCCACCTGTCCATGATCTGGTCCAGCTCCTGGTCCGAGGGCCCCGCGCCCGCCTCGTTGCGGAAGATGCGGTCCGCTCCGAAGCGCAGCATGGACAGCACCTCCGCCATGCCCAGGCCCTCCAGCTGCTCTGCCGTGCTGGTGCTGCCGCGGTTCACCATCTGGAAGGGGAGGAAAGGGGGTCGGGGAAGGCCATGTGAGTGGGTGGTATGTAGGCAGCAGCCAACGGCCGTGAAACGGCATTTAACGTGCCACCCAAGGTGACGTGTCAAGGTACAGGGCGCCGCACCCATCCGGTCCAGGTACTGCTCTGCCTCCGTGGGTTCCCGCAACCACCGCATGGCCTATTCGCAGGCCCTCAATACACCTTTCTTCACGTGAGGCCTGTGCATCGGCCCTAGCCAGACTGCTGGAGCGCTGCCGGGTATAACCCCCACCTGGTCCAGGTACAGTTTGGCCTCCGCGCGGCGCTGGATGCGGTCCTCCACGGTGCCCTCCGTCACCAGCCGGTACACGTGCACGGGCTTGGTCTGGCCGATGCGGTGCACGCGCGCCATGGCCTGGGGTGATGGGGAGAGGGGAGGTTCGGCGGTAGGAGGACAGACAAAGTCTATAGATCGGAGAGAGGAGGGTTGCGGAGCAGGAAAGGACTCAGAGCACCGTGGTGTGAACACATGCGACGGGTTGCTGCTGCAGTGCATGCCTGCCGCGGCCGACAGGCAAGGAATCAGAGTACTGGGCGTGTGCGTGCATGTACACGCTTGCTGATGCGGTTCATGGGGCCCCGAGCTTCGCAAAGAGGGGTACATCCACGCCAGTGGTTCATGACGGCTTACACGTGCGAGCCGTTGCAGCCTGCCCCCATGCCCCACTGCCCCCGCCCCACCTGCAGGTCCCACTGGGGGTTCCAGTCGCTGTCGAACAGGATGCACGTGTCCGCGGTCTGCGAGCAGGGGTCAAGGAAATGAGCAAATCTTAGTGTTGTCTACACGCTGTTAATGAATGTGCGTTGCTGGTATTCGGCGCGATACTCTTATCTCGTTACCTGGCTGGCAAAGAGGCACAACTGCCTCCGCCTCTGCCGCCACACCACACCCACGGTCCCCCACCCCCACCCCCGTTACCTGCAGGTTGACGCCCAGCCCTCCCGCCCGCGTGCACAAGATGTAGATGAAGATGTCGGAGCCGGGCTTGTTGAACTGCTCCATGTCGATCATGCGCTGGATGCGGTTGGTGGAGCCGTCAAGCCGCCTGGTTGGGGCGCACGCGTTACGGCGGTGTTGGGTGTGGGGCTTAGGGCGAGGCCATTATCACAGGCTAGGACGCGACACACAGCCGAGCAGGGCCCCCGCACTAGCAAGACGAAAGGTACACCATGGCATATGTTCGGGCACGGCCGCACCTGTAGTTGTAGCCGCGGAAGTTGAGGTAGTCCTCTGTGGGTTGAGCAGGTGGGGGCACAGCACGGGTCAGGGTGATGGTCGGGTCACGTGACGCGGCGTCTCAGGGGCGCTTACCAATACAGTAATACAGCTACGATGCACGCGAGCAAAAGCCTACTAGCAGCAACTGCCAGCACACGGGACTCGACTGCTTGCACGTGTGCCACCCCCACTCCCGTCCCCTCCCAACTGGACGCTGTGCGCCCCGGCCCGGCCCACCGATGATGTTGAGCATGATGTTGAACTGCGAGAACAGCACCACGCGGTGGCCGCGCTCCTGCAGCCGCGCCAGCATGCGGTCCAGCACAGCCATCTTGCCTACACAGGGGCGGGTGCAGAGGTGGGAGGGCGCAGGGCAAAGGCGACGTGCGCGTGTTACGACAGGATGCGTGTCGGCTGCGCAGGAGGCGACGCAGCATGAGTTGTTGAAACAAAAGCCGATTGTCTCTGCTCAGTACCGTATTGAGGATACGTGTCATCCGATATGCAGCTTCGGGCTACGAATATGACTGGATGGCTAGGTCGCCAATAAGCCATTCCCAGGCCCCCTGCACCTGCCCCCACCCACCCGATCCCTTGACCAGCTCCTCGGTGGTGGTGTGGCCGTCGAAGTCGGGCTCCGAGTCGGGGAACATGTAGGGGTGGTTGCACACCTGGGGGCGGTAGGTGGGGGCGTTACGGATGGGGTAGTAAGAAAGGAAGGCGTGCCCAGGGTCAGGGCGTGGTGAGACGGCAACAAGCTACCCGTTCAAACGCGATCCGGGTTGCATGATAGGCATCCTGGGTGTTGTGCGTAGGCATGTTGCGGTATGCCCAGCCGCCGCTGTTCAGCAAGTGCTGGGAATCCGGTGTGCACGCACCTTGCGCAGCTGCATGAGCAGGTTCATGGCCTTCTTCCACGCCGTGCTGTCGCCCGCAGCCAGCTTGGCCGCCTGGGGAGGGGGAAAAGGGCAGGGAGTTGCGCGACGTGTTGGAAAGCAGCGAATGGAGCATGGGCATCAGGTTGCGCGTCGTTGAATGGTGCGGGCCAGCCGGGCGCATGCGGCACCCTAAGCCGCCGTGACTACTTTGCGCACTGCCCCCAGTCCCCTGCGCCACCCCGTCCCTGGTATCCTCCCCCGGCCCTGCGCCACCCACGCTGGTGTCCCCCCGCTCCATCTCCTCCAGCATGCGGCTGTCGCGCAGCAGCAGGCGGCGGTACCTGTACGGCAGGGCGTATTGCAGTACGGCAAGAGAGGCCGAAGGTTGGTATGGCGGTACAATAATTCGACTTCCAACAGTGAGACCACCTGTGATGTCTGGTGAAACCTCGCACCCGCGGTGGGCCCAGGCGGCCTCTCGCAAATTTCAGTACGCCAGTGCGCACTATATTAGTGGGCATTTTGACGTGCAGTTGCACGACCGAACCCATACTTTGTCGCCCAGGCGCATTACCTACGAAGAATGCTGGCCACCGCCACATCTCCCAACCCAGCCCGAGGCCCACGCCACCCGCACCCACCAGAAGGTCTGCATCTCCGCCAGGGGGCAGTGGATGCGGGTCTCCAGCTGCGAATCATCAGGGAAAGGGGGACACCTCTAGGAAGGGAACGCAGGAGGGACCGCCTAGAACACGCGTACAGCGAGGGTCCCACACAGCGACCAAGCTACGCAAAACGACACACACAACACACAACACACAAGGTAAAGCGTTACAATTACGCAGGCTGCGCGTGCCTGCTGAGTGAGCCCTCTGGTACATGTCCGATAAAGCCCCCTCTGCTCCCCGCCCTCCCCGCATGCTTACCTTTGGCGGCAGGCGCACCTCCACCTCCTCCTTGAGGCGCCGCAGCATGAAGGGCCGCAGCAGGTAGTGCGCCTTCTCCAGCTGCGACTTGTCGACCTGGGGTCAGGAGGCCGAAGTAGGTAGGGTAAGGATGTCAACGCAAGCATCTTATACTCAACGACAGCGCCAGGGGATGGGCAGCAAGCAACACGCCACCAGAAGTTCACCGTGTTGATACCCCACATCACGCCGAGCAGTCCCCATCCTGCAACTGTCGCCCCAAGCAGCTTGCGCGGCCCAACCCCTGCCCACCTGGCTGCGCACGAGGTTGAAGGCTGGTCGAACTTGGATGCGTCGGTGAAGACGTCGGGGTACATGAAGTTGAGCAGCGCGTACAGCTCGTGCAGGTTGTTCTGGATGGGCGTGCCTGGGGGCGGGGCCAGGACATTTGGGGAGGGGGCCATGGCGGCGGCAGAAGCGGTGTATAGGCTGGATGCTCGCATTAAGAAGCAGCAGTCATACATACTGCTGTGTAGGATAGGCACTCAAGCGGGAGACCCACACGCTATGCACGGCGACATGCTGCACTCACCTCTGCTCCAATGCCGTGCGTAGGCCTGGAACACACCATGCCATTGACCTATCACCTCGCACCTCGCCGTCCCCATGCATCTACCCACACACCCGCCCACCCACCTGTGAGCATGAGCACCTGCTGCCTGCTGATGTGGCGCATGCCGTCCGACACGCGCGTCTCCTCGTTCTTCACCTTGTGCCCCTCGTCCAGCACCAGGTAGCGCCACACCTGTGTGCAGGGAGGGAGCCGGGCAGGGCAAACGTTGGGGCAACACAGCTGGCGTTGAGATGCAGGGGGACACAAGGATAGGGACAGGTAGCACCACACAGAGAAACAGCAAGCGTGTTCTTACATACGGTTCTTCCCGCTGTCGACAGGGATAGCACGATGTGCACGTACCAGGACTGAGCCAGGTCGCGTGCGTGGAGGGAGCGGATAGGCCGCCACTGTACTGTAACGCAGCCCCATGACCGACACCTGGCTGCCAGGTGCCAGCCCTGCGCCGCCGGCCCTGAACACGTGCCCCTACCCACCAGCGTGTGCTTGAGGCAGTGCCCGAAGTGCTGGCTGTTGACCATGTCGTAGGTGGTCACCGCCACGTCGAACGAGGAGGGGTTGCCCAGCACCTGCAGAGGGGTTGTGGTGGTACTAAGTACAGACTCATCTCCGCAAACCAGTGGAACCGACGGACCCAGGTTGACACGAGGACCAAAACAGTGGCCGGACGCAAGGAGAGTGGGACGCAGTGGGGGCTTTGAGGGGACGGCAAAACGGGTGGACAACTGGTCGGGCACAACCTCTTCAGCGGTGTACGACAATAGCTCTCGTCCCAAGTGTTCACACCAGGAGCCGTACGTGTAACGGATCAATCGCCAGCGCGTGGTGCCGCCGCTCACCTCCCGGACCAGCCTCTTGCGCTCCTCCTGGTCGGTGGAGTGCAGCCGCACTACGCGCATGGTGGGGCACCAGCGCTTGAACTCGCTGGTCGGGAGGGAAAGTGTGGCAGTGAATTGGGGTGGAGGTGCGTGACTCCACACGCAACGACTGGCCTTGTGACACACTCTCTAACCCCGCACATGCAGCAACGCCGCCAACCCCGCACATGCAGCAACGCCGCACGCTTGTCAGCTGGAGCACGTCCCACCTGATCCAGCTGGGCAGCACCGACAGCGGCACCACCACCAGGTGCGGCCCCTCCACCTTGGCCACGTACTTGAGGTGCGCCAGGAACGTGATAGTCTGAGGGTGCACCGTGTAATGACAGCACGCTTTGTTGCTGCAGGACGATGCCTCCATTGCTCTTGCAAAGCCCCTGTCTGTGCAGACATGCAGGACACACGTGGGCATGCAAGGACGTCGAGACCGGGGAGCACACAATAGCTACTGTATTACCGGCTTGGTGAGCAATGCTTGTCTTAACCCACGTGGACCCACCTGCAACGTCTTGCCCAGCCCCATCTCGTCGCCCAGGATGGCGTTGACCCCGCGCTCGAACTGCCCGACCAGCCACGCCAGGCCCTCCATCTGGTACTCGCGCAGAGTCTGCAGGGGTTAGCGGGGCATGGTGTATCTTGCGGCTGGGGTAAGGGCCCAGGGCCAGGAACACGCAGGTGCCGCTTGCCAGGGTGCATTGTACGGAGGCAGCAGCAACGATGGACCACTCCCCTAAGGCCGCGACTGCGCCGCCGCGAAATCGACTGCTACTGCAGGCGTAGGTTGCGCGGGTGCCTACCGCCAGGATCTGCGTGGGCTGCTGTGTGATGGGAGGGCGGCTCTCCGCCAGCTCCTTGTCCCGCTGGGCGGCGGCCGCCCCGCCCAGGGCGGCGGCCTTGCGGATGTGCGCCTCCACCTGCCGCACAGGGGTGGCAACGTCGGCATTGCATGGCGGGGCCAACGAAGTCAGTGCCGGATGCACGGTTTGCAGAGTTACAGCCAGTGAGGGAGAAACCGCCGTGTACATCTGTCGTGCTGTGGAGTGCACTAGTCGTGCTTCGCGCCTTGGGGGATTCGCCTGCACCCAGCGGATGCCCAGCGGTGTTATGCAGCTCCCGGTTCTGAACGAGTAACAAACCCCACCTGCGGCGTGATGAAGGGCCGCAGCGCGGTGATGTTCTCCAGCAGGTAGCGCGCCCGGGTGCCCTCCATGGCCTGCAGGGCGGGGACAGAGAAGGAGGCACAGCAGACGAAACCGTGCTCAGCTGCAGCAAACACAAAGGTGAGGGTAAGAGCCTGAGCACTGCAGCTCTCCCTCTGTGGCACCCGCCACGAGGGGCCCCTGGGCAGACATTCGCTGTACGGGGGCTGCAGTTAACTAAAATTGGATCGGCCAGCCGGCAGCCCCTCCCACCTGCATGTCCCGCCGGATGCCGTTGTTGTGCTCCATGCGCGCCACGTACTCGGCAGGCATGTTCCGCGGGGCGGCGGCCACCTTGACGGGCTTGGGTGCGCGAGGGGGAGGCGGGGCAGGGGGCAGCAGCTCCAGGCCGTCCATGTCGCCCTTGGACACAGTGCCTGGAGGAAGAGGGGACGGAGGGACACCAGCAAGGGGCGGCGGGGCGTTGTGTCAAGTGAGGGGAGCAGTGTGGCGAAATGGCGCTATTGCATCGGAACTGGCGACGACGCCAAAATGTGCGTCAACGAGCGGCACTGAGGGTAGTTGGCTGGGCTGGAGCGTCGGCACCGGCCGACCCCGATACTGCCTCACCGCTCCTGAGGTTGCGCTGCAGCACCATGGTGTCCTCGTCTCCCAGGCCGTAAAGGTTGGCCTGCGGCATGGGGCGGGGGGGGGCATGTATGCGGGAGCTTGGGCGCTAGGCACGAAGCAGCGAATGAAGCAGCCACGGCACACGCAACATACTGCCGTCCAGAGGCACACCCTCGTTCATCACCGCAGTCAACCAGGAAAAGCCCTTTTTCTTAAACTCCCCTACAGTACAGTACCAGAACGCACTGTAGCCCACTGACCTTGAGCACGGGCACCCCGTTGACGTACACCAGCCGCGACTTGCCCTCCCGCCGCGGCCGCCGCCCCGAGCCGCCCTCCGCCCCCAGCTCCACATCGCCCGTGTCCGGCGGCGACGGCACGTCCTCATCGCTCCCCTCGCCCGCGCGTCCCCTGGCCCTGCCCCTGCGGCCGCCCTCCTCCTCCTGCTCCTCCTCCTCAAAATCCTCAGTCACCGTGTCCTCATCTTCATCATCGCCACCCCCCGCACCCCCGTTCGCCATCTCCTCGTCCTTAACCACCGGCGGGTGCGGGTGCGCGTTCGCCACCACCCGCCGCCGCTTCGCCTGCCGCTCTTCCCCTTGCTCCTCATCCTCCTCCTGCTGCTGCTGCTGCTCGTCCTTGATCCCGTTGCTCAGCCCCAGGTCCCGGGCCATACCATCCTCATCCCCGTCCTCCGGGCCGGCCGGCCGCCTGCCCGCCTGCCCCGCGGCCGCCGCCGCCTGCCCTGCCGCCCCCTGCTGCTGCCGCCTGCCCCAGGGGCTGCTGCGCGGCCGCTGCGGGCTGCCCGCCCCCGTCTGCGCCGGGTACACGCCCGGCCCCTGCTCCTGCTCCCCGGCATCCCCGCCAGAGGGCTGGGCGTGCATGCGGGGCGGGCCGAGCGGAACCGGGGGCACCGCCTTCATGGCCTGCGAGGGCAACCGGGCAGGGGAGCTCTTCCTTGCCTGTCTGTAGAAAGCGGGTCACAGCTACCGCTAGCTAGGTGCATAGCGCGCATCTCGACGGCGTGCCCTCATCAACCTGTTTGCACACGGCTCATCCCGAACAGCGCAACCCCAGCTGCCCTTAACAAGGTGCACACCTCGATGGCGGCCTTGATGTCCGCTTCCGCCAGCCCGATGGCTTTCAGGTCGGCCCGCTCCGGCACCACCCGCCGCCAGCTGCCCCCCTCCAGCTCGCAGCGGGGCCGCAGCAGCCGCGGGTCGCGGACGAAGATGGTGTTGCTCTCTGACTCTGCATGCGCACAAAACATGATGTCTTCGGTGCAGGCGGGCACACGTACTGCTTGGGGACAGCGGGCCCCTGTACGCATGGCATTGCAGGCACTCCGAACCCTCCCTTGGCCCACATCACAGGGTCGGGACAGGCGATGCCGCTGATTCATTGCATTTGCGCAACGGTTGCCCAGCAGCCAGAAGTGTCGTACACCCGCCCCAAGGTTGCCATACAGGTTGATGGGGTGAACTTGGCATAGGGCCCGGGTACAAAGTATGCGGCTGACGCCGCAACCCAACCCATTGCGGTCTGTCTCACCATAGAGGTTGACCTGAACACCAGCTGTAGCCACCAGCACCACTGCGCCCTTCCACCACACGTCGTCCAAATAGGTCTCCACAGAATGGCCCAGCTGCAAAGGGAGGCAAGTAGAGGGAGTAAAGCTGACTGCTAGTACAGGTGTGGGCATGTGAGCTTGCCCACACCATGCCAACAGGACAGCGAAAGAGGAGGGCAGATGGCTGCCGTCATTGGTATGTTGGTGTGATGTTGACTCTGCATATCACCGCACATGACGCAAAACGCGCGATGCACAAGACTAATCATGCTGCGCGTGCTGCTACCTCCGCTTTGCACAAGGCGGGGCAACGGAGCACCTGCCACCCCGGGATAGCACCCTCAAACCACACGCCTAGTGTAGGACGGGCCGATTGCAGTGAAATTCTGTACTAGGCGCGCATGAGCGTCCCCAAGTACAACCATGGCCCCCAAGGAAGCCAAGCCGGGCCCCGAAAGCAACGGACAGCCCAAGGGACAGCCTCGCCCGCGGGTCGCCGCGCCCAAGCCGCCCAGTGTGTGTCTAGCGCTCAACGCGCAGCCAAGCACGCCGCGTCTCACATGAATTACAGGAGTGATATGGTCGCTACACACCTTGATGTCCCTCATTGATGCAAAGCGCCGGAGCTCCTCGGGAGGCGATGGTCGCACGCGCTCCAAGGCAACTTCTTCTCTCAACAACTTTTTCCCCGTATCGTCCAAAAACTGCAGCATCACACCAGGAGTCGTTGCACGACCATGACAAAGTGCATGGTTCGGTCAAAGGGCCACCGAGTTTTGATGGACTCTCTAGTCTGGTGAACGGCGCTGTAACCGACGACTGTTCGCAACAAACGTTACAAGTTATGCTTAGCAATATGCATACCTGCAAGAACTCCACGATGGCGGTAGAGCCGGCGGTGGAGCCCTCGCAAAGCCATGCCTCGCACCAGCTGCCCGCAAAACCATTTTCCTTCTCACCGGAAACTTCTACAATTTGCCCCTGTTTAAGAACTTCCATCTAGGCGTCTTTGGTTGACGGCAGCCTACCAGGCAACTACCACGTTTGTGAAGACCTCCAGGCCATGGAAGCAGTCAGGTACAGGTTATACTATTAATCGAAATCGCGACTTATTCTGCGGTGCTGAAGGAAGTGTTGACCGAGGCTGGGGGCGTTCGCGCGCAAAATCGGTTACCCATGCAGAAACGCTTTCCGTTGGCGGTTGGAATGCTTTCGCAGTCGTGTGCTTCACCGGCCTGTTAACTGTGTCGTTAACATAATAGCTCACCACAGACATCAGCGGCAGGTTCGGGATCATCAAAAACAGTATGTCGGGACGCAAGGCTATCGTTGGGGTTATGGGCCCAGGAACCACTGACCAGCACCAGGAGCCTACCGACAAGCTAGCCGAGATCGCCCATGAGCTTGGCAAGGCCGTTGCTACGGCTGGCTTTCTGCTGCTCACCGGCGGCAGGTAAAGTCCGCCCATCCCCCGCGACCATGGGCCCCTGCAACATGGCAGTCAAGCCAAGTGCATACAACCAGTCAAGACATATGTGCCTTTCAGCCTTCCATCGTGCATATGGCTGCGCTCATGCCCCATTTGGTTCACGTGCATCCCCCAACCGACGCTCAGCACCCGGAGTTGCTCACGTGCACCACACACCTGCACACAAAGCCCTCGCCTTGACGTCGAGGGCCCCGCCGTGGCGAGCCACTCGTGCTTCCTCCTAACGCCTTTCTGGGTGTCCTTGACCGCAACGTGCAGGAACAAGGGCGTCATGGATGCTGCTTGCAAGGGCGCCAAGAGCGCGGGGGGCACCACCATCGGCGTGCTGCCTGGCAACGACGCCAGCGAGCTGTCGGGTGAGGCCGCACTGTCCATGGTGCCATACTACCTTCTATGGCCTCACCGGCTTTCCCCGTCAGCCTTGGTACTTACATGGCGCTCTTCAAGGTGTTCAGCCGTGAGTTGCTTCTTGCAGCGGCTCGCAACCCCACACGCCATGCCGTCCATGCTCAAGGCCCTGTCCAACCTCCTGGTGTCCCTACATACAACCCCATTTACAACACCCGAACACCCGCACCCCTGCATGATGTAACACCGGAATAGCCGTTCGCACACGCCGTCCCCACGGCCTTGCCCACTTGGCATTCCCCCTTGCACACCGCCCTCCCCCAGCACGCCCTCAGACGCGGCCGTGACCCCACCTCACCCGCCCCTCCCTGCACACCTGCCCCCCTTCCCCCTCCCCCGGCGCGCCACCAGACGTCGTGCATATCCCCATCCTAACTCGTCACTCCCCACACTCTTGCCCTCCTCTCCCCCTCCCCACGCAATCTGCTTCCTTCGTCGCGCCCCCAGTCACCGTAAACAGTATCGTTGCTCATCGCTCCGCGCCTGTTCCCCAGTCATGCCCACACCCTGGCACCATTGCCCTCTCCCGGCGCTCCCCAGACGCCGTGGACATCCCTATCCTGACGGGCCTGGGCTCCGCCCGCGACAACATCAACGCGCTGTCGTCCAACGTGCTGGTGGCGGTGGGCATGGGGCCGGGCACGGCGGCAGAGGTGAGCGCGTGGCTAGGGTACCTCCTAACCCTGTGTCGCAGCTGGTCTATATGTGACGTTCTGCACCGGAAGGCGGAAGCGGTATAGGTGATGTAGGCATGGGGCAGGGCACGGAGCGGAGTTAAGCAGCGCTGACTCGGAGTTGGGCCAGAGTGCTGTGTCGGGTTAAAGTATGTCACATGCTTGGTGGCAGCCTGGCCTGATACGTCGTACTCCACTTCGCATCACCTACTAAGCACACTGGAGTACTGCGGTACAGGAGTCCCAGCTCGTTGTTGTCACCCGCGCTCAAGGCCCTGACGCCCGTAGCGCTTTGCTTGACGTGTCCTCTGTTAGCGTTGCTGAAGTAGCACTGACACTCCTGTACTCTATGTACCCGCGGACCCCAGGTCTCCCTTGCGCTCAAGGCCCAGAAGCCCGTGGTGCTGCTGGCCGCCACCCCCGAGGCGGAGAAGTTCTTCGCCAGCCTGGCGCCCGCGCTGGTGCACGTGGCGGCGGACGTGGACGGAGCCTTGGCGCACGTCAAGGCCGTGCTGGCGGCGTGACGTTGAGATGATGATTGATAATGGGGTGAGGCCCGGACGGCTGCAGGGGAGTTTGGGTGCGGTAGCTGGGATACATGGCTCCGTTGCGTGGGTCGTTGGGTGGACAAGAGGGGCGCTTGGTCGCCAGGCAAGGGGCGAAAACCCACCGGAAGAGCCTTCGATTGGGTTGGTTATTGCAGCGTTGGTGGAAGCACGGGGCGGCGGACGTGGACGGCACAATGCGAGCGCAAAGGCTGCCCTGGCGGCTTGAACTTTGGGGGCGGCAGGGGGCTTGGCCGGGGGTCGGGTGGTGAACTGGTGGGGCATCAGTTGAGCCATGGCCAGGCAGCTCAACCCGGCAGTTGGAGGTAGGCGCGGAGAGGTCCAGTTGTGTCGTGTTCATGCTCGTGACTAGGTCATGGATACTTGGCGCATGGCAGTTGCGGACCTGCTGGAAGGTGCCTGGTTATGGTGAAGGCCTAGGAAAGCGCGCACGAGGGGCGCTTGGAGCAGGCTTGGGTAGATGTGCGTTGCTGAGAATGCTTTGCAGCTCACGCTGGGGCCAGACAACTTCGAACGGATGCCGCCGCGCTTGTGTGAAACCCACGCGACTCGAATTAATGTAAGGAGGCCGCGTGCATTGTCGGTGCTCTGAGCTGCAGTGCTAAGGGGAGCCGCGCTCGTCTGCGCTTTCTGAGGCTGTGAGGCGATGCTGAGGCAAGCGCAGTTTTGCGTGCGTCCTCTCCGAACCCAAGCCATGTGGTCCAGTGTGGCCGGATTGCTCCGCACCCCTCCGCACCGACCGCATGAAAAAGTCAGTTTTCGGTGTAAGTTACTTTTTGCATCGCAAGCGGGGAGCTCGCCTGCTGCTGCAACACTGCACCCGTGCGCCGGTAGGACATTTCACTCTTGCACTTCTGTCACACAAAGCTTACCAGCCCACACGACCGTAAAGGCACCAGCGTCGTAGTATGACAGTAGGGCAAGAAGATCTGAGCCAAGCAAGGAGGGCAGTAAGGCACGTGGCAAAGCTGTGAGGACCAGGGGGTCTGAGGGCAACATGCATCCAACAGGCTCGTGGACCAGCATGGTGGCGGCGAGGCACGGCTGCAGGGGAGGTTACTACGTTCATGGCCTGCCTTTACATACAAAGATGTGAGAAATATACAGTGCCTGCATATCTTAGCGTAAGGAGCACCTCTTGCTGTCTCCCGCCCTCCCGGCGTGTTTCGGAGATCGGATTGCCGTGCACCTGCCAAATGTACGCAGAAGTGTTGGGATCAGCACAACAGCAAAGGCGAATTTTAATGCAACTTACCTGACGGTTCCTGATCAGGGTCTTGACAGTGCAAATTCGGTACCAACAGCGGCGCGTAGCAAACCCGCCGACCTGCAGCCGCCCATATAACCTTACTACTGAGGAGGTAGCATCGGGATCACAATGCTTGAGGTAAACTTCACAGCTTACGGCTCTGGCCCGTAGCGCATGAGACGCGTACCGTCTCCCCACAGCCCAAACCGCAGTAGTTTGCTTCCCAGATTGGCGTTTGCGCCCTTCCCAGCTGCCCAGTCTTGCCACAGCAACGCATACTACTCCCTCATGTGCCCCTTACAACCTCTTGCTGCTTCTCGCAGGTGACGGAGGGTGTGTTCCTGCAGGTGTGCGAGTGCGCCTGGGGGCGCCTGCTGGGACCCGCCCGCACAGCCGTCCGTGCCACGTGCCGCCGGGGTCGGCTGCTGCACGACCGACTGCTGACGCGCCTGCGGCCGAGCCTCCTGCCCAGATGGCTTGAGAGCAACGGCGCTGCAACCCCAGAGGCCGAGCCCCGGCCCCCTACCCCTGAGCAGCTGCGGCAGCTCGTGGCTGGCCTGCTGCAGCGGGGTGCACGGCTGCAGGCTGTCGACATGCACTTCGCGCCAACACACACGGCCCCGCTTGTCATCAAACGCCTGGAGGAGAGCGTTGTTGCGGTCCTACCGCCGCAGGAGCGTGAGCTGCAGCTGTAAGTGCTTCCCCAGTTGTTGCACAGTTTGGCGCACTGCACTGTGGGAATTGGGACACGGGCTGGACAGTATGGGCCTCTGGCCTGCATACTGGGTGGTGATTGGGCCACTTACCAAGTACCAGCAAAAAGGATAAACTGGGTTTATGTGGTGGAGGTTGGAGGGGCGAATGACTAGCAGCCCTACGAATGCTCATTTGGCACTCAGAAGGGGGGAACAGACCGTTACAGGTTAATCGTTGTCAGCAGGCGAGCAGTGATAAGTATGCACCCAGCAGATGTACCAGCAGCACCTGACACCTGGCACCTGGCACCCTCGAGTCCGTAGGTAGAGGCCCTCAGTTACGCGCAACCGTGGGCAGGGTGCTAACACAACTGCGGCATGCGGTCAGACCACAGGGTACCTACAGCTAATGGTAGGTCGCACCCTGCTCGTACTTCGGATGATGCAGTCATGCCAGCCCCGTTGAACACGAGTCGCATACGCAACGTGCATCCATCACTGCCCGTTGGCTACCCCGCAAGCGGTCGCCCAACACTGTGATCACCCCGGCGCGCCTTTGGTTTTAGACATGGTCATTTTGTTTTTGGTCATTTTGTGCTTATTCCTGCAACTGCAGGCTCGCGGTGCTGGAGGCCTGCTCGGCCTGCCCGGTGACGTCCCTGGAGCTGGTCGGTGGCATCCCCCACACCACGGCGGTTGCCGAAGCGGTGGCCGCCTGCTTCCCCCACCTCACCAAGCTCAAGCTCAACTACCACTACGATGAAAACGACCTTCCCAGCAGCTCGGGAGACGGGCCCACAGCCGAGGAGTACGCCTCCGGTGTGGTGTCGCTGCTACATCTGGTGGGCCCCCGGCTGAGGGAGCTGGTGGTGGAGGGCAGCGCTCACCATTGGGCGCCACAGTGCTTCGACGCCCTGAGCCACTGCACGGGCCTTACCCGCCTGGCCACCAGTGCCGGGTGGGGCGATATGAGCGATGACGGAGAGTTCTGGGCGGTGCAGTCACTCGGTGAGCCATGTCTGTGCACGTCAGACTCGTGGGCCCCGCGTGTTTTGAAGGGACCTTAGCCTTGCAACATGTTGGGCAGCCGGCAGGCACCAAGTCGCCACCGCCCACAGAGTCATTACTGCACCCGCAACGTGTCAGCCTTGCCCTCACATCCACCAACCAGCATGAACTAACCCATGTCAGCTGCTTTCCTGTCATTGGGTAACCTCACCCGTGGTCCTGCCACACATCTCACTCGGTTGCCCGCTGGATTGACATCTACTTGCAATAACAGGTTCGGTCGACACAGAGGCACAGCTGATGTTATCGGCCAGCATGCTCACACAGCTGCGGTCGCTGCAGCTTACAATCTGCCTGAGTCCGAGCAGCTGCTCGCCAGACGCGATGCGGCCCCATGCCAAGTGCTTGGGTGACCTCGGCGGCCTTACCGCCCTCACCAGCCTGCACCTGGGGTTGTCCGACTGCTACATGCCGGCCGTGGACAGCTGGAGAAGGCAGCAGCAGGACGGAAGTCAGCTCGAGGCCTGGGAGGAGGTGCGGGAGGTGCAGCGGACCTCGCTGCTGTCCGCCCTGAGCTGCATGCCGCAGCTGCAGCACCTGTACTGCAGCACCCTGTGGCTGCGGCCCTCCGAGGCAGCCTCCCTCACCGCCCTCACCAGCCTCACCCTGGGTGGCCTGCTGCCGCCGCCGCCGCAACAGCCGGTCGGCAACCGCGCTGCTGCCTCCGGGTCCCTGCCGCCCCAGTTGCGCACTCTCTTCCTGTTAGGTGACGTCTCCCCCAGCACCCTCGCAGCTCTGCAACCCCCTCCCAGCCTCACGGCGCTAGGCGTGAACTGCATCCGCTTCGGCACGTCAGACGCGTCGCCCGACTGCAGGGTCCTGCCAAAGGCTGTGCGGGACTTTGGCCTGGCCATGCGCCTGCTCACATCCTTACAGACGGAGGGGCATTGGGAAGGCCTCACAGTGGCGGCCGACTGCGGCCCCCGACCCATGGGTCCGCCCGAGGCCGGGCCGCAGGGCCACACGGGGTGGATCGTGGAGCTGGCGGTGCTGGACACGTGGCTGACGTACATCAAGCTGGAGGGCGTTCGGCTGCGCGTGGGGGACGTCGCATGCCTTGTGTCCTCATTGCCTCGCCTACAGGTGTGCACCTGGTTCTCGAACCGCTGGTTCCTGGGCTGCCATGTGTCAAGGGTCCTGGTGTATGCATCAGACACTTGTCCTAAACGCTTTCGTCTCAAACGCAAGCCTCCTGGGGTAATGCAATGCTAATGCGGCGCACGTTGAAGAGCTCTGGAGCTCTGGCCGCCTTGCGCATGGCTTGCATGGCTGCCAGCGCAGATTGTCGCACTACACACTCCCTTCATGCGCAAATGCTTTACCTTGCATGGTTCGACCGCTTATCCATGCCCCTGCTGTGTTTTATCCTGCCCGCGCAGAGCCTGGAGCTCGCGGGCACGCACATGCCCTCCTCTGCGCTGCCCGCCCTCAGCGGCCTGCGGCACCTGGAGGACCTAATGGTGGACCTGACCCACTGCCAGCACCTCACCACGGAGGAGCTTGAGGGCGCGCTGTGCGTGCTGTGCAAGGAAGTCAGCCGGGCGTTGCAGCTCGTGGAAGTGCGAACTAACTCCGTGCTAATGGACACGGGCGCTTGCAGGCACGCGGTCGCGGAGCAGGTGGAGGCATGGGGCCGACACACGCTTTCCATACGCATACGTTGACATGCTACGTACGTTTATATGCCCCATGAGCTAGAGGAGGGGGAGGAGGGGGGCCGTGAGTTGGCAGTCTATGCTTTTGGCCCGTGTTCCAGGCCCAGCCTTTCTTCAGGGTCAGGAGGCCTTCGCAAGGTTACTGTCCGGTCTTGGGCCCCGGCTTTTGCGCACTGGGTCACCCACGGCCCCACGTGACACGTACCACGGCTCTGAAGGTAGACCTCGGCTACCACGACTTCATCGAGCGGGGGGTGCTGGAGGCGGTGGTGCTGCTGCTGTGCCCCCCACACCCCGGCGCGGCGCAGATGCGGCGCCTTGAATTTGTGAACTGTCCGCGGGGTGCAGGCATAGAGGCGTGCGTGCATCGCAACAAGTAGGCATTAGTGTTTGGGGTGACGGGTTTGGTGGCGTATGATGGCGCGTAAGGCCCTGTGCTGCGCTGTGCTGTGCTGCGCTGTGCATGCCTTGGGCGGGGACGCTGGGCCTCGGAGCCGTTTCCGCGCGCAGCTGTAAACACGTCGTGTACCTGGGTGTCCGGTAGTGGGTTGGGAAGAGCTTCTTGAACATGAAAGTGAATGGTGACGTCTGGATTGCACCGTACGGGATACATGCAGTGGAGAACAAGGGATGAGTGCTTGGTGTTTAGGAATTGTCCTGCAGGTGTAGACATCGGTGTGCGAGCCAGGTTACATGACGACACAGGCGCAGCTGCACTCCACCGTGTCCACGCTGACGCAGCTGCGGTCGCTGAAGTTGACCTTGCTGGTGGACCCGGACACCTGTACGCCGGACACCGTGCGCCCCCACGCCACGTGCGTGGCGCGCCTTGGTGCCCTCACATCCCTGACGCACCTAGGCTTGAACGTACACCCTGGCCACATGTTTGATGGGGACAGCTGGAGGGAGCAGCAGGAGGCTGGGGTGGACCACGTGGCCTGGGCGGAGGTCACGGAGGTGCAGCGGACCTTGCTGCTATCCGCGCTGCGGGCCATGCCGCAGCTGCAGCACCTCTCCTGCTTCAGGCTGTGGCTGCGGCCGTCAGAGGTGGCGCCGCTGACGGCCCTCACCAGCCTCACCGTGGGTGGGCTGCTGCCGCCGCAAGCGGCGCCCACGGCGGCCAACGCTGGCGCCGCGTCCTGTGCCTCTGGCGGGTCCCTGCCTCCACACCTGCAGACGCTGGCCCTTTGGGAAGCAGTACCCCCCAGCGCGCTGGCAGCCCTGCAGCCCCCGCCCAGCCTCAAAGAGCTCAAGGTGCCCGGCATCCGCTTCGGCATGTCCGACGTGTCGCCAGACTGCCGGGTCCTGCCAGAGGCAATGCAGGAATCTGGCCTGGCGGCGCAGCGACTGGCGCCGTACCTGCGTTTGGAGTGGTGGCGGGAGCTGGAGGTGGCGGGTGACTGCGGCCCCCGACCCATGGGTCCGCCCGAGGCCGGGCCGCGGGGCCACACGGGGTGGATCGTGGAGCTGGCGATGCTCAGCTCCCGGTCGCAGGTCAAGTTCGACCGCGTGCGGCTGCGTGTGGGGGACCTGGCGTGCCTCGTGGCAACGCTACCCAAGCTCCAGGCAAGTACAGCCGTTCACTCGTGCCGTGCTCCCGGTGCCGTACAGCTCTGGGCGGTGTATCGGCCTTGCGAGATACTGGCACGGCCCGAAACCTATCACACGGCATGTGGGCTTAGTAGGGAGCAGCTGTGGGCTGCCGGACAGCGTGTGTAGACCTGAGCGCAGTTTGTGAGCATGCATGTGGCCTTCCTCTTGCTGCCCCTGTAGCCCCTCACGCTGCTGGTTAAGCATGTGGTCCCCGGCGCCCGCGGCTGGATACACGCATGCCCCCTTGCACGCTTTCTGCGAGCATGCATGCGGCCTTGCGCCTGATGCTGCCCCTGCAGGCCCTCACGCTGCTGGATACGCACGTGCCCCCGTCCGCCCTCCACGCGCTGACGGGCCTACAGCAGCTGGAGACTCTGACGCTGGACCTGAAGCACTGCGCCCACCTGACCACGGACGGCCTGGCTGCGACGCTGTGCCTGCTGTGCCGGGGGGTCCGGACCTTAAGGGAGGTGACTGTGATGACCAAGTCGGAGCTGCTGGATGCTGACGCGTGCGTGGACGCGGTGGTGGAGCAGCTGGAGGCGTGGGAGGTGGCTGCACCAAGGATTGAGATTTACCCAGAAGCACAGGATGGAGAGGACGAGGAGGAGGAACGGGTGGGGGGCATGATAGCGGGGGATCTGCATGCGGTCCGCGAGGGGGTGGCAGTTGGCAGCTCGCGCGAGGAGAGCGGGTGGGCGGTGGCGACGTGCGCGTATGGCGCTAGCTGAATGCAGCTGAAAGCAGTTTGGCGGTACTGTGAAGTGTGTGCTATGCAGCTGGTTGTGACTGAGTATTGATGGGGCATGGCGTCGGGGTGTTGAAGTTTTAAGTTGTACACGGTGTTGCTTGCATTTGTGCTTGCTAGTTTACAGCGTGCTGTTGCGTCGCCGCTGTACCAGGATTTGGGTACGGCGGGAGCAACTATTGTCCGACCGCTGTTTCCCTGCGCCGGCGGTTGTCTTATCAGTGGGCTCGCCGGCGGCTGTGCAACCTGCTGGTTCACAGCTTAGCACGCGGCGAATGCGTGCTCCAGGACGGTACGCGGCGACATGGGCTGGTACTGAGCTTGTCACGCCAGTTCGATACCGTACTGACACGTGTCTACGGTAGTACCGGAGCTACGGATAGCTAGGTGCCCCATACTTGCTGCTTTACTTGGTGTTGAGCTACACATAAATGATACGATTGCAGTATTTGGCCACGAGAGAGTACCCCATCTGCCCAACATGTTGGCATCTAAACGGGCAAGAGCCGGGTCTTTGGGGGGCGACACGGGCAGGCGCAGGGCCCCACACCTTGCCCCACCTGTGCTGGATGCGCCCGGATGCCCCGGATGCACCTTGGGGCCCTTGGGACGCTGCGAAGTTTGGCAAGGATTACTCTTTCAGCTGCATGCCTCAATCCAGGTGCAGCATGTGATACATCGCCTGGTACCAGATCTCCTTGGGGCGGGCTTGGAGCTGTGTTTCGGAGCGGGGACCGAATGCTGTACCTGAGCAGCCCGCGGACCATTCACTCGCGCCATACCGGATTATCTGTGATATGTCCGCTTTATAGTGCACTGTGTGGGCAAGGTGCCAGGTACAAGCGCTCCGCGATCAGCCTTCGCGCGCTCCCCAGGCGGTTTTCGCTTTGTGTTCGCGAATGCGTGCCGTAAGTTTCTACAACACAGAACAGTCTCTACACTACTTTGCTGGCACCAACTCTTGTGTCCTGAACGTGGACCGGACCGTGTGTGCACATGCGCAGGGTGGTTCCATCCTCCTCCAGCAAAGCCCGTGGCACGTATGCTTCTCACCTTAAGGGCTCATGTACTTCCTCTCCTCCCTTCGCAGGTGACGGAGGACGTGTTCCTCCAGGCCTGCGAGTGTGCCTGGAACCACCTGTGGCCCGCCCGCACAGCCGTCCGCGCCACCTGCCGCAGGGGGCGCACGCTGCACGACCGCCTGCTGACGCGCCTGCAGCTGCGCCTCCATCCCGGGAGGATGGGCCCCAAGGACGACGATGGAAATGCAGTGGCGGCCTACCCGGCCCCCACGCCCGATCAGCTGCGACACTTGGTGTCACGGTTGCTGGAGCGGGGTGCGCGGTTGCAATCCCTCGCCCTGTACTTCTCGCCCCCGCGGGATGAGGGGGACGGTGGACACGAGGACGACCATGGAGCTGCTTCGCACTCACCGAAGGAGAGGGAGGAGCAGCTGTGAGTCTCGGGACATGCCCAGGGTTTGGTTTCTACAGAGGGGCCAACCTGTGCGGAGGTGGCAGCCATCCGCAAGAAGCGCCGCATTCCCGAACTTGCGCGCTGTGTGTGCATGGTACCCGTGCGAGTCTTCACTGCACACATGCCATACAAGGGCAGGCTCACCCAACAACACGTGACCCTACTGCACTTCAAACCGTGCAGTCCTGGGTGGGGCCTTCCTAACGCAACAGAGGATGGCCCGTTCCTTGCAGGCTGGCGGTGCTGGAGGCCTGCTCCAGCTGCCCGGTGACCTCTCTGGAGCTACACCGTGGCATTCCCCACACCGAGGCAACTTCCAGGGCAGTGGCTGCCTACTGCCCCCACCTGACCAAGCTCACGCTCAACTACGACTATGAAGCCAATGACCTCCCGAGCAGGGCAGGAGGCGTAAGGGCTGAGGTGGAGTACGCCGCTGGCGTGGTGTCTCTGCTGCAGCTGGTGGGGCCCCGGCTGAAGGAGCTGGGTGTGGCGGGCAGCGCACACCAGTGGGCGCCACAGTGCTTCGACACCCTGAGCCACTGCACGGCCCTCACCAGCCTAGGCATCCACGTGGGGTGGAAGAAGTGGACCGGCGCAAGAGAGCTTGTGACCTATCGGTCTCTTGGTAAGGCGCGAGTGCGGGGAGAGGATTATCCTAGGTTCAACAGGTCGTCTTGGGACGATGGATTGTAGGAATGGGGTCGGTCATGGCGATAGGCGGACCGTTACCGGCATGACAGGCAGGCTGAAAGTCCTGCGGAAATTGTAGCCGTGCAGCGCTGAGCGCCTGTCACACAACAGGGCCGTTGCTCTCTGCCTGCCATACCGCCCCATGCAGCAAGTACATCAGCATGCAGCAGGTGGGAGTTGTGCTGGTCCGATCCCAGTGACGCCAGAACACCCACGTGGTCCTCGTGCACGTGCCTGTCGTTGCAAGCACGTCTGTTTGGCTTGCACAACAACACTGCCTCTTGCCTCTTACCTTGTCAGGCTCCGTGGCTGTGGAGACACAGCTGCTCTCCACCGTGTCCACGCTGACGCAGCTGCGGTCGCTGAACCTCAGCCTGCTGGTCAACCCCCACGCCTGTACGCCGGACAGCGTGCGGCCGCACGCCACGTGCCTGGCGTGCCTAGGCGCGCTCACCGCCCTCACCAGTCTGCACCTAAGCCTACAAGCTGGCCGCAAGGTTTACGGAGACAGCTGGAAGGAGCAGACGGAGGCCGGGGCGGAGCACGTGGCCTGGGCGGAGGTCACGGAGGTGCAGCGGAGCTCGCTGCTGTCCGCGCTGCGCTGCATGCCGCAACTGCAGGACCTCTCCTGCGCCAAGCTGTGGCTCAGGCTATACGAGGTGACGCCGCTGACCGCCCTAACCAGGCTCACCCTGGGCGGGCTGCTGCCGCCGCACGTGGCGCCCACAGGGGACGGCGCTGCTTCAGCTGTCGCTGCCGCTACTTCTGCTGCAGCTGCAAGCGTTGGCGCCGGGGCCTCTGCCTCTGGCGGGTCTCTTCCTCCACAGCTGCGTGCTTTCGATCTGTGGGAAGCAATCGCCCCCAGCGCGCTTGCAGCCCTGCAGCCCCCGACCAGCATGACGAAGTTGCACGTCTCCTGCATCCGCTTCGGCATGTCGGACGTGTCGCCAGACTGCCGGGTCCTGCCAAAGGCAGTGCGGGACTTTGGCCTGGCGGCGCGGCGGCTGGCACCATTCTTGCTACCGGAGTACTGGCACGACCTGACAGTGGCTGCTGACTGCGGCGACCGGCCCATGGGTCCGCCCGAGGCCGGGGCGCAGAGCCACACGGGGTGGATCCGGCAGATGGATGTGCTGAGCGCCCTGACGCACCTCAGGTTCCAGGGCGTACGGCTATACGTGGGGGACCTGGCGTGCCTCGTGGCGACGCTGCCCGATCTCGAGGCAAGTACGGTATCGCACACCGGTGTTGCTCATGCCGTACTCCGTGCCAGTGCCGTACTGCCTTGGAATGCGCAGTGGCGAAGTGTTGCCAGCGAAGTGTTGTCAGTCTTACACCAAGACAAGTGCAGGGCAGGTTCATTAAGCTGGGATGGAGTTGCCGGACGGCTTGTGCAGCCCTCAACGCTGCATGCAAGCGACTCATGCATGCTGCCTTGCTTGAACCTGCTGCTGCCCCTGCAGGGCCTCACGCTGATGGACACGCACGTGTCCCCCGGCGCGCTGCACGTGCTGACGGGCCTGCAGCTACTGGCGGTCCTGACGCTGGACCTCAAGCACTGCACCCACCTGACCACGGACGACCTGGCGGCGACCCTGTGCCTGCTGTGCCGCGGGATCCGGGCCCTGACGGAGGTGACTGTGATGACCAAGTCGGAGCTGCTGGACGCTGACGCGTGTGTGGACACGGTGGTGGAGCAGCTGGAGGCGTGGGAGGTGGCTGCACCAAGGATTGAGATTTACCCAGAAGCAGGGATGTAGGTGACGAGGAGGAGGAACGGGTGGGGGGCAATGGTAGGGCGGTACCTGGCGTGTTTCCACGTGTGATTAGAAATTGGCGCCAGGAGCTGGGGTTGGGCGGTGGAGACGTGCGTGTGTGGCTTAGCTAGCTGCCGCGCGGGAAGCTGGCAAATGCCGCTTGGCAACGTGTACGTGTGTGGTGCAGTGGGCTGGTGAGGTTTCATCGGGCATAGAGTCGAGGCTTTTAAAACTTAAGCAGTGTTGTTTTGGTGTGTTGGAGGTGCAGTGCAGGATGCAGGCGTGATGCCTGAAGGCGACGAAAACAAGTACCTGTAGAGCAGGATAGGCAAAGCAGCAGGATGAGGCAGGCAGTCGATGGCAGAAGGCGGGTGCCAGTTGCTGGTGCTGAATCTGCTGTGATGCAGTGGTGTGAAGCAGTGATGCTTTGGTGTATGCTACTAACAGGCACACAATGCAAGGTTCGGCGCCCCTGGCCCTGGGATGCATGAGCATGCACCTCCTGATGCACCATGCACGTGTTACGATGTCAGTCAGGAGGCACTTGACAATTGCGCCTGCTCTATGGGACATGGGGCTGACAACTACGTATTGTCCAAGTCGTAATGCGTCTCGTACCTCCGTCGTGGCTTGCCCCTGGGAGCTGAACCATGGGAACTACCCCCAAGCCGGCACCTAAGGCGTTGGGCCAAGACCTTGGCGCAAGCGCGACCTGCGTCGGCCAGCACACAGCCTTAACACAATTGCTTTTCAGGGTACAGTCACTCCCGTGCGACTACACATGTACTACCTGCGGGGAAGCACCTGCATTGGTTGCTGAAAAGAACCGGTTTCGGCTCTCAGGGCTGACCTCCGGGGTGTTCCGGAGCGAGCCCGCCCAACAAGAACACGACCGCATCCGCACTGCTTACCTGCGAAAGTGATGCAACGAAATAATGGTAGTATATATGGTAAAGCGCGAACCTCAACTTCGAGCACCACAGCAACGAACGACTTGAACGACGGACCGACAGTCCACTCACCTGCCTGCAACTGCGGGCTCCAGCGACATCACAAACGCAACTACAGATGCATACAGTGAGTGTGAGCAGGAAAACCGTATGGCGCTTGCTGCTAGCGCGGGACAGGCAACTCATAGGACAGCTAGAGACATTCCGACCTTTCCCCCGGGGCCCACATGCTGTGATGGATGCTCTCCTCTGTAAGCGTTTCATGCACCCTTAAGGTCGACGTTCCTTTGCAGGTGACAGAAGAAACGTTTCTGCAGGTGTGCGGGTGTGCCTGGGACCACCTGGGACCCGCCCGCACTACCGTTCGCGCCACCTGCCGCCGGGGGCGCACGCTGCACGACCGACTGCTGACACAGCTGAAGCCGAGCCTGCAGCCGACAGCTCAAACCGTTATGTGCAGTCCAAGCAAGCCGACTGCTGCTGCTGTGGCTCGGCCTCTCCCACCAACTGTTGATGAGCTGCGTCGCTTGGTGGCCGGTCTGCAGTACCGAGGCTCCCGGCTACAGTCCCTCGCAACGTGCTTCTCGCCACCCCAGCCTTCCTTCATGTACGGCGAGGATGATGACCCTGAGCTCCCTCCGCCCCACCAGCGGGAGAAGCAGCTGTAAGTGCCCCTCTGTTTTTCCTGGGCGTGGGGCCTATGGGCGCGTCCTGAGGTGCTGACCTGGCACAACCGGACAGCACAAAGCATGCACGGAACGGCGTGTGTGGGTCCATGCTCCACCAGCTTATGACCAGCCACACGATCACTGCCCGTGCCAGTACTTCTGCCAAGACAGGCAAGAAGATATTGCACTTATGCCAGGCGTGGTCCTGAACTACCAGGATCAGGATACCTAGGGAGCCCCGGCCGCACGAGCAATGCCATTAGGAGAGGCTCCCCAAACAGCAAGGTCCACGCAACATACCCGCCCTAGAAGTGCACTCATATCATACCAAAACGCCAGACCTGACTGTTGCCTACAACTCATGACAGGCTGGCCATGCTCGAGGGCTGCCACGGCTGCCCAATCAACACCTTGCAACTGGAAGGCGGCATCCCCCACACCATGGCGGTTGCCAAAGCGGTGGCCGACTGCTGCCCCCACCTGACCAAGCTCGACCTCAACTACGACTTCGAGACCAACGACCTTCCGAGCGCGTCAGGAGGCAAGGAGGCCCGGAGGGAGTACACCGACGGCGTGGTGTCGCTGTTGCAGCTGGTGGGGCCCAGGCTGAGGGAGCTGCGGGTGATGGGCAGCGCACACCGCTGGGCTCGCAAGTGCTTCGACGCCCTGAGCCACTGCACGGCACTCACCAGCTTGGCCGCCCACGTGGGCTGGATGGGGGTGAACGACGAGGGGGAGCGCGTGCCGGTCGGGCCCATCGGTGAGTGTTAGTTACTTGCATAGCAGGATGCGGTGAAGGGGAGTACAAAGCAAGTGTTACCTGTGGAGCAGCACCGGCGCGTGGGTGCCACGGCCAAGCCTGTAATAGGCGGTGTCTAGTTACTTGAGCTGGGACTGCAGGCTTGGCGTGTGGGCTGCCGTCCCTGCCGAGGGGTCGGATGGCAGACAACGCATGAGCGCCGCTGTGCCATGGATTCGCCAACATGCTTTAGGCAATGGTTGGACTCGCAACATATGCTCGGCCGGCCCACTGTCCAGTTCAGTGCAGACAGTAGCACTAAAGGGCTCTCAGGCCAACTGCGATGTGCTAGTAGCAGTGTGGGCACATTCGTGCCAGTGGCGCCATTAACTCTTTATGAGCGTCTGCTGATTGCGCATACCTTACCCGTCCCCTTGCCGGAGCGCGGAGCCCCATTCCCCAACAGTCCCTGGCCTGTGACAACCCACATACAGGCTCTGCGGCCGCCGAGGCACGGCTGCTGTCAGCCGTCTGCAGTCTAAGTCAGCTGCGGTCGCTGAGCTTCGTCACCATCCTTAAAACGGCTGCGTGCTCGCCAGACGCCCTGCGGCCCCACGCCACCTCCCTGGCACAGCTTTGCGCCCTCACCGCCCTGACGCGCCTAGAGCTGTGCCTGTCCGACTGCTATGAGCCCGCCGGGGACAGCTGGAGGAGGCAGCAGCTGGACGGTAACCAGCGTGAGGCCTGGGAGCAAGTGCGGGAGGTGCACCGCGCCTCGCTGCTATCCGCTCTGGGCTGCATGCCGCAGCTGCAGCACCTGCACTGCCACACGCTGTGGCTGCGGCCGTCAGATCTGGCATCCCTTACCGCCCTCACCCGCATCACCCTAGGCGGCCTGCTACCGCCCACGGCTGCGCCCGTACAAGTCCCCGCCGCCGTAGACGCCAGCGCCTCTTCGGCTGCGGCAGCAGGTGCTGCTGCGGCTGCTGCTGCTGCACGTCCCTCGACCGCAGCTGGGGCTCTGCCGCCGCAGCTGCAGTCCCTGATACTGGCCAAGGCCGCCTCCCCGAGCGCTCTGGCGGCCCTGCAACCCGCCCCTAATCTGAAGCACATCACGCTGTACCGCATCCGCTTGGGCACGTCAGACGTGTCGCCTGACGGCCGGGTCCTGCCAACGGTGGCGGCGGACGTGGGGCTCGCGGCGCGGCTGCTGGCGCCGTTTGTGGAGTCTTCAGAGCTGGACGACCTCACAGTGGCGGCCGACTGCGGCCCCCGACCCATGGGTCCGCCCGAGGCTGGGCTGCAGGGCCACACGGGGTGGATCAGGGAGCTGGCGGCAGTCAGCGCGCTGGAGCGCCTCCATATATCAGACGTCCAGCTGCATGTCGGGGACCTGACCTCCCTCGTGTCCGTGCTCCCAGACCTAAAGGCAAGTACTGGTATCCGAAGGTGTGCCACGGTGCCCACAGTGCAAAGCATAGCGGGTAGAACGCCTTATTGCGTCCACTGGTACCTACTGCTTGCACTACTGCTTGCAACTGCGTCCAGTCCATGGTTGTACATAGCAAGCAATTGAGGTTCCGATTTCACCCCCGCAGAGCCTGGCCCTGACGGACACGCACGTGGCGCCCACCGCCCTTTACGCGCTGACGGGCCTGCAGCAGCTGGAGGAGCTCCGCCTGGACCTAACCCACTGCACCCACCTGACTACGGACGAACTGGCGGCGCTGCTGTGCCTGCTGTGCCGGGGGATCCAGACCCTGGCCTCTGTCAGCGTGGACACCAAGTCGAGCGAGGTGGACCTGTTGGCGTGCCGTACGCTGGTGTGGGGGCAGCTGGCCGCGTGGGGCAGCAGGCGGCTGCCGGGCATACACCTGGTGGACACCGGTGACGAGGAGCAGGCGGAGGAGGAGGAGGAGGACGAGGTGGATGTGCAGGCATGGTAGGTGCGCCGTTGATGCACCGGCACTTGGGGGCAGAATGACGCAGGGGTGCATTTGGGGACCAGCGCAGGGGGGCAGTGTTTACTGTGCCAACGGTATCTTGGGTATACGGCCTTCGTCTCATGTCCAGCATAGACTGGACACGTACATCATCGTGTGGGTCTCTACCATGGCCTTCCAGTGTGGACATGGCGACGTACACGCCTGCACGCTTGGGCTTGTAAAGCGCGGTGTGGAGAGTCATGCCGTTGGGAGGACGGGCATGGGGCTTGGCAGTGGCTGGCAGTGGTCGCTCGGCTTGCAGGTGTTCGCGATCTGTGTCCCCCAAGACAGCATGGATTGTTTGCGTGGTGACAGCCTATCAGTGTGATTGTGGCGGTCCGTACCGTGGGGCTCCCCTGTGGCCTCCCGTCCATCAACCGTCTCGTAACGCCATGCGTGGCTGACTTGGTAACGGTACGCCGATCCTGGCCTGCCATGGCTCATTACGGCACGCAGCCCGCCCTTAGCAGCCATGGACACGCCAGAATGCGACCAAGCCTACGTCGTCTCTATGGGCATCCCAGTTGTCTACCAATGTAAGACAGCAGTTCGTCCAGCCAGGTTGAGCAGGCTCGGGGGGGCTCCCCTGGGCAGGCTACTTTGGACGGGACCGTGGGCTGCGATCCTGCGAATGGTACATGCACGCACGGCCTGATTGTCTACGTGTGGCCATCATGGGTGGCCAGGTACAACCTACGACCTGGAAGAGCCAGATGCAACAGGCCATCAGCGTGCGCCGTTTGCTTCTCCTGATTGTGGGGATGCCGAAGTACGAGTGGCGGTTGGCGCACAGAACAGCAAGCTGGATTGTTTAATGCATGGCAGCCCCTCCCTTCCTGGGCTCCAAGCAGTGCATCACGGCCTGGGTACATTTCGCACGACGGATGGCGAGGGTAGCCGTGCGGAACGCGAGAGGCATATTCGGCTGTAACTTCCCCACTTCCACAGTGGGGCTCCCCTGCTTCCTGCAACAACCGCCACACGTTCCGAGTCTCCACACTTTTCCAACCCTTTTTGCGACACTGGCAGTTGCGATCCACCAGCTGTCAACACTCGACATATTTGGCTATGTTTAGCACCTCTTACGCAAGGTGCAGGCCCGCCAGGGCGCTGTGCGAGTTCGAACGCTTCAGACGACAGAGGGCCCAAAGTGCCGCGGGGCTGATGCAAGCTATGTGATAGATATAATGTGCTAGAGTAGCGGTGTGTTTTTGCAGGAAGGCGAAAGTGGGGAGACCCAAATGTATCAAGTGCCGAAACCTGCAGCGACACGCCACTGAGACACGTTGTCAAGGCGCGTGGCCGTTGGCAGGTCAGCAAAAGAACGTGTTCCGATGTGTGCATTGCACATGTAAGGCATTGCGAGCGCTTCGGCTGCATCAGCTGCCAACTGCATGGACGACAGGCAGCATCGACGTCTGACTTTTATCCACTGCGCGCTCCGCAACCTTCTGCATACCTTTCGGGCCAGTCCTCACACCTCCTTTTGCAACCAGTTGTGAACGGAACGCGCGTAAAACCGAAGACCAATATAAACAACGCCTACCACTCTAGTCGTCACCAGAAGCAAGCACGTGCAGGCTGCAGGCACGTCAGCCCCTAGACTTGAGTTCCAGCGAGCGCTTACAGCGCTCGTAGAATGAGTGCAGCCTTTCCTGCTTTTTACGGCCCCGTTTGTGGAGTGGCGTTGCCGAGGCCAGCGCAGAGTGCCCAAACCGCTGCTGGCAGTCAGTTTGCAAGCCACATACGGTTTGGAAAATTACCGTATTGTCTTTCTTCAAAGACAGGCGTCTGCACCAGCGCTTGGGGACCAGCCCCACACCAGCATGGGGCCTCACGTTCGGTCGCGGCAAAGGATGCGCTAAAAGGCGCAAGCACTACAAGTCTTCCCACAGCTGTAGACAATGAGCTCATCGTGCTCGGTTGGTCGCCAGACGCTTCCGTTACGGTCAGCTCAGTCGCGCAGAATGGCGGGTGCCCTGTGCAGCCATTGGCACCGCTCGGAGAAACGCCTTCGACTCTATTGGGGCAACGGGCCGAGCCCTCGTCCCATGTGGATTTGCTGTCTGGCCAGGCGTTGCCCCAGTCGCTGCCCAGGCCTGTCCCTCAGCCGCTGGCAGTTGGAGCACCTGACAGCAACAGACAAGATTCAGGACTGCCACGGCCGATGTTCGTGACATCGAGCACAGCGGCTCCGGTTCTCGCTCCAGCAATTGTCCTCGCGCCTCCCCAGGACGTTGCGGCAGGTGGCAGCGCGCCAAGCGGCGCGGCGAACGACAATGCCTCGCTGCTTATCGCCCAGACAGAGCAGAACCTTGCCGCGCTGCAAGAGGCCCTGCGCGATGACCGACACGCATCGCCGGTCGCGGAGCCTCAGGCAAAGCTGCCTGCTGGCGACGAGGCGAACAGCAATGGCGAACAGCAAGCCGCGGCAGCAGCGCCGGCGCCTGGGCTTTGGGACCGAATCGTGCAGTATGCGAAGGGGGTGCAGTGGGTCAAGCTCTGGGCCCTGGCGCTGCTGTCCGTCAGCTACATCCACCAGGCGACCACGGGTTTCGCGCTGCCCGCCATGCTGCCCATGATCTCCAACGAGCTGCACCTCTCCGACATGCAGGTGAGAGCTGCACAGCCCGCATCTAGCACCCCACCGCACCCAACCAAACCCCGCGCCAGCCTGCCACTGTGCCACCCGACCTCCTGCCCCACGCACACCCCTCCCAGCCCTGCCCCACTCCCCTGCCACACAAGCCCTTCACCCAACAACCCCTCTCCCACCGCACGCGCACTCATACCAATCCCCACACCCACTTCCACACCCACGATCGCCACTTGGCCGCTCCGCGGTTACCCCCAGGGCGCCCTGCTGACCACCGGCTACAGCTACCTGTACGCGGTGGCCCTGGTGCCCATTGGAATTCTAGCCGACCGGGTCAGCCGCCCCAAGCTGCTGGCCGGCGGCCTCGCCCTGTGGTCGCTGCTCACCATCACCGCCTCCTCCTGCCGCTCCTTCACCGACCTCATGCTCGCGCGAGTGGGCTTCGCGGCGGCGCAGGGCGCGCAGAACCCCGTGTGCTTCTCGCTCATCCCCGAGCTGTTCCCCGTGAACAAGAGCACGGCGCTGGCGCTGTACAACTGCGCGCTGTACGTGGGCCGCGCGCTCAGCTTCGGGGCGGTGCTGCTGGCGCGCCACCTGCACGACAACGACCAGGTGGGGGTGCGGTACGGCCGGCTGGTGGATGAAGGGCAGCGGGAACGCACTGGTATCAATAAAACTGTTGCAAAACATGGGTTTCCAAACGGAAAACATGCCGTTAGCAGGCATAGCCGGTACCGTGGCTATCCATGTCCGTGCCCAATTGTAAGGCTCGTTGTCCACTGTGCGGCGCGGCACGCCTGCCAGTGCTCGTACCCCACTCCACTGGCGCCCCTCGCCCCTCTGCCCAGCAGGCGCACCTGGCGGCCCGCGGCGGCGTGCGCGTGGAGACGCGGCTGGACCACCTGGACCGCGCGGACCTGCACTCCATGTCCATCATGCACACCAAGGGAGACATGGCGGGCGCCGCGCCCGACAAGGAGTTCAACTTCCCGCTGTGGGAGTACGGCAGCGAGCTGCCCGACGCGGCGTGGAGGCAGGTGAGCAGGGCGGGGGCAGGGGCGGAGGGAGGCTGGGTGGTCAGGAGGGGTTGCGCCGGACTTCAGCTGTGGGGAGGCGGGCGAGTAGGATGGGCAGCAGAGCTGTTGGTTGCATGGGTCCACCTGAATGGGTTGTCAGGGCTGGCATAGCGTAGTTATTGGTTGGAAGCACTGGGCAATTGCCTCTGCCGAGCGCCTTCCTCTCCTGCTGACGACTGCTCATGCCCCTCCCCCCCCCCCCTGCAGGTGCTCCGGTGGATTGCGATCCCAGGCTTCCTCATCGGCCTGGCCATGATGTTCACGCTGCAGGAGCCGAGGCAGCAGGCAGCAGCAGCAGCAGCCGCTCCCGCCGCCGCCGGACCAGTCCCCACGGTGGTGCAGCAGCCCAAGGCCGCTGCCGCCTCCGCTGCTGCGGCTGCGCCCGTCGCTGCCCCGCCCCTGAAGGCAGTGCACAAGGAGCAGGCGCAACCAGCAGCAGCGGCGGGGGCAAAGGAGGCTGCAAAGGCCGAGGCACCGGCGGACAGCAGCAGCCGGGGCGGCATCTGGACGCTGCTGTGCTCCAAGGGTTTCATGTCGGTGACTCTGGCGGCGGCTCTCAACGACGTGGGCTCCTACGCGCTCATCGCGTGGCAGAGCACCTTCTACGAGCGCGTGTACGGCCTGGAGAGCAGCGCATACGCCCCCGTGCTGGCGGCGCTGCTGCCCATTGGTGGCATCCTGGGCGGCGTGGGTGAGTGGGGGACGGCACTGGCAGCAGTGGGAAATGGTGCAGTTGGTGACGTGGTGAACAACGGTGGCTGCAGTTGGAGGTGGTGCAGGTTTACAGGCTGCCACTGTGCGACTAGGCACAAGAACTGGGTCAGGGCGGTGGGGGCCGAGGCGGGCGCTGAGCTGGGAGGGGTTCCAGGGTTGCCGAAGATCTTGCAGCATGCGCACCTTCAAAGCGGGCGGTGGTCATAACGGTGTGACCTGCGCTACGCAAGCTGTATGCTACGCTAGTCTACTTGCAATAAGAGCATGGCTTGCCCCGTGCCTTTCCCCAGGTGGTGGCCTCCTGGCGGACCGGCTGGGTCGTCATGGGCGGCGCTGGTGGGTGACGGGCCTGGCCACGTGCCTGGCCGCGCCCTTCCTGGCCGCCTCCTGCCTGGCGCCCTCCCCGCAGCTCAGCTACGCGGCGGTGCTGGTGGGCTTCGCGCTGAGCGAGATGTGGCGGGCGCCGTCGGCCGTCATGGCCAGGTGGGGCAGGGGGGAAGGAGCAGGGCCTGGGAGGACGGTAGTGGGGGAGCGATAGGCTTGAGGGTGCGTAGCGGCTGGTGCTGGGGCAGGAGGTGCGGCGACGCTGGCGGGCACTGTGCATGGGACCAAAGGGCTGCCTGGATCGGTCGTCGGCACTCCGCCGTACAGGATGCATACTTGGATGTATGAGCTTAACGACCGCTGTTGCTGCCGTACTGAGCATCATGGGGTACTGCAGGGGCACCGTCCCCGCCCATGTGAGCTTCAGGGTTGTAGAGCCACGTGGACGGCCAGGTGTCACTCTGCCGTACAGGTAGAAGCCTGATGTACTGCCGTACCGAGGTGCACGTACCGTTGTCGTGCCGTACCGCAGGGGCATCGCGCCCGCCTCCATGGGCTCCACCGCCTCCGCGCTGTACCTGTGCGTGCGGAACCTGGTGGGCGGCATCGGGCCGCTGCTGGTGGCGTGGCTCATCGGCGTGTGCGGCCTGCAGCAGGCCATGCTGGTGGTGCCCGCCATGTACCTGGGCAGCGGGGCCGTCTTCCTGCTGGTGGGTGGGGGTGGGGGTGGGGAGGGGGAGGGGGCTTCGTTCCTGCTGGCGGGTCGGGCGGGAGGGGGCCGTACTTGCTGCTGGTGGGTGGGGGTGGGCAGCGGGGCCATCGCCGTGTACCTGCTGGCGGGACGGGCGGGATGGGAGATGGGTGGATATTGAGGTTGGTATTTGTCCTGTTGGTGGGTGGGGCATCAGGAAGGTAGGTTGTGGCAATGCGTGAGCCGTAAGGGGGTTGTTGAGGAAGTCGTTTTAGGGCATGCTGTGCTTTGCGCGCGTTTCGTAGTCGTGCAGAACATGCTGCTGCGTTTTGCACGCCATGACGTCTTTGTCCACGTGTCTTGTGTGCATGCCCACAGGCGGAGAAGCTATACGACGCGGAGATGACGGAGAAGGCCAAGGCGGCGGCGGCTTGAGGCGGCTTACACGTAGTACATAAACGGTCAAGCTTGACCTTGAGCAGGCCTCCACAGACTATAGACGACCTGGCTTCCAGAGCTTCTGTGTTTGCTACTACGAAACGCAGGGTGCTTATGTCGGTGCATGCAACACGGCGCGACGTGAACAAGGGCTCAGGGAGCACGTGAATGGGGATGGGCTGTCCTCCGCTTTGGGGGAATAAGCGCCAGCTGCACCCTTTGATGCAAGGGTTTGCTGTGGGGTGGTGGCATGGGGTGGACGAGAGCGGACAAGTGAACTTGCAGGGCAGCAGCAGCAGGTGGGGGGTTTGGCTGCCGTTCAGCGTGTGCAAGGGCCATGCGGCTCCGACGTTGTGCGGCAGCATGCCCCGCGCCTGCTATCACAACCCCTGTTCCGCATTAATGAGTAGACCTTCACCACAGAAGCATTGTTTTGTCCGAGTTTTGGGCTGGATGCGTTGCGTTGCGTGATTGACTCTTGACGCGGGTGGAGCGCCACTGGCTAGTACACAGCGCGGTTGGCTTATCGGCGGTGAATGGCACGGCAGGGCCAGTGCTGCCGAAACTGGCGCTGCGGCAGGGCTTAATAGCGGCTGTCAACCCGCGTTGTACGAAGAGCTTTTATGTATCATAGACTTTTCATTTCGTTGGCGGGCCTTTGCCACGAATGATCGTGTGCATCGTAACGAGACGTTTCTGCAAGCGGGCTTGTCGCTTGGGCTTTTGCGCTTGGTGCGGCGGCGGGGGCGGGGCTACGTGGTTGCAGCCATGGGCCCGTGTGCGTTTGCAAAGTTGATACCGCATGCTTGAGGGCCCGAGCACAGCTGCGGTAATCGCAGCATGGCTTTTCGTGTGCGGGGAGTGGAGGGTTGTCCGGCTGTGCCGGCGGTATGCCTGCGGCTGAGTATGTGTGTGGATTGTGGAGAGGGAGCATCGCGTCGACGACCTCTGTGCATGACTCGCCTCTGCGTTTCCCATTCTGCAGCGGGCATGGGAAGTGGGATGGTTGTTTGGACTGCCCGTGAAGGGTCTTTGTCACGGGACGGCGTCCCGCTACCTTGCTGTTTGCTACCGAGAGGTCATCGACTCAAGATACATAGCGGCCCGGGTGCTGCCTAGCCCCTAAAACGGTTTGTTTCTCGTGTGACTTGTTGCCCTTGGCACGTAAAGCTAACCCATGGTCTTTGGCGGTTGGCGGTCGGGGTGAGGACACGTTTTCGCGCTGGTGCCCAAGCAGTCTGTTTGTCGTTCGGGCGTGCTTGGTGCTTGAGCATTGTTGAGACGATGCGGCCCGTTCAGTGCTCCTGCCAGGCGGGCCGATGGCCCGTACTATTTTGCCACTGGACGGAATCGCTGCCCTATTGGTTTTCGTGTGTGCCGCTGCGTGTTGGGTCGTGCTGGCCTCACCTTCAAACCCAGCTAGGTCTTGTTTGGTGGCACAGCGTCAGTGGAGGTGTGTGGCGCTATACAAGGGGGCAATCTGTTGGAGTTCAAACATTGGGGCTCCGAAACCCGATTGGTTGCGGGAGAACGTGTGCATGAGTGTGCATCCTGTCGATCGGTTGTAGGGTTAAGGCATGCGCCGTGCTTCAATTGCCGTACTTGGCTGCGTGCGCGACAACACTGGTGGTGCGATTAGCCCAGTGCCTGAACGTAGTCGAGGGCTCCAGTCGGACAGCCGGGGTGCGGAGAGTGCGTCGGTGTCCCCGCCCCTATGTACCCTGGTCGTATCCACGAATGCCATTGGTGCACACATAAACGTGTTTGCCTCGCAGGCGCCCTGTAACGCTTCTTGTAATTAGTAAGAACGAGGAGAACGAGGACTGCATGGCAACTCTTTCGAACGCACAGGTCCTTAATTTTGGACAGGGTAGCCGTAGCGTGATACCGTATCACATAATACCATGTAATTGTCTCCGTCATGCGAGCGGTCTAACCATGGCAAAAGGAAGGGGTGGCTTGGTCAGCCATATCGCCGAAGGACCGGTAGCACCAAAGGGTGCTACAATGTGCTAAAGGCAGTCTCCTAATGCTCGTCAAGATCCATGGGCTCCGGTTACCGTACGCACTCCGGGGGGACGTAGCTCCCAGACAGCGGGCTTGGTACGGTCGGCACGTGGGCGTGCAACTTGAGGTCCCCTAGTTCCCGTCTACACGATGGCCCTGAGACAGCTCCAAGCCATGTGCTGATAGCACAATTTAGCATCATAGCCGGTGGCGCGGCTTGCAGCAAGCTTGCCCCATTGATCCCCATGCCATCCCCTTTGTGCGGCAAGGACCACATTTACATCGATACCAGAAGCACGATGACCAAGGATGACACGCGGTCAGACGCCTGCTCTCCAAGACAAAACCGGTTGTGTGCATGGCGTCCTTGGTTGTGATGCTTCTATAAGGTTCCTGGGCCTTGGAAGCTGGGTCTCAAGCAAGCGACATGGCGTCTGGCCGTAGTGGTACCTGCGATCCCGCGTGCGCAGTACGCGGTACATCTGCCTGCGGTATCACGCAAGGCATGCAAGGTAGGAGTCGCAAGCTGGCGGGCTCCCCTTGCGTTTCTTGGCTGCAAGGCCCCCTACTTGCGGAGTTGATTGGCAGTCCTATACCGGGTAGATAGTAGGACTGCTGAGCTGAAGTCGTGATCCCGGACGCACCTTTGGGCCACCCTTCTGCCCGTGCCCCTGGCCATAAACCTGGCCCTAACCGTTTCTCCTGTGGCCTGCCGTTTGTAGCCAGGGCGCAAGGAAGACCGCCTAGCATGATGGCTACCCTGGCCGTAGCAGAGGGGGTACTGTGCCGGGTCATGGTCATTGGTAAATGAGTGGTAATGAGGGGCGCTGCAAGCACAGCAGCAGGGCGTGCGTGGGTGCGTGTTGGTGCAGGTTGTTGCAACTTGAAGTGGGCAGATGTCAGACCTTCCGGTCTGGTCCGGAATTGAACGCCTCACATCATGTACCGTCCGGTACCGTACCCTGACCGGAAGAGTCCCTGTGACAAAGCTAAACTTCAAAAACTTTTCAACTCTTAAACGCCTACAGCCCTACACAAGATGACTGGGGGGAACGGCGTGTGGTGTGTGCTGCACATGCTAGAGCTGCGGCCTTCCTGGTGCTGCACAGTCACAGAGGGCCAAGCAGGGGCCATTAAGGAGGGTCAAAAAAATGCCCGGAATCCAGATTGCTGAAGCACCAGGTAGATCCAGGTAGATCCGTCCGTGTGGGGTTGGGGCTTGGCGAGGGAACCAACGGTTGCATATATGGTATGCCGTGCTTGTGGAGATGCACCCTAGTTACTTCACCGTGTGACACAAGTTTCCCAATCATAAGCATATTGCGGTTAGGACCCCTGCTGCTAGCATTTCTTCAGGAGGTGGCCGCGGTGGCGCAGGGGACTGTTTGTGGGACGCATGCTGACGGGGAGTGGGTCGATCGGTCCACACATGCACACCGCACATGCCATCGCGGTCGCGTCCTCATAACTTTGCCCTTATACATGCGTTGTACCAGCTCCGAGTGCGCATTCGGCACATCGGATGGGCTCTACATGGCTCTACTAAGCACTGCTGGGCCGTTGCGTTGCCAGCACCAGGCCCCTGGCAAGCACATACGTCGGGGCAGAAGGGTCGATCCGATCCCTCCCACCCCGCTCTGCGGCGGAGGCTCATGTGCTCATCATCAAAAACAAAGCAATGTGTACAACTGCTGCAGAGGAGCCCTGTGCTGCTGTGCCCTCGCCTGCAGCCTAATGGTACGGGTAGCAGGTTGCAAAGGACGGGGGGGGGGCCAAAGGAGTTTCATCCTTACAAAATGGGCGAGGGCGAGGCCCCAAAGCCGAAGGGGCATTGGGCATTTTGGTCAGGGTCCCTTAGGGCAGGCAAGCGGGCAGTTCCTTCCCTTCCAAGGGAAGGGCTATGCAGAATCAGCAGGCATTCCCGTATTTTCCTGGACATGCACCAGCCCAGGGGACTCCCCTGCACCACCCTACCGTCCTACCGTAGGACGGACGCCGGACGGCCCATGCCACTCACGCGTCTTGTTCACATATCACACTGTATGCAAATGTCGATGAAGGGGTGCGTGCGGATGTAGTGTGGTTTGCGATGCGCCACGTTGGGCTACTTACTAGGGATGACGAAACACGACATTGAGGGCCCCACCCGGACGGGCGCTGGGGGCAACCGCCAAAGAAGCTGATAGTGCATAAACTGGATAAACACGCAAATATAAGGTGTCCCTAGTATTTGCTGATTTGTGAAAACTCCCACCTAAGGCACGAATGACACGGAGTAGCACGCCTGCTTATCTACCATACCGTAGCTGGACCCTTGGCTGGACCACACGGCGCTTCAAAAACCAGGTGCATGCGGACTAGCACTCCATCCTGCTACACTTCCGTGATGACATGTAGTCCCCAGAAACAATATTTTATGCGTGACATGCAGCTATTGCCCTACGGCTTAAATGCCTGCTACATCCTACAAAGAATTGAGTGGAACATGGCCAAGGTGCAATCGTGTTTCTACAAGTAACAAAAAGAATTGCATACTTATGAGCGCGATCAGCGATGCGTTATGGGTCCGAGAGCACAACGGTGCTGCTCACTGCAATGTACGGCACTCACAACCTACTAGTTCTTCACCAACAGCCCTAATACGTCTTCCCGATCCATCTGGGAGACGTCGCCTTGCCCTTGCTTGGCGGTGGCGGCTGGCGCTTTTGCGGGGGCCGGTGCCCGAGGTGCGATGGCGGGGGCCGGCGCTTGTTGTTCGGTGATGGCTGGGGACGGCGCATAGGGGAGGGTGGAGGAGAACGGGAATGGTATTGTGAAGGCGATGGGGGCAGCGGTTGGCGCTGTCCTGGTTGCCGGGAAGGGGGAGGCCAGCGCTTGTGCGAGGGCGGGGGGGACGTGTCCCGATACTTCGGGGCAGGCTGGTGTTTGGGTGGTGGTGGGGCTGGAGGCTGGCGCTGCCCAGGCTTCCGGGAGGGGGGAGGGCGCT
>VFQN01000493.1_pt1 | contig 73175 bp, 70 predicted proteins | sample 3512371 | NCBI WGS metagenome assembly VFQN01 (sample SAMN10412370, study PRJNA504923) | tailings metagenome | isolation source: Replicate 2 from Balatoc abandoned mine | place: Philippines: Itogon, Benguet | collected 2017-08-28 | reverse complement strand
CCCAATGCGTTAGCTCACTTTTGGCTGTTTTTTACACGAATCCCTGCCGACCCTCTTGATGCGCCGCGCGCTGGCGATGCCCTCGGATGCGCGGTCTGCCGCGATGCCTGCCGCCTCGGTGGCGCGCTCCAGGCCGATCATCAGCGCGCCGCACTGATCGGGCGTGAGCACGTCGCCGCCCATCACCACGCCGCCGAAGGTCAGATCGACGCGCACGCCCTCGCCCTGCGGCTGCACGATCAGGGCCCGCCCGGCGCCCAGCTTGATGGTGGTTTTCATGGATGGCACTCCATTGATGACCAGCGCCAGCACCCCGAAGGGCCGCCCCAGGCTTGTGGGTGGAGTGCCAACACCGGCCCGGTGAACCCAGGGCGGCGAGGCGGAATGTAGTTGGCACCCTGCCTACGTGTCAATAGGGTGCCGACGGCGGCATGGTGCCGACCGTTGCACGTCAATCGACGGTTGACTACAGTTCGCCCCTTAGGAACCGTGCCTTAGGAGTGCCAACGATGAAAGCCGCCGATTGGATCGACCGAGTGAAGACCACCCGAGGGTGGGACTCTGATTACCGCGTGTCTAAGGAGCTTGGCCTCAGCCGCGCCACCGTGAGCAAGTACCGGACGCGCACGCCCACGCTGGACGATGAATCCGCCGTCAAGGTCGCCCATGCCTTAGGCGAAGCCCCTGAGCTGGTCATCCTCGATCAGGCCATGGAGCGCACCAAAAACGACGAGGCCCGGACGGCTCTGGCCGGGCTCCTCAGACGCCTCGGCGGTGTCGCCGCCACCGTGGCGATGGCGGCCGGCATCGGCGCCGGCATGGGCGCCCCCACCCCCGCCAGCGCAGCTTCTGCCGACGGCGGGTCGGTTTGTATATTATGTAAAATAAAAGATGCCCATGCGAAAGAAGGCGCCGCAGCAACCCCTGTTGAACCCAGCTTGCCCTGCCAAAGTTTCAAGCCATCCCTGCCAACGGCCACAAGAAAGAACTGCTAACGTCACATCCACCGAGATACGGCGCACCGACGGCCCTGTCTGCGCCTAAGGTCGCGCGGCTAGGGTGGCCAACGGAATTTCGAACAAGCCTGGCGCACCGCCCCTGACCCTCATCGCTGCTGGATGTTGGGACCTCAAGGGCTCCGGGGAACCGGTACTTCTCGCCACCAGTAAAGGGCGGGCAAGTGTCGAGCATTCGATTCAAGTCGCGGATTTCGTGTTCGACCTTCTGGATGGCTTCCCGCAGGCGATACTTGACGTCTGAGCGAAATGCCAGCTCTGCGGCCTCCCTCGCAGCCTCTGCCTGAGCCTTGTATTCGACCAGCGTTGAATCGGTCAGCCGCTTGACGTGACCAGCAACCCAACGGCGGGCCTTTCGCCAGTCGCTGCGCTCCTCGACGAGGTTGATGGACTGCTCGCCGATGAAGCCGCTGAAGTCCGCCATGACCAGTTGAGTCATACCCGGAAGCTTCGTATCGGCAATCTGCTTCTCGCGCTCGAGAAAAGCCAGCGCTTCGGCCAACCCCGCCTTGGACAGTATTGGAAGCGCGCGTTCGTATGCTGCCGCAGCCTGCTCAGGGTCGTAGTCGATGTCACCGGTCGCCTCATCCAGCTCCTCTCCCATCTGCCTGAGACGCACTTGCCAGTTCTCGAGGTCATTCTCCTTGGCTTTCTTATCGGTTTCCCACGCGCTTTTCTGAATCCGCTTATCCGTCGTGGCGGTACGAGCCCTCTCCCAATCTGCGTGCGCTTGTGCGACCTGTTTCTGGAGCGACCTGAGCCGTTCGGACATGGACGTAGGAATGAGGCCAAGGCTCTCCTGGTTTCTCTTTGCAGACTCGTAGTCGCTCAGCCGCAGCTGATACTTCTCCAGTGTGAGGCTAGCCAGCAGTGCTGCTAGCTTGGCCTGGGCGGCGGAAGAGCGGCTGCTGCGTGCGCTGGCCTTATCAACTTTGTTCGCGGCATCAACGAGTTCCTGCCGCAGGTCTTCCCGGTCCTTGGACGAAATTTGGATACCCAGCACCCATTCACCCTGGTCCAAGGGGCGAAGGCGCTTTGTTCCTCCATTGGCGGAGAGCATGTAGTCGGCCGTCAGTGCACGCGAGTGCTCCTCCAGCTCTGCCTCGGACTCGACTTGACGCATCTTCCCCAGAATTCGCCGGAGGAATGCCAGCGCCACTGCGTTATCGCTCTTGAGCAGCGCAGCAACCGACCTTGGCTCTGGCGAGATGTGCATTGCGTCCCTGAGGTGGTTCGGCTGCACCACGGTCACTTCCGGAATCTGCTTGCGGCGAATGAGTCGCACTGCGTCCTGTTCGCGACCGGCCTTGACCACGAGAGCAAAACGGTTGCGGCCCAGGAACGACTCAATAGCGCCTTGCCAGTTCAGGTCAGTCACCCGCACCAAGCTGGCGACGAGTTGGCACTCGATGCCCTCCTGTTCAAAGAGCGCAAGTACACGTCCAACATCCTCGTCCCGGATGCGAGAGCCTGAGCGTGCTGCAGACTGCTTGCCTTTGGCAGCTTCCAGACGCTTGTCTGCTTCAAGAGCAGCAACCCCATCTGAGCGAACGATATCTGTCACCGTTGACTTGGAGCGTGCCAGGGTTGCGAGGGCGTCCTGCATCTCGCCGAGACCCGGCACCAGCCCCTTGCGGGCATTTTCTTCCCAAGTGTCATGGAGACTACGAAGGGCTTCCGCCTCCTGCACCGCGCGCTCCTTGAGAGCCTCGGACAGCTCCAGCAGCACTGTACGGACTTGCAGAGAGGCATCATCCGGACCATGTTTTGCAAGCTTGCCCCTGAGGGAAAAGCGCAGTCATCACCAGCGCGCCGCTGGTGTTGAGCGTGGCACCGATCAGGGCCGCGCCCACGCCCTTGGTCACGGGCAGGGGCTCGCCGGTGAGCATGGACTCGTCCACGCCGCTGCTGCCTTCGACGACGACGCCGTCCACCGGCACCTTCTCGCCGGGGCGCACGCGCAGCCGGTCGCCCACGTGCACGTGCTCGATGGGGATGTCTTTCTCGGAGCCATCGGCCTGGAGGCGGCGGGCGGTCTTGGGCGAGAGCCCCAGCAGCGATTTGATCGCCGCCGAGGTCTGCGAGCGGGCCTTGAGCTCCAGCACCTGGCCCAGCAGCGTGAGCGAGATGATCACCACCGCCGCTTCGTAGTACACGCCGACGCGGCCCATGGCCCGGAACGAGTCCGGGAACAGCCCCGGCGCCACGGTGGCCACCAGGCTGTAGACGAAGGCCGCGCCGGTGCCCAGGGCGATCAGCGTCCACATGTTGGGGCTGCGGTGAACAAGGGACTGCCAGCCGCGCTGGAAGAACGGCGCGCCCGCCCACAGCACCACCGGCAGCGACAGCACCAGCTCCACCCAGCTCTGCACCGCCATGTCCAGGCCGCCCCACCGGTGCCCGAGCATGGCCAGCGCCGTGACCACCACGGTGAGCGGCAGGGTCCACCAGAAGCGGCGCTGGAAGTCGTCCAGCTCGGGGTTGCCCTCCTCCAGCGAGGGCATCAGCGGCTCCAGCGTCATGCCGCATTTGGGGCAGGTGCCGGGGTGGTCCTGGCGCACCTCGGGGTGCATGGGGCAGGTGTAAATACTCATGGCCTCTCCTGGTCTGTCCATCTGACAAAAGCGTCATGGCGCGGACGCCTGTGCGTCATGCCTGGGGGCCTACCTTCCACCCCGCACCCCCGTGCCCCGATCCGCCTTCGCGCATCGGGAATCTCCAAGGAGTCCCCATGAACGCTCGTTTCCTCGTCCTCGCCCTGTCCCTCAGCGCCGCTTCGGCCTTCGCGGGTGATGCCGCCCGGGCCACCGCCAAGGAAATGATCCCGCTGAAGAACGGCGATGTGCTCTACGTGTTCGACGACGGCCGCATGGCCCGCGAAAACATCTACGGCCGCGCCATCTACCTGAAGGCGGGCGAAACCCTGCAGACGGCCGACGGCCGCACGATCACGGCCAGCAGCAACGAGGTCGCCCGCCTGAACTACCTGCTGCAGAAGGGTCACACCAACTGAGGTCCACCGCCGCATCGGCTTCTCCGTCAGGCCTGTCGGGGAAAGCTCAGGGTGAAGCGGATGCGGCCGCTCTCGCAGCGCACATCCACTTCGCCCCGGTGGCTGGACATGATCGCCCGGGTGATCGGCAGCCCCAGGCCGACGCCCTCGCCTTCCAGCCGCTGGCGCCCCTGGCTCAGGCGGAAGAAGCGGTCGAACATCGCGCGGCGCTGGTCGGCCGTCAGGGCCTCGCCGGTGTTGCTCACCTGCAGCTGGGTCCAGCGCTCGGTGAGCGCGATGTGCAGCTCCACGTGGTCCCCGGCCGGCGCGTGGCGCACGGCGTTGGACAGCAGGTTGCCGATCGCGCGGCGCACCATCAGCCGGTCGCCGCGCACGCGGGCGTCACCGGCCAGCGTGAAGCGCACGCCCTTCTCGTCGGCCACGGCCTCGTAGAAATCGATCAGCGAGCGCGCCTCGCTGGCCAGGTCCACGTCTTCCACGCTGGGCAGGCTGGCCACGTTCTCGGTCTTGGCCAGGTAGAGCATGTCGGAGACGGTCTTGCCCAGCCGCTGCAGCTCTTCGGAAATGACCTCCAGGCTGGCGCGGTACTCATCGCCGCTGCGTGGCATGGCCAGCGTCACCTGCGCGTTGGTCAGCAGGTTGCTCAGCGGGGTCCGCAGTTCGTGCGCGAGGTCGGTCGAAAAGGCGCTGAGGCGATCGAAGTCGCGCTGCAGGCGGTCGAGCATGTCGTTGATCGAACCGGCCAGGCCGCGCATCTCGATCGGCAGGCTGGCCACCGGCATGCGCTCGGTGAAGTCCTGGGCGTTCACGCGCTCGGCCCGGTGCTTCATGGCCAGCAGGGGCCGCAGGCCGCGCCGCACGGCCACCGCGCCCAGCAGCGTGCTCGCGGCGATGGCCAGCAGGATGCAGATCAGCAGCTTGCGCTGCAGCAGCGCCAGGAAGTGGCGGTGGTGGTGGGTGTCGACGGCGGTGAAGACCTTCAGCCCGGTGTCCGCGCTCCAGTTCAGCGGCAGGGTGGAGAACTCGCCGTAGTAGCTCATGTCGCCGTCCGACCAGGACAGGCCTTCGCCGGCGTCGCGCAAGGCCGCGGGGGGCTCGAAGTCGCCAAGGCGAAAGATCTCTTTGTCGGCCGCATAGATCCGCAGCAGCAGGCCCTCGTGGCCGCTTAGGGCCGCGTTGAGGCGCGCCGCCAGGTCGGGCACGCCCGCGCTGCGGTCGGCGATGCCGCGGATGAGCATCAGCTTGTCGCGCAGCAGCGCCTGGTCCAGCTCCACGAAGTGCGCGGCCGTTTCGCGGTGGACCACGTAGCCCAGGCCCGAGAACACCGCGCCCACCACCAGCGCGAACAGCGCCGTCAGGCGAAACGTGAGCGACACCCCCGACGCCTCAGGCCGCTTCATGGGGGTCTTCGAGCACGTAGCCCATGCCGCGCACGGTCTGCAGCAGCTTCAGGTCGAAGCCGTCGTCGATCTTGGCGCGCAGGCGGCGCACGGCCACGTCGATCACGTTGCTGTCGCTGTCGAAGTTGATGTCCCAGACCATGGAGGCGATGAGCGTGCGCGGCAGCACCTCGCCGTGCCGGCGCATGAACAGCTCCAGCAGGCCGAACTCCTTGGCGGTGAGGTCCACGCGCTGGCCCTTGCGCGTGACGCGCCGGCGCACCAGGTCCAGGTGCAGGTCCGCCACCTGCAGCGAGGTGGCGTCCTGCACCGCCGCGCCGCGCCGCAGGATGGACTTCACGCGCGCCAGCAGCTCGGAGAACGAGAAGGGCTTGACGAGGTAGTCGTCCGCGCCGAGTTCGAGGCCCTTGACGCGGTCTTCCACGCTGTCGCGCGCGGTCAGGAAGAGCACCGGCACGCGCTGGTTCTTGCGGCGCAGCGACTGCAGCAGCGACCAGCCGTCGATGCCCGGCAGCATCACGTCGAAGATGAGCAGGTCGTAGCCGCCTTCGGTGGCCTCGTGCAGGCCGTCGACGCCATTGCGCGCGAGTTCGACGAAGTAGCCCGCCTCTCGCAGGCCTTGGCGCAGGTACTCGCCCGTGTGGGCCTCGTCTTCAACGATCAGGATCTTCATGGTCGAAAGGGTTGAACGAGTGTGCCATGCGGGTCGCGGAATTCCCCAACATGACAAATCTGTAATGAGGCCGGCAGATCGCTGTTCCCGCCCGGGAAAAAGAATGCCCTCGCCTAACAAGTCAATCAAAGGAGTCGTTGAGTGAAGCATCCATTCAGCCAGCACGGGCCCAGGGTTCTGGTGTCCGCGGCATTCCTGGCCACGGCGGCCTTGGCCGGCGCGCAACCGGCGGTCGAACAGTCCTCGGACTGGAAGGCGGCCAACGAGGCCGTCGGGCAGTTCAAGCGCGGCCACGCGGACCTGCTCAAGTGGGAAGCCGCCAACGGGGCGAAGGCCGCCCCGGACGCCGCCGCCACCGGCTTTCCCGTGCCTTCGCTGGAAGCGGCCACGCGCCTGGCCTGGCGGCCGCACCTGGAGCTGCAGAAGGTGCTGCCGCGCCTGGGCGATGACAACGTGGCGCGCATCGCGCAGGGCCGCTGGCACGAGGTGGATCCGCGCCACCAGCGCCGCATCGACGGCGTGGGCGAGGTCTTCGAGGTGGCCGCCGAGGCGCGCCGCGCCTGGCTGCGCGCGGTGGCCGCCCAACAGACCGTGCGCTTGCAGCGCGCCTCGCTGGAGGCGGCCGAGGCCGCCACCGAGCTGGGCCGGCGCATGGTGAAGGTGGGCAACTGGAGCGCCTACCAGCAAAGCCGCGTCGAGCTGGGCCTGGCCACCGAGCGGCGCGCGCTGCAGCAGGCCGTCGTGGGCGCGCGCCAGGCGGAGCGCTCGCTGCTCTACACCCTGCAGCTCAACGGCGTGCACGATCGCCTGTCCCTGCCCGACACGCTGCCGGACCTGCCCAAGCAAACCCTGTCGTCCACCGAACTGGCCAGCGAACTGGCCGAGATCAAGGCCCAGTTGCCCCGGGTGGAGCAGTGGAAGGCCGACAGCAACTTCGATCAGGCCCTGGCCTCGCGCGACGCCACCCTGAGCGTGGCGCGCGGCCTGCGCGACGACGTGATGGCGCAGCGCAACCTCATCGTGGACGAGAGCGTGCTTCAGTACAACGGCATGCTCAAGAGCGTGTGGGAGCTGCTCACCGAGGTGCAGGCCCGCGCGCAGGCGCAGCTCGAGACCATCGATGCCGTGCGCGACTACTGGCTCGCCGACACCGACCTGATGTGGGTGCTGCAAGGCGGCGAACCCACGGCCTTTGTCGCACCCGGCGGCGCCGCCGGTGGCGAAGCCCCCGCGGCCGGTCATTGAACACACCCTTGAAGAGCAACATGAACAACCGTCGTCAATTCTTCGCCGGCGCCGCCGCGACCATGGCCGGCCTGGGCGTCGCCCGCTCGGCGCTCGCCGCGCTGCCCGAGCCCGTCATCCAGACCTCCGTCGACACGGCCCCGCCGCTGGTGCCGAACACGGGCCGTCCCTACAACCCCGTGGTCACGCTCAACGGCTGGAGCCTGCCCTGGCGCATGAACAACGGCGTCAAGGAATTCCACCTGGTGGCCGAGCCCGTGGTGCGCGAGATGTCGCCCGGCTTCAAGGTGAACATGTGGGGCTACAACGGCCAGAGCCCGGGGCCGACCATCGAGGTCGTCGAAGGCGACCGCGTGCGCATCTTCGTCACCAACAAGCTGCCCGAGCACACCACCATCCACTGGCACGGCCAGCGCCTGCCCAGCGGCATGGACGGCGTGGGCGGCCTCAACCAGCCGGCCATCCCGGCGGGCAAGACCTTCGTCTACGAATTCGAGGCGCGCCGCCCCGGCACCTTCATGTACCACCCGCACGCCGACGAGATGGTGCAGATGGCCATGGGCATGATGGGCTTCTGGGTCACCCACCCCAAGGCCAAGCACCCGCACATCAGCAAGGTCGACCGCGACTTCTGCTTCCTGCTCAATGCCTTCGACGTGGAGCCCGGCAGCAAGACGCCCAAGGTCAGCACCATGACCGACTTCAACATCTGGAGCTGGAACAGCCGCATCTTCCCGGGCATCGACACGCTCAACGTGCGCCTCAACGACCGGGTGCGCATCCGCGTGGGCAACCTGACGATGACCAACCACCCCATCCACCTGCACGGGCACGAGTTCCTGGTGACCGGCACCGACGGCGGCCCCACGCCGCCCGCCACCCGCTGGTACGAGGTGACCACCGACGTGGCCGTCGGCCAGATGCGCCAGATCGAGCTCATCGCCGACGAGGAAGGCGACTGGGCCTTCCATTGCCACAAGAGCCACCACACCATGAACGCCATGGGCCACGAGGTGCCCACCATGATCGGCGTGGACCACCGGGGGCTGGTGAACAAGATCCAGCGCGTGGCGCCCGACTACATGGTGATGGGCGAACGCGGCATGGCCGACATGGGCGAGATGCAGATGCCCATTCCCGACAACACAGCGCCCATGATGACCGGCACCGGCCAGTTCGGGCCCATCGAAATGGGCGGCATGTTCAGCGTGTTCAAGGTGCGCAAGGACCAGAAGCCCGGCGACTACAAGGACCCCGGCCCCTACCAGTTCCCGCAGGGCACCGTGGCCCACGAGTGGACCGGCGCCACGCCCGCGGCCCCGCGCGCGGCCACGCCCCCGGGCCAAGCCGACGGCACCGCGGTGAAGCCCAAGCCCGGCGGCAAGCACCACTGAGCCGACTGGCGAATCCCCCTTCCCTTCCTTCGATCGTTCAATTCACTGGAGCCTTTCATGACACTTCGCAACACGGCCCTGCTGTTGTCCCTGGCCGCTTTCACGTCCCTGGCGGCCGCCCACGGCAACGAGGAACACAAGCCCGCCGGGCCGGTCAAGATGGAGCAAAAGAACTGGGGCATTGCCGGCGAGGCCAAGGCCGTGACCCGCACCATCGAGATCGGCATGACCGACGCCATGCGCTTCACGCCCGACAAGCTGGAGGTGCGCCAAGGGGAAACCATCCGCTTCGTGCACACCAACTCGGGCAAGGTGATGCACGAGTTCGTGCTGGGCACCAAGAAGGACCTCGACGAACACGCCGCGATGATGAAGAAGTTCCCCGGCATGGAGCACGAGGAGCCCTACATGTCGCACGTGGCCCCGGGCAAGCGCGGCGAGATCATCTGGCAGTTCAACCGCGCCGGCGACTTCGACTTCGCCTGCCTGCTGCCCGGCCACTACGAGGCCGGCATGGTCGGCAAGATCAAGGTCGTGGCCAAGTGAGCCGGGGCCATCCCCTTTTCGTTTTCAGGAGTCACCCCATGAACAAGACCATCCTCGCCCTTGCCACCTTGCTCGCCCTCGCCCCGCCCGCCTTCGCCCAAGGCATGGACCACGGCAAGATGGGATCGGGCCAGGGCGGCATGATGGGCATGCAGCAGAACCTCCCGCCGGTGGAGGCGGAGGTGCGCCGCGTCGACAAGGAGAACGGCAAGATCACCCTGCGGCACGGCGAGATCAAGAACATGGACATGCCGCCCATGACCATGGTGTTCACCGCGCGCGACAAGGCCATGCTCGAGGGCATCGCCGTGGGCGACAAGGTGGAGTTCACCGCCGTGCACGACAAGGGCCAGATGGTGGTCGAGTCCATCAAGCCACTCAAGCCTTGAAGCCGCGCCGAGGCCCGTCGCCACCACGGGCCTCGGCGGCCACCGCTCAGGCCGGGGCGTAGCCGGCGTCGGCCAGGGCCTCGGCCAGCACCGCGCGGTCCTCATGGCTCTTGACCACGACCCTGCGCTGCGCCATGTCGACCTCGACGGCGCAGGCGGGGTCGGCTTGTTTCAGCGCCCGGTTGACGCGGGCCGCGCAGTGGCCGCAGGTCATGGAGGGCAGTTGGAATTCGTGCACGACAATCTCCGTGAAAGTGGATGGAGGTTTCACGGTAGGCCTTGCCACCGTGGCAAGGTCAAGCGGCGCGGCCCGTCGTGCACAGGCTTGACCTTGACACCATGTCAGGCCTGAGCATTGGGTTTCCACGTCAATTCATCTGGAAGACCGCCATGAACTCCCTTGCGCCGCCCCTGACCGAGTACCGCCTGCCCATCGAGGGCATGACCTGCGCCTCCTGCGTGGGCCGGGTCGAGAAGGCCCTGAAAGCCGTGCCCGGCGTGAGCGAGGTCAGCGTCAACCTCGCCACCGAGACCGCCTCGGTCAGTGCCGCCGCACCGGCGGCCGCCAGCCAGTTGGTCGCGGCCGTCGAGAAGGCCGGCTACCAGGTGGCCGCGCAACAGTTTGAATTCGAGATCGAGGGCATGACCTGTGCCTCCTGCGTGGGCCGGGTCGAAAAGGCCCTGAAGGCCGTGCCCGGCGTGAGCGAGGCCGAGGTCAACCTGGCGACCGAGCGCGCCAGCGTGCGCGCCACCGGCGCCACGGCGGCGCAGTTGATGGCCGCCGTCGAAAAGGCCGGCTACGCCGCCCTGCCCCACGACGATCAGGCGTCGGCCGCGCCCGGCGCCCACAAGGTCGGTGGCGAACCCTGGTGGCCCGTGGCCCTGGCCGCCCTGCTGTCGCTGCCGCTGGTGCTGCCCATGGTGGCCATGCTGTCCGGCAGCGACTGGACGCTCAATGGCTGGCTGCAGCTGGCCCTGGCCACGCCGGTGCAGTTCTGGTTGGGCGCGCGCTTCTACCGCGCCGGCTGGAAGGCCGTGCGCGCGGGCACCGGCAATATGGACCTGCTGGTGGCCCTGGGCACCAGCGCGGGCTATGGCCTGAGCGTCTACCTGCTGCTGCGCCACCAGGGGCATGGCGCGCCGCACCTGTATTTCGAGGCCTCGGCGGTGGTCATCACCCTGGTGCTGCTGGGCAAATGGCTGGAAGCGCGCGCCAAGCGCCAGACCACGGCCGCCATCGCGGCGCTCAACGCGCTCAAGCCCGAGATCGCGCGCGTGCGCACGCCCCAGGGCGACGTGGACCTGCCGCTGGCCCGCGTGAAGGTGGGCGACGTGGTGATCGTGCGCCCCGGCGAGCGGGTGCCGGTGGACGGCACCGTGCTCAGCGGCGCGAGCCAGGTGGACGAGTCCCTCATCACGGGCGAGAGCCTGCCGATCGCCAAGCACCCCGGTGACAAGGTGACCGGCGGCGCGGTCAACGCCGAAGGCCTGCTGGAGATCCAGACCACCGCCGTCGGCGCCGAATCCACGCTGTCGCGCATCGTGCGCATGGTGGAGTCGGCCCAGGCGAAGAAGGCGCCCATCCAGCGCATCGTGGACCGCGTGAGCGCGGTGTTCGTGCCGGTGGTGCTGTTGCTGTCGCTGATCACGCTGGTCGGCTGGGGCGTGCTCGCGGGCGACTGGGAGCGCGCCATCCTCAACGCGGTGGCGGTGCTGGTGATCGCCTGCCCCTGCGCGTTGGGCCTGGCCACGCCCACGGCCATCATGGCCGGCACCGGGGTGGCCGCGCGCCAGGGCATCCTGATCAAGGACGCCGAGGCGCTGGAGGTGGCGCACCGCGTGGACACCGTGGCCTTCGACAAGACCGGCACCCTGACCGAGGGCCGGCCCCAGCTGGTGTCCGCCCTGGCCGCGCCGGGCCAGGAAGACCGCCTGATCCCCTGGAGCCTGGCGCTGCAGGCCGGCAGCGAACACCCGTTGGCGCGGGCCGTGCTGGAGTCGCCCCAGGCCGCCGGCCTGACGCCGCGGCCGGCCAGCCAGGTGAGCGCGGTGCCCGGCCGTGGCATGTCGGCCGAGGTCGATGGCCACGCGCTGCGCCTGGGCAGCCCGCGCTTCATGCAGGAGCTGGGCGTGGACACCTCGGCCCTGGCCGCGCAGGCGCAGCGCCTGCAGGACGAGGGCCGCACCGTGTCCTGGCTGGCCGATGTGACGCAGGCGCCGCGCCTGGTCGGCCTGCTGGCCTTCGGCGACGCGCCCAAGGCCAGCGCCGCCCGCGCCGTGGAACGCCTGCACGGCATGGGCGTGCGCACGGTCATGCTCACCGGCGACAACCGCGGCAGCGCGGCGGCCGTGGGCCAGCGCCTGGGCATCGGCCGCATCGAGGCCGAGGTGCTGCCCGCCGACAAGGCCGGCATCGTCGGCCAGCTCAAGCAGGGCGGGCATGCGGTGGCCATGGTGGGCGACGGCATCAACGACGCCCCGGCGCTGGCCTCGGCCGACGTGGGCATCGCCATGTCCACCGGCACCGACGTGGCCATGCACGCGGCCGGCATCACGCTGATGCGCGGCGACCCGGCCCTGGTGGCCGACGCCATCGACATCTCGCGCCGCACCTACCGCAAGATCCGCCAGAACCTGTTCTGGGCCTTCGCCTACAACGTGATCGGCATCCCGCTGGCGGCGGCCGGCCTGCTCAACCCGATGGTGGCGGGCGCCGCCATGGCCCTGAGCAGCGTGAGCGTGGTGAGCAACGCCCTGCTGCTGCGCGGCTGGCGGCGCTGAAACCGTGAGGGTGCCCGATGCCCTCGGGCGTGGGCCGGATCAAGACCTTGAAAGGGATGGCCCTCAGGACCCGAGCCACTCCAGCAGGCTCAGCACGCGCGGCCCGGTGCCGGTGTCGAAGCCCTGGATGCCCAGGGTCTTGAGCACGCCGCGGCCGGCGTCGGCCTGGTCCATGGCGCGCAGTTCGGCCTGCACGGCCTGCAGCTGCTCGGCCGTCAGGCGCGGGCCGGCGACCATGGGGGAGTACGGCTGCATCACGCTGCGGTGCAGCACGCGCAGGCCGGCCTTGTCCAGCGAGCGCGCCACGCCCGAATAGGAAGCCACGCCGCCCACGTCGGCCAGCTTGTGCTCCAGGTAGAACTGCACCGCGCCCTGCTCGCGCACGAACTGCACCTTCTCAGCCTTGAGCGGGATGCCCCGGTCGCGCAGCTCGGCATTGCAAAAGCGCGACATATACGACACCTGCTCCGGCAGCACCCAGCGCTTGCCTTTGGCTTCCTCAAGGTTTTGCAGGGTCGAATCCTTGCGGGTGACGATCAGGCACTGGCCTTCGGGCTTGGCGCTGGCGACGAAACGGTATCCGTTGTCGCGCATGGCGCGCGCCGGGTAGTCGCTGGGCCGGGCCAGCGCCAGGTCGAAACGCTTGGCCTTCAGGCCGTCTGCGAGCAGCGCGAACTCGCGCGCGAACACCACCGTCACCTTGCCCTTCAGCGCCCGGCCCAGGGCCTCGGCCAGGCCGGCGTACTTGGCGGTGGCGCGCGCGTGGTCCAGCCCGCCCGAGGTGCCTTCGCTGACCGCCAGCGTGTACTCCGGTTCCGCGGCCCGCGCCGCGCCGGCCATCAACAGGGGAAGCACAAGGGCGATGAGTCGGGTATGCAGTGGCATGGTGGCGGCGCGGCGGCCAGATACCCTGGCCGGTTCAGCATATTGGAATGAACGAATGTATCGCCGATGGCGCGGGCGGCGGGTTCCGTTCATGGCGGGGAAACCGCCGTCTGGCTTGCATCTTGCTGACGTCCCGCAGGCGCCACCGGCCCCGGGAAACCACGCCCTCTTTGGAGCCAGCCCCCCAGAAGCTCAGACCTACAATCCCGCCTACTTCGCACCGCCCGGATGGCCCGGGCGGGCGGCAACCGAGAGATGTCTCATGAAGCACCTTGCCCTGTATTCCGCCCTCGCCGGCGCCCTGGCCCTGTCGGCCTGCGGCAAGAAGGAAGAGGCCCCCGCCCCGGCAGCCGCTCCTGCGCCCGCCGCCGCGCCGGCTGCAGCGCCCGCTCCGGCCGCCCTGCCCGAGCTCAAGGTCGCCATCGACCCGACCTACGAACCCTTCACCTTCAAGACCGCCGACGGCAAGCCCACCGGCTTCGACGTCGACATCGCCGACGCCCTGTGCAAGGAAATCAAGCGCCAGTGCGTCTACGTCGAACAGGTCTGGGACAGCATGATCCCCGGCCTGCAGGCCAAGAAGTACGACGCGATCATCAGCTCCATGTCCATCACCGAGGAGCGCCTGAAGGTCGTGGACTTCACCGACAAGTACTACTTCACCCCCAGCCGCATCGTCGTCAAGAACGGCACCGCCTACACCGAGCCCGCCTCGCTCAAGGGCAAGAAGCTGGGCGTGCTCAAGGGCAGCACGCAAGAGAAGTACGCCCTGGGCGAGCTCAAGCCCGCGGGCGTGAGCATCGTTCCCTACGAGGCCCAGGACCAGGTCTACCTGGACATCAAGTCCGGCCGCCTCGACGGCACCGTGGCCGATCAGGTGGAGGTCAACGGCGGGTTCCTGCGCAAGCCCGAGGGCAAGGACTACGGCTTCGTGGGCCCCGTGCTGGACGATCCCAAGTACTACGGCACCGGCGTGGGCGTGGCCCTGCGCAAGGACGACACCGCCCTCAAGGATGAGTTGAACGCCGCCATCAAGACGATCCGCTCCAACGGCGTCTACGAGACGATCGCCAAGAAGTACTTCGACTTCGACGTCTACGGCAAGTAAGCGGTCAGCCCACCGAGCGCGGTTTGTCCGGCTACTACCAGTCCATCCTGCAAGGCGCCCTGCTCACGGTGGGCGTCTCACTGGCCGCCCTCGTGGTGGCCATTTTCTTGGGCCTGGCGGGCGCGGCGGCCAAGCTGTCGGGCCGCCGCGCGCTCGTGTGGCTGGCCACCGCCTACACCACCCTGGTGCGCGGCGTGCCCGAACTCGTGCTGATGCTGCTCATCTTCTATGGCGGCACCATCGGCCTGAACCACCTGCTCGAGGCCCTGGGCAGCCGCCGCTCGGTGGACATCAACCCCTTCGCGGCGGGCGTGCTGACCATCGGCTTCATCTACGGCGCCTACATGACGGAGACCTTCCGCGGCGCCATCCTGGCCATCCCGCGCGGGCAGATGGAAGCGGCCTGGGCCTTCGGCATGGGCCGCGTGCGCACCTTCGTGCGCATCACCGCGCCGCAGATGGTGCGATACGCCATCCCGGGCTTCACCAACAACTGGCTGGTGCTCATCAAGGCCACGGCCCTGGTCAGCCTGATCGGCCTGCACGAGATGACCTACCTGGCCAAGCAGGCCAGCGCGGCCACGCGCGAGCCCTTCACCTTCTTCCTGTTCGCGGCGGCGCTGTTCCTCATCTACACCACGGTCTCGCTGTGGGCGCTGCGCTGGGTGAACCGGCGCTTCAGCCTGGGCGTCAAGCGGCTGACCCACTGACACCATGCGCTGGGAAGTCATCTTCGAACCGGCCCACCTCGCCATGTATGGCCAGGGCGTGCTGACCACGTTGAGCCTGCTGCTGTCCTGCCTGGCCATCGGCGGCGTGCTGGCCGTGGTGTTTGCCCTGGCGCTCACCCACGGGCCGGCGCCGCTGCGCTGGCTGGTCGGCGCGTACACCTACGTGATCCGCGGCACGCCACTGCTGATCCAGATGTACATGATCTATTACGGCCTGGCCCAGCTCGAGTGGATCCAGGCGCGCTGGGACGACATCTGGCCCTGGACGATGTTCAAGGACGCGTTCTTCTGCGCCCTGCTCGCCTTCGCCCTCAACACCGCCGGCTACACGGCCGAAATGCTCGCAGGTTCCATCCGCGAGACGGCGCCGGGCGAGATCGAGGCCGCGCAGGCCATGGGCATGGGCCGCTGGCAGGCGCTGCGCCGCATCGTGCTGCCCAGCGCCATGCGGCGCACACTGCCGGCCTACAGCAACGAGGTGGTGATGATGCTGCACGGCACCAGCCTGGCCAGTGCGGTGCCGGCCATGCTGGACGTGACCGCCGCCGCCAGCCGCATCTACTCCGACTACTACCTGCCTTTCGAGGCCTACATCTTCGCCGCCGGCATCTACCTCACCATCACCTTCACCCTGGTGGGCCTGTTCAAGCTCGGCGAGCGGCATTTCCTCGCGCACCTGGCGCCGCGCACGCACTGACGGGGAACGCATGGAACGGACCGAACACCCCCTGCTGAGTCCCAGCCTGGGCCACCGGAAGCACCTGGTGTCGTTCCGCTATGGTGCCGAAGACGCCCGGCCCAAGGTCTACCTGCAGGCCAGCCTGCACGCCGAGGAGCTGCCCGGCATGCTGGTGGCGCACCACCTGCGCCCCCAGCTGGAGGCCGCCGAACGCGAGGGCCGCCTGCGCGGCCAGGTGGTGCTGGTGCCGGCGGCCAACCCCATCGGCCTGACGCAGCGGCTCAACCACCGCGCCATGGGCCGTTTCGAATTCGGCACGGCGCAGAACTTCAACCGCCACTACCCGAACCTGGCGGACGCGCTGTTCGACGAGTTGCGCGACCGCCTGGGCCCCGACCCGCAGGCCAACGTGGCCCTGGTGCGCGCCGCCGCCACCCGCTGGCTGCGCGACTGGCGGCCCGCCACCGAGCTGGACAGCCTGCGCCGCCAGCTCTTCCTGCTGGCGCACGACGCCGACGTGGTGCTGGACCTGCACTGCGACTGGGAAGCCGCGCTGCACCTGTACGCCGAGGAGGCCTGCTGGGCCCCGCTGGCGCCGCTGGCCTGGCTGCTGGGCTGCCGCGCCGTGCTGCTGGCGCGCGATTCGGGCGGCGAGCCCTTCGACGAAACCCTCTCGGGCCTGTGGTGGCGCCTGGCCGAGCGCCTGCGCGCCCAGGGCATCCACCATCCGCTGCCCCAGGCCTGCGCCAGCGCCACGGTGGAGCTGCGCGGCGAGGCCGACGTCTCGCACGACAACGCGCGGATCGACGCCAAGGCCCTGATGGACTACCTGCTGCACCTGCGCGTGATCGACGGGCCCGCCCCCACCATCCCCCGGCCCAGTTGCGAGGCCACGCCGCTGGCCGGCTCCGAGACCCTTCACAGCCCGGTGGCCGGCGTGGTGGCCTTCTGCGTGCGCCCGGGCGATGCCCTGGCCGTCGGCGAGGTGGTGGCCGAGGTCATCGACCCCACCGCGCCTGGCGCCTCGCGCGTGCACAGAATCACCGCTGGTGTGGCGGGCGTGCTCTACGCGGCCATCGGCGAGCGCTACGTCGTCGCCGGCGGCGAGATCGGCAAGATCGCCGGCGCCACCCCGTTCCGCACCGGCCACCTGCTCGGTGCCTGACCCTGCCCCGTTCCCATGAATGCCCCCACCCCCTCTTCCACGCCGCTGCTGGCCGTGCATGACATCCACAAGCGCTTCGGCGCCAACGAGGTGCTCAAGGGCGTGTCGCTCGAGGCGCGCGCGGGCGACGTCATCAGCCTGATCGGCAGTTCGGGCTCGGGCAAGAGCACGCTGCTGCGCTGCATCAACCTGCTCGAAAAGCCCAACGCGGGGCGCATCGTGCTCGGCGGCGAGGAACTCAAGCTCGCGCCCGACCGCCACGGCGAGCTGCACGCCACCGACCCGAAGCAGCTGCAGCGCCTGCGCACGCGCCTGGCCATGGTGTTCCAGCACTTCAACCTGTGGGCGCACATGACGGTGCTGCAGAACATCATCGAGGCGCCGGTGCACGTGCTGGGCGTGCCGCGCGACCAGGCGGTGCAGACGGCGCGCAAGTACCTGGAGCGCGTGGGCCTGAGCGGTGTGGAAGACCGCTACCCCGCGCACATGAGCGGCGGCCAGCAGCAGCGCGTGGCGATCGCGCGCGCGCTGGCGGTGGAGCCGGCGGTGATGCTGTTCGACGAGCCCACCTCCGCGCTCGACCCGGAGCTGGTGGGTGAGGTGCTGCGCGTGATGCGCCTGCTGGCCGAGGAAGGCCGCACCATGCTCGTGGTCACCCACGAGATGGGCTTCGCGCGCGAGGTGTCCTCGCACCTCATCTTCCTGCACAAGGGCTGCATCGAGGAACAGGGCGTGCCGCGCGAGGTGCTCGCGAGCCCGAAGAGCGAACGGCTCGCCCAGTTCCTCAAGGGCAACCTGAAGTAATCAGGGCGTCAGCGACAGCTCGCTCGCCCACTTGGGTGGCTTCAGGCTCAGGGTGCGGTGCTTGTTGGCCAGCCAGGTCGCGCTCATGTCGCGGTAGCGGCTGGAGAACACGTTGCCGCTCTGCCCCGTCTGGTAGATGAAGAGCGAGCGGTCGAGGTCGGCCAGGTCGTAGATGGCGCGCAGGCTGGCCGCGTGGCGGTTGGCGAAGGGCGCGTCGGCCTTGTCCAGGTGGTACTGGCCCACGTTCACCGTGAAGGGGTCGCCGCCGGTGGGCTCGCGCACCTCGAAGAAGCGGGCCAGCGGCTTCACGTTGGACAGGGGCCGGTGCACCGAGAGCGCCGGGTGCGCCTCGCCCCAGCGCCAGGCGGCCACGTCGGCGCCATACTGGGCCGACAGCCTGTCCAGCGCGCGCGACAGCGCCTCGCCCGCCGCGTGCGGACAACCCTGCACGCCGCACCAGGCGCGGTTGTCGCTCTCCAGAAAGCCCTCCACCGCCTGGCGGAACAGGCGCTTGCCGTACAGGGACTCGAAGCGCTCCTTGCCCAGGCGCTGGCCGATCACGCCGCGCGTGAACTCGTCGACCCAGGCGCTGTAGATCAGCGGTGCGGGCGAGTCGGCCCGCATCACACCGTCGAAGCCCTGCAGCGCGGCGCGCGCGGCCTCGGCCAGGGGGTGGGTGGACGGCGCCTTCAGCAGGTGCGGCAGCAGGCGCAGCGTGGCCTCGGCGCGCTGGTCGCCCTGGATGGCGCGCATGCTCGCCACGTCGTGCTTGGGCGTGGCCTCCAGCAGCGTCTCGATGCGCTGTTGGCGGTACGGCGGCGCCCAGTCCTGGGTAAGGAAATGCGGGTAGTCCGGCGCGTGGATGCGCTGGTTGGCGGTGGCGATCCAGCCGCGCGCGCCATCGTCCTGCGGCGTGTCGGCGTACGGCAGCCAGCCGGTCCAGTCGTAGCGCGGCTCCCAGCCGGGTGCCGGGGCCACGCCGCGGATGTCGTTGTCGGCCGCGCGCAGCGGCACGCGCCCGGCCGCCTTGTAGGCGATGCGCCCGGTGCGGTCGGCCATCACGATGTTCTGCATGGGCGCGCGGAAGGTGGAGAACGCGGCCAGCAGTTGCTCCACGCTCTGCGCGCGGTTGGAGGCCAGCGTGGCGGACACGTTGTCTTCGTCGTCGAGCCCGGTCCAGCGCAGCGCCAGCACGAAGCGTGTGGTGTCGAGCACCTTGCCGTGCTGGGCCTGGGCGTCGCTCAGCACCGGGCCGTGGCGCGTGGCGCGCACCAGGTGCGTGACGTCGGCCTGCCCTTTCACGCGGATGGTCTCGGCGCGCACGGTGAACCGCTCCCAGGCGGGTTCGGCGCTGGCCGAGGGCACGCGGTACTCGCCGGGGTTGGCCGGGTTGATCTGTTCCAGGTAGAGGTCCTGCACGTCGGGCCCGGTGTTGGTGAAACCCCAGGCCACGCCGGCCGTGCGGCCCAGCACCACGAAGGGCGTGCCCGGCAGGGTGGCGCCGATCACGTCCATGCCCTTGAGGCCGCCCGCGTCGGGCGCCTGCAGCCGCGCGAAGTACCAGATGGCGGGCGCGCTCAGGCCCAGGTGCGGGTCGTTCGCCAGCAGCGGCTGGCCGCTCTGGGTGCGCGAGCCGGCCACCACCCAGTTGTTCGAGCCCTTGTTTTCGTTGAAGCCGAAGCCATCGGTCCAGTCGCGCAGGTCCAGCGCGACGCGCTCGCGCCAGCCAGCCTGCGGGGCCGCCGGGGCCTGTGAAGTGGCGGTGCCATTGGCCTTGTTGAACACGCCCAGTTCGCGGTACAGCCGGCCCAGGTCGGCGCTCGCGGCGGGCGCCTCGCCCGGGTACGGCGGGAACAGCTCCCACAGCGCGGGCGTGTCCAGCACCTGCAGCGCCGTCAGCCGGGCGAACTCGTTGCCCCAGTTCCCGCCCAGGTCCAGCGCCATCATGATCGACCAGCCCACGCTGTCGGCCGGGTCCCACCAGGCGCCGCGCAGGGCCTCCTCGCGCGGGTTCACGCCCAGCAGCAGGAACTCGGGCGTGAGCGCCTGTTCGCTGCTGGCAAAAAAGGCGTTGATGCCGGCGCTGTAGGCCTCCACCGCGGCCTTGACGTCCGGCGGCAGCTTGGCCAGCTGGCGCTGCGCCACCTGGCGAATGCCCAGGGTGCGCATGAGCTTGTCGGTCTCCAGTGTGGCCGGGCCCAGGAACTCGGACAGCGTGCCGCGCATGACCGCGCGGTTGAAGGCCAGCTGCCAGCCGCGCTCCTGGGCGTGCACGTAGCCCAGCGCCATCCAGGCGTCGCGCGGGTTCTGGGCCAGGATGTGGGTGACGTCGCTGCCGTCGCGGTTGACCTGCACCGGTGCGCCCAGGCCGCTGACCTGCAGTTGCCCGTCGGTGCGCGGCAGGGTCTGGCGGGCGTACCACAGGCCCAGGGCGGCGGCCAGCACGAGCAGCAGACCGATGAGGGTGGCGAGGCGGCGGATCCAGCGCATGGTGTTTGTCTCACGGACTTCTTATGAGGAGCCGCGAGGATATACCCCTACGGGGTATTCAAGATGGAGGGGTGCGCGCTGGTGTCGATGAACCTTCGGACAGATCGCTCAAACAAACGCCATTTGGTCCGGACAATCTGCCGAACTGAACTTCCGCCCTACTTGAGAAAGCAACCAATCGTTATGGCGCTTCAAATCAACACTGCCCCTGCGTCTGGTGAGATGTCCCACCCAAGGGCGCGCTTCCGCACGGAGGACGTCACTCTTTGCCAACTGCGCGGAGACAAGGACATCGCCTCAGTAATGGCGCTGCGCCAGGAGATCGATTTGTCGGCCTATGTCACCCCGGATGGGGGCTTCTATTCACTCGAAAAAAAAGGGATGAGTGCGGGGTCGTCGTCGCATTCGATCTCGGCGATCGGCGCATCGGGACTATCCGAATGGTTCCGATGGGCTATGGGCTGACCCTGACTGAACAGCTGCTGCAGCCACTGGGTTCAAGCGCAGCAGTGGTTACGCCTGCCGATTGGGAGGTAGGGCGCTTGGTGTTGGCACCCGAGTTCCGCAGCGATGTCGATGCCTTGCGCCATTGCATGCGGTTGGCGCTGCTGCATGCTTCTTCCGGAGCCCGCATTGATGCGCTTTGGGCGGCCTGTACGCATTCGCTGAGTCGCCTGTACCGCCGGTTCGGCCTGTCGCCCATGGCAAGAGATATCTCCTTACCATGTACGAAAAAAGTTTATACGATCATACGCGGGACGGCGGGTGACGTAGAGACGACGCTGAGAGGGTCCAGCTGAGTCCAACAGCACGACGTCGACATGGTTTGAAAGAGCGACACGGTGCCCGACATGGCTTCTTGGTTCGAGCGGTTGTTTGGTCATTTCAGGACATATCACCAGCCCAGCCCGCTCTTGCTGCGGTACATGATCGTTTTCGGGCTTGTTGGGTTTCCGCTCATGTATCTGGTGCGCTTCGTACGTCCGTCGTCTGGTTTTGACGATTTCGCGCTGCGAGCGCTTGTCATGTCCCTGCTGCTGCTGCTTGCCATCCGGAACCACTGGCCCGAACGATTGCGGGCCTGCTACCTCCATGCCTGTTATGTGACGATGACAATCGCGTTGCCTTTCGCCCTGGTCTTCACTTCGCTCAAGAATGGCGGCGGGACAGCGGCCATAGGCAACACGTTCATGGCCGTGTTTCTACTGATGCTGTTGGCCGACTGGCGCAACTTCATCATCATGCTGGTCACGGGATCCGGCGCCGCCGCAGGCTTGTATGCGCTGACAGACCCGAACCCCCAAGTCCCACTCGACTACGTGTTCCGGCTCCCTGTGCTCTTGGTGAGCGTAGTGGGCGGCAACCTCTTCAAGTTCGCCCTGGAGCAAGCCACTGCAGAGCGCGTGCGTCAGGCGTACGCCTCACTGGCGGGTTCTATCGCGCATGAAATGCGCAACCCCATGGCGCAGGTGCGACACAGCCTGGAAAGGATTGGACAAGTGCTACCCGTTTCACGACTTCAGGAGAAAGTCCAAATCGTCTCGCGTCTCGACGTCGAACGGCTGCATCGGCATGTCGCCATGGGTGAACTGGCGGTTCAGCGGGGATTGCAGGTCATTGCAATGACGCTTGACGAGGTGAATGACAAGCCACTCGATCCGCAACAGTTCGCCCTCCTCTCAGCCGCGCAGGTGTGCGTCAAGGCTGTGGAGGAGTACGGCTATGACAACGATCAGCAGCGTGCGAAAGTCAATTTGCAACTGCATAACGATTTCTTCTTTCTGGGAAGTGAGACCACCCTATTGTTCGTGCTCTTCAACCTGATGAAGAATGCGTTGTATTACCTGCCGATTTGTCCAGATGCACGGCTGCAGATCACAGTGACCGACTGCCAGATCGGCGTGCGCGACGATGGCCCAGGCATGACGTCCGATGTCCTGAAAAGCCTGTTCGAACCGTTCCGATCCGTGGGCAAGATCGGGGGGACCGGGCTGGGCTTGGCCTACTGCAGACGTGCGATGCGTGCGTTCGGTGGCGACATACGTTGTGAGTCAGTTGTCGGCAGCCATACGGAGTTCACGCTCATGTTTCCGCCATTGAGTCCCACAGCGATCGGGATGAGACGCACGGCGCTAATGGATCAGGCTCGCGAGCAATGGGCGGGCTGGCGTTTCCTGGTGGTAGACGATGACGGCCTTTTGCGCACATCCACTGGCTTGCTCTTGCAGTCATTGGATCTGACCGTAGACGACGCAGCCGACGGCCTGCAAGCGCTAGACGCGTTGAAGGCGCAGCGCTACGACGGCATAGTGATGGACCTAAACATGCCGGGCATGAACGGCTATGAACTTGCCGAACGTGTGCGTCGCGGGGAAGTGCCGGTCAATCAACATAGCTGCCTCATCGCATGCACGAGCGAGCCCGGCTTTCTCACGCGATTGAAGGCAGAGAACGCGGGTTTTGACGGCCTTGTGAGCAAGCCTGTGGACGATGTCGTGCTGCTATCCGCGATAACCCAGGCCGTGCGAACAAGCAAGCACAAGCACTGGAGCGTAACTGCTTGGCTCAGTGGACATCGCGTGCTGCTGGTCGACGACAGCTCCTGGAATCGAGCGGCTGTTGCGGAGTATCTCCGGCATGCCGGCGCCCTAGTGATCGAGGTTGACAGTGGGCCTGCCGCATTGTCTGAACTTAATCACCACAACGAATGGCATGCCGTCATTCTGGACATTCAGATGCCGGGTATGAGCGGGATAGAACTGGCGCGCGCCATTCGAGCCTTGGACAGCCACTTGAAGACGCTTCCTATTCTGGCGACTACTGCGTATGCGTCCGACGACGTCGTTGCCGAAGGGCGGGCTGTCGGAGTCGGGGGCTTTCTGATCAAGCCAGTGGAGGCACCACAACTCTGCCAACATCTGCGTACGCTGATGACCGAGCGCACCGCGTCGCCAGAGGTCGTTGCTGTTGCCGACGCGGCCCTGTCCGCCTCTACCCTGCTAGACGCACGTCGGCTGGAGGGCTTCCAGCGCATTGGCATGGTTGAAGAGTTGTTGAAGGACTACTTGCCTCGAATCGATTTGCTGGTCGAACGCCTGACTGCCGCTGCGAAAGAGCGTGATCTGCAACAGTCGACGGATGTGTTGCATTCGCTGATGGGCATGAGCGGAGAGGCTGGCGCGAAAGCGCTGCACCTGTTCAGCCGTGGCATCTACATTCCCCTTCTGGAGCGCCAGCAATGGCCTCAGGACGCTGACTGGCTGGCCAAGCTATGGAATCTCACGCAGCTCACCAGCCGCGAACTGCGGGATTGGGTTGAGAAGCGCCGGTCGACGATCGCTGAGTGAGAAGTGATGCCGGGAACTCGGCCCAGTGGGCTGAGCGCCCTCAGCGCGCGCTGGCGGCGGCGCTGCGGGCGAGCGCCATGCTGCCGTCCATGAGCTTGAAGCTCACCGTGGGGGCGCTGAAGTCGGAGAACGGCGCGCCCAGGGAAATCTCGCCGTCGCTGTACAGCACGCAGTCCTGGCGGCGCAGCTGCACCACCGATTCGCTGCCCGCGAAGCGCACCCAGGTGCCATAGCTGCTCACGTCTTCCAGCACGTAGTTGCCGGAGACCATGCCGATGGTGGCGTGCATGCGCGAGACGCGCGGGTCGCTCACGACGAAGCTGGCCTCGGGCACGCGGCCGATGCGCAGCGGCAGGTCGCTGGAATTGAAGGTGCGCGTGGCGTCCAGCCAGGCGAGCTCGATGCCCGCGAAATCGGAGTCGTCCTTGGGCGTGATGGCGTGCAGGTCGGCCGGCACCGTGAGGAACTCGGACTGCATGTCCGCCTGCCACTCGATGCGGAACACCTCGCAGGTATCGACCTTGCCCTTGATGCGCATGGCGCCCAGGCTGCGGTTGCGCACCAGAGAGCGCGGCCCGAGCGACTGGATGACGGTGTCGCTGGCGAAGATCTGTTCCGGGCCGGCCAGGTCGCTCAGGCGCGAGGCCAGGTTCACCGCATCGCCGAAGCAGTCGCCGTCCACCCACACCACCGAGCCGCGCGCCAGGCCGATCTGCATCAGCAGCTTGAGGTGGGCCGGCCACTGCTGCACACGTTTGGCGTGCTCCTGCTGGATCTGCACCATGGAATCCACCGCGGCGCGGTTGTCGGCGAAGGCCATCAGCACCCCGTCGCCCAGCATCTTGACCACGGTGCCGCCGTTCGCCTGGCCGCGTGCGCCAATCCACTGCGTCAGCTTGGTGACCGCCTTGGTGGCCCGGTCGTTGCCCAGTGTCTCGAACACGGACGTGCTACCGGTGAGGTCGACGAAGGCAATCGTGAGTTCGGGCATGGGGCTGGGAAAACCTGCGGGCGATTAGAGCATGGCGGTTCTCGCAGACCGTTACATCCTCAACCGATGCAAGTGGCGTTTGTGCGCCCCGAAAGGCCGACCGGCCTGTGGCCGCCAGCCAACAATGAGTGCAAAAGAATTACTAAATTGAGGTAATTCATGAAACTCCCGCGCTAAGCACATGATTTGCTGTTGTTTTTTTTGCCGTATCAAGACTTGCACGATTGCATCGACATGCGTCAGGTCGTATTCTGGCCAGCCCTCCCATGTGATGGAACTCTCACGGTCATGCGTTGGTTCAAGCCCAGTCTCCGCAACAGCATCTCGGCCCTACTAGGGCCGAGCGCGCGCGCGGACGACGAAGACGAGCTGGAGCCGGTGCGTGAGGCCATGCTGGCCGTGCTGGGTGAGGAAGGCGCTCGCCTGAACCCTTCGCTCAAGCGCCGGCTGAAGTTCATGCACGACGCGCACAGCCTGTGGTATGCGCGCGGCGAACTGGTGGCGGTGCTCAGCCGCGTGCACGGCGAGGCGCTGGCGGTGCACCGCGTGCAAAGCCTCTCGCCGGTGTTCCAGGGCCTGGTGCCCAAGGCCCTGATCGACGCCTCGCGCATCCGGCGGGTATAAGCCCCCCGCCGCGTTCCGCGTGTCCCCCTCAAGGGAGCGGCACCGACGGCCCGGTGAGGCCGGTGCCGTGGTGCCCACGGGGTTCAATGCCCGTGACCGTGATGGTCGTGCGGCTCATGCCCCCAGAAGATCAGCGCGTCGCGCCCCTCCACCACCAGATCGACCGTGCGGCCCACGGGCAGCAGCACCTTGGTGGGGACGTGGCCGAACGGCAGCCCGGTGTAGATGGGCGTCTTGGTCTTCGAGCGCAGCCATTGCGTCACGGTCTTGAGCGAGAAGCCCCGGTCGTAGCCCGGCACCGGCTTGAAGCGGTTGAACGCCCCCAGCAGCACGGCCTTCTGCGCGTCCAGCACGCCCGCCAGCAGCAGTTGGGTGAGCTGGCGCTCCAGGCGGTACGGGTGCTCGCCCACGTCTTCCAGGAACAGCACCCCGCCTTTCACGGCCGGCAGGTAGGGCGTGCCGACCAGCGAACAGAGCACGCTCAGGTTGCCGCCCCACAGCGTGGCCTCGCGCACGTGCCGCTTCGGCCTGGCGGCGTGGGCCGGGGCGTCGGCCGCCGGCAGCGTCCAGCCCGAGCCCTCGGCCGAACCATCGAGCAGGTCGCCGAAACAGGCCAGCATGATCTCGTCGGGCTCGACCTCCGGGCCGAAGTCCTCGCCCAGCGCCGGGCCGGCCCAGGTGGTGGCACCGGTCTTGGCCAGCAGCGCCAGCTGCAGCGCGGTGAAGTCGCTCAGGCCGACGAAGCGCGTGCCCTTGTCGATCGCCTTGGCGAGGGCCTTGTAGGGCAGATCGGGCAGGAGGCGGGTGAGCCCATAGCCCCCGCGCGAGATCAGGGCCAGGTCGGCACCGCTGGCCGCCGCGCGGCCGATGGCGGCCAGCCGCGTGGCGTCGTCGCCCGCGAAACGCATGTGGGCGCGCAGGGCGTCGGCGTCGATCTCGACCTCGTGGCCCAGGGCCTTGAGGCGCTGCACGCCACGGCGGAAGGCGGCCTTGTCGCGCACGGCGCTGGCGGGAGAGTAGATGTAGATGTGGCTCATGGGTTCGGGGATGAGAAATGGGCGAGCGCCGCGCGCGCGATGGGCCCGCCGTGTTCTTGCACGAAATGGCCGGCCTGGGGCAGCAGCAGGGGCTCGGGGCAGCCTCGGATCTGCTCGCGCAGCGCGCGCATGACGGGCTCGCCGAGCACCGGGTCTTGCTGGCCGATGGCCATGAGGCTGCGCCCCTGCCACTGCTCGCGCCAGAAGCGGCGCGCCTCGCGGCTGACGGCGGCGCCGTCGCTGTCGGGGAACTCGGGGACCATGGGCGGGAAGGCGCGCAGCGCCGCGCGGTGGCCCTTGTCGGGGAACGGCGCGTCGTAAGCGGCGCACTCGGCTTCGCTCATCTGCGGGTTGCCGCGCGCGAACAGGCGGCTCACCGAGAAATCGGGCTTGCTGGCGCACATCTCGCGCCAGGCCAGGAAGCCGGGCGACAGCGGCGTGTCGCCCGTGGCCAGGGTGGTGTTCATCACCAGCAGGCCGCCGTAGCGCCCCGGTGCGGCCGGCGGCAGGGTCAGGCCCAGCAGACCGCCCCAGTCCTGCACGACCAGCACCACGTCGCGCAGGTCCAGCCGCTCGACGAATTCCAGCAGCACCTGGCGGTGCCAGGCGAAGCGGTGGGCCGCGTCCTTCTTGGGCTTGTCGCTCTTGCCGAAGCCGATGAGGTCGGGCGCCACCACGCGGTGGCCGGCCGCCAGGAACACCGGCAGCATGTGGCGGTAGAGGTAGCTCCAGGCCGGGTTGCCGTGCAGGCACAGCCAGGTCAGCGGGGCATCGCGCGGGCCTTCGTCGAGGTAGTGCAGGCGCAGCCCCTCCAGCGCGGGCAGGTCGCTCAGGTACCGGGGCGCCCAGGGGTAGCCGGGCAGGCGCTCGAACGCGGCATCGGGCGTGCGCAGCGCGTCCTCGCGCAGAGGGTGGGGGTTCATCCGCCGCTCCTTGAAGAAAGTGCGCAGCAAGTCGGCGCCCTGCTCGGCCAGCACGCCGCCCCGCACCTGGGTCTGGTGGTTCAGTGGCGCCTGGGCGAACAGGTCGATCACGGAGCCGGCCGCGCCGGTCTTGGGGTCGCTCGCGCCAAAGACCACGCGGTCCAGCCGCGCGTGCAGCATGGCCCCGCTGCACATGGCGCAGGGCTCCAGCGTCACGTAGAGCGTGCAGCCATCGAGCCGGTAGTTGGCCAGGCGCCGCGCGCCCTCGCGCAGGGCGAGCATCTCGGCGTGCGCGCTCGGGTCGTGCGTGGCGATGGGGGCATTGCGGCCGGTGGCGATCACCTGGCCCTCTTTCACCAGGACCGCGCCCACCGGCACCTCGCCGGCCTGGGCGGCGGCGCGGGCTTCGTCGAGCGCCAGGCGCATGAAGGCTTCGTCGCGGTCCGGGCTCGGCGTCATGCGGGCGAGTGTAGGCGAGCGCGCCGACTGCTCCTTGGGGCCTCCCGCGCTCTGGCATGATCCTGGGTTACCCAGGGAAAACCCCCAATAAATGACCGCCCCCCGCGCGAGCGGCCGGCAGTGGGAGCTCGACGCGCTGCGCGGCCTCATGCTGGTCCTCATGACCCTCACCCACATGCCGACCGGTTTCTCGCCGGTGCTGAGCCAGCCGTTCGGCTTCGTCTCGGCGGCGGAGGGCTTCGTCTTTCTGTCGGCGCTGCTGGCCGGGCGCGTGTACGGGGCGCGCGCCGAGCGGCAGAGCTTCGCCGAACTGCGCGCCGGCCTGTGGCGGCGCGCGGGTCGCCTGTACCTGTGCCAGCTGGCCCTGTTGCTGCTGGCCTTCACCCTGATCGCCTGGCTGGGGGTGGTGCGCCACCAGGGTGGCGTCACCGGCCTGCTGGAGTACTTCTTCATCGCCCCCGCCAGCGCCGTGGGCGCGGCCCTGGTGCTGCTGCACAACCCGCCGCTGCTGGACGTGCTGCCGCTCTACATCCTGTTCATGCTGATCACGCCCTGGCTGCTGGCGCATGGCCGGCGCCACGGCTGGCGCGGCCTGCTGTGCGCCAGCCTGCTGCTGTGGCTGGCCGAGCAATGGGGCCTGGGCGCGGCCCTGCACGGTCTGGCCGCGTCGGCCGGCTGGCCCGTGCCCTACAAGGACATGGGGGCCTTCCATCTCTTCGCCTGGCAGCTGCTGTGGGTGGGCGGCCTGTGCCTGGGCTCGCGCCGCCGGCCCTGGCCGCGCACGCGCTGGTGGCTGTGGGGGCCGGCGCTGCTGCTGGCCGGCAGCACCCTGCTCTGGCGCCACATGGTGGGTCAGGACCCGATGCCCGGCGTGCCGGCGGTGGCCGCGCTGTTCGACAAGTGGTCCCTGGGTCCGCTGCGCCTGCTCAATGGCGCGGCCTTGGTCGCCCTGCTGCTGGCCAGCGCACCCCTGTGGCGGGCGCTGCCCCGCCCGCGCCCGCTGGAGCTGCTGGGCCGTCAGTCGCTGCCGGTGTTCTGCGCCCACCTGGTGATCGTGCTGTTCACCCTGGCCTTCTTCGGCTCGGTCGAGACCCTGCGCCCCTGGCGCACCGACGCCCTGCTGCTGGCCGCCGCCTTCGCCGGCCTGTTCGCGGTGGCCCTGGCGGCGCAGTGGCGCGACCAGGGCGGCCGCCTGCGCCCGCGCCTGGCCAGCGCGCTGCGCTGAGCGGCCGGGAACCCGACGCGCGCCAGCCGGTCCCGCCTGTGGGCGGTGGCCTGGTTGAGCCGCGCCTTGGAGCGGGCGCGCCACCGGCGTGCGCCGGCGCGGGTCGGTGTCAGAGCTTCAGGCGCGCCGCGATGAGCTCGCGCCAGATGCCGTAACCCGTGGCGTTGAGGTGCAGTCGGTCGGCGCCGAACAGGTCGTGTCGCGGCCGCCCGGTCTCGTCCAACATGGCGCTGTACACGTCGATGAAATCGAGCTGCGGGTGGCCTTCGGTGTAGGCCTTGACGAGCCGGTTGGTGGTCTGGATCGCGGGCAGCAGCGCCTCGCGCGCCGGGCTGGGCTTGATCGAGACGAAGGCGATGCGCGTGTTCGGCGCCGCCTGCAGCACCTGCTGCACGAAACGCTCGTAGCGCAGCAGCACCTCGGCCGGTGTGGCGCCTTCGTCCAGGTCGTTCTCGCCGGCGTAGAGCACCACCTGGCGCGCCTGGTAGGGCAACACCAGCCGGTCGACGAAGGCCACGCAGTCGGCCAGGCGCGAGCCGCCGAAGCCGCGCTTGATCACCACCGGCTGCTGCTGAAAGGCCGCTTCCAGCTTGTCCCACAGGCGAATGGAGGAACTGCCGACGAACAGCACGCCACCGGGCGGGGGGCGGGCCAGCCGGTCCTGTTCGGCAAAGGCCTGCAGGCTGCTGCGCCAGCGCAGCTCGGCTGCCGTGACGTCGAACGGGGTGGGGTTGGGCGTGGCCCGTGGGGCCGGCACGGCACTGGCCGGCGGCGGCAGGTTCACCAGCCGCTCGACGGCGCTGGTGGTGGCGAAGCCGGCGGGCGTGGCGGCTGGCGAGGCAGGCGTGGCGCCTTGTGCCCAGGCCAGCGGGGCCAGCGCGGCGCCGAGCGCGCACACGGCCAGCCGACGAAACATCGCGGAGCGGTCGTTCATGTGTCGGGGGTGCCCAGCTTGAGCCGGCGCATCCAGCCCGCCAGGGCCTGCGCCTGCTCGCCGCCCTGCTCGTACAGGCGCAGCATCGCCGCGTGGGATTCGCGGCGGTGCTGGTTGAGCTTGACCTTGCAGCGAAGTTCCAGCACCCGCAGTTCCATGGCGTGGATGCCCTTCATCATGTTTTGCTGGAAGTCCTCGGGCAGGCCGCGCCACTGCTCGGCGTAGGCCGGGTCGTGGTCGTGGATGAGGTGCTTGAGCAGGCGGTCTTTGTCCTCGAAGGACTCGATGAAGCCCACCTGCACGCGCGCCTGCACCGTCAGGTAATTCCAGGTCGGCACGCGCTGAAGGTCGGGGTAGACGCGCGGCGTGAGGTACGCCTGCGGGCCATTGAACACCACCAGCGCCTGGGGTCGGGCGCGCAGGTGCTCGGCCTGCGGATTGGGCTTCGCCACATGACCGAGCAGGGTGAGGCCGCCGCCCTCTTCCACCACGTGCAGCGGCAGCGGCGTGACGAAGGGAAAGCCCTCGTCGTCGGTGGAGATGAGCTGCGCGAAGGGGTGCGCTCGCATCAGCTCGAGCGCGATCGCGGGGTCCTTGGCGGCGAATTGGGGCGGAAGGTACATGGGGTGGGTGGGCCGGGGGCGGGCCCAGGCCCGGTCCATCCGCGGATTGTTTCATATGCAATCGGCACCGCCGCCCGGTGTGTTGCCGCTGTCACGGGGGGAAACCATGATCGGCGCAAACACCCGCCGCTGCCGGAGCCCGCCATGCCGAACCCGTTCAAGTCCCTGTCGCTGACCCTGTTCGCCGGTGTGCTTCTGTGCCTGGCCTTCGCCGTCGCCGCCTGGCGCACGGGCCGGCTGGCCTGGTGGGGCGCCGAAGGCCTGGCCGTGGTGGCGCTGGTCGGCGCCTTGCGCTTGCGCCGCCGCTCCCGTCGCGTGGACCCGGAGCGCTGGGCCAGCTTCTGAGCGGAGGCCGCCGCCGAGAACCTGCGGGTGCAGACGGCCAGTTGGTGGCAGTGATCAGCGTGTTCAGGTGCCGCTGAACACGCCGCCGTAGCGCTTGCGCAGCTCGTTCTTCTGCACCTTGCCCGTGCCACCCACGGGCAGCGCGTCGAGGAAAACCACGTCCTCCGGCACCCACCACTTGGCCACGCGCTCGGCCAGGAACGCCAGGATCTCGGGCTTCTCCAGCGCGGCGCCGGGCTTGCGCACCAGCAGCAGCAGGGGGCGTTCGTCCCACTTGGGGTGCTTGATGCCGATGACCGCGGCCTGCGCCACCGCCGGGTGGCCGGCGGCGGCGTTTTCCAGGTCGATGGAGCTGATCCACTCGCCGCCGCTCTTGATCACATCCTTGGTGCGGTCGCGGATGGTCATCACGCCGTCGGGCGCGATGGTGGCGATGTCGCCGGTGGGGAACCAGCCGTCCACCAGGGCCGTGCGATCGGCCTTGTGGTAGCGCTCCACGATCCACTGCCCGCGCACCATCAGCTCACCCTGGGAGGCGCCGTCGCGCGGCAGCGTCGCGCCCTGCTCGTCCACCACCTTGATCTCGATGCCCGAGACCACCTTGCCCTGGCGCGCCACGATGGCGTGGCGCTCCTCGGCTGGGCGCTCCCAGTCGGCGGCGCTCAGGTTGCTGAGCGTGGCGATGGCGGCCGTTTCCGTCATGCCCCAGCCGTGGCGCACTTCCACGCCATAGACATCGTTGAACTTCTCGATCAGCGCGCGCGGCATGGCCGAGCCGCCCACGCAGGTGCGTCGCATGGTGGAAAAGCGCAGGCCGCCCTGCTCCACGTGCTGCAGCAGGCCCATCCAGATGGTGGGCACGCCGGCGCTGATGGTCACCTTCTCGGCCTCCATCAGTTCGTACAGGCTGGCGCCGTCCAGGCGCGGGCCAGGCAGCACGATGCGCGCGCCCGCCACCATGGCAGCGTACGGAATGCACCAGGCGTTGATGTGGAACATGGGCACCACCGGCAGGACACTCTCGCGCGTGGACAGGCCCAGCACGTCGGGCAGGCAGGCCGTGGTGGCGTTGAGCACGATGGAGCGGTGCGAATACAGCACGCCCTTGGGGTTGCCGGTGGTGCCCGAGGTATAGCAAAGCACCGCGCCGGTCTTTTCATCGAACTCCGGCCAGTCGAAGGTGTCGGGCTGGCCGGCGATCAGGTCCTCGTAGGCCAGCGGCGTCGCCGCCGCCGGGCTCGGCGTGTCAGGCAGGCGCTCGCGCTCGCTCAGGCAGACCCAGGCCAGCACCCGCGGGCACTTCGCCGCGATGGCCTGCACCAGCGGCGCGAAGGTGCTGTCGAACAGCACCACGCGGTCCTCGGCGTGGTTGAGGATGTAGACCAGCTGCTCGGGGTGCAGGCGCGGATTGCAGGTGTGCATCACCATGCCGCTGCCCGAGACGGCGAAGTAGGCCTCCAGGTGGCGGTGGTTGTTCCAGGCGATGGAGGCGACCGCGTCCCCCGGCTGCAGGCCCAGCCCGCGCAAGGCGTTGGCGAGCTGGCGCGCGCGCCGCGCGGTCTGGGCGATGCCGAAGCGCACCGTGGGGCCGTGCGTCTCGCGCGACACCACCTCTTGGGTGGCGTGCTGGGCGGCGGCGTGTTCCAACAGGCCCGAGATCAGCAGCGGGCGGTCCATCATCAGGCCGGGTTTGAGCATGGGGGTCTTGTCTCCGTAGGCTGGCCCCGGGGCGTGCGGTGCGCCCGGGTGGTGAGGGGTGGTGCCGCTCAGCTGTCCGCCGTGAACCCGATGGACTTGACGATCGGCCCCCAGATTTTGATGTCGCGTTGCAGCGCGGCGGCCAATTCCGAGGGCGTCGAAGGGCTGGACTCCATGCCCGCGCTGTGCAGGGTCTCGATCACCTCGGGCGCCTTGAGCGCCTCGTGCAGTGCCGCGTTGAGGCGGCGCACCGCCTCGTCGGGCGCCTTGGCGGGCAGGTAGAAGCCATACCACTCGTCGAAGACCAGGTCCTTGAAGCCCTGCTCCGCCAGCGTGGGCACCTGCGGCGAAAAGCGGCTGCGCCTGGCGCCCGAGCTGGCCAGCAGGCGCAGCTTGCTGTTGGGCGTCATGTGGCTGAGGAAGGTGCCCAGCGGCGAGCACAGCGCGGGCAGGCTGCCGCCGATGAGGTCCTGCAGCGCCGGCGTGGAGCCCCGGTAACCCACGTGCGTGACCTCCACGCCCGCCGCGCGACCCAGCGTCACGGTGGTGAAGTGCAGCGTGGAGCCGGTGGCCGGCGAGCCGATGTTGGCCTTGCCCGGGTTCGCCTTGAACCAGGCCATGAGGCCGGGGATGTCCTTCACGCTGTCCGGCACGCCAGGGCCCACGGCGATGCCGTAGTCGAAGCGGGCGCCCAGGCTCACCGGCGTCACGTCGGCCGCCGGGTCGTAGGGCAGCTTCTTGTAGGTGAAGGGGTAGACGCCCAGCATGGACATGGGCGTGAGCAGCAGCTGGCTGCCGTCGGCCGGCGCGCCCTTGAGCGCGGTCACGCCGAGCTGACCGCCCGCGCCGGCGCGGTTTTCCACCACCACGGCCTTGGCATGGCCGGCCTGCACCAGCTTCTCGCCCACCTTGCGGGCCAGGGTGTCGGGCGTGGTGCCGGCGGGGAAGCCAACGAAGATGCGCACGGTGTCGGCGGCCTGCGCGCGGGCCAGGGGGGTGGCGCCCAGCAGCAGGCCGGCGCCGGCGGCACCGAGGAGGTGGCGGCGGTGAAGGGGCATGGGTTTGTCTCCGGTTGGATGGGCTTATTTTGTCAACCTAGGTTGACGTAATGGATTCTCAAACCGTCAACCGGACGCGTCAACCCGCCCTGGTCGCTTCGGCGCCAGGGCTTTCCCTAGTCGCCCGTCAATCGCTTTCAGGCGCGGCCCGTTCCGGCCAGGGCAAGGCCAGGATGCGGCGCAGCTCCTCCACGTTGTCCTGGCCGATGTGGCGGGCCAGTTCTTCTTCCATGCGCACGAAGGCGGCGGCCGCCTCCTCGGACATGCGCCAGCCCTTCTGCGAGAAGCGCAGCAGCTTGACGCGACCGTCCTCCTCGCTTGGCACGAACTCCACCAGCCCCAGACGCTCGGCCTCCAGCGCAAGCTTGTGCACCGCCTGGCGCGACACGCCCAGTCGCCGCGCCAGTTCCGACAGCCCCAGCGGGCGCCCGCCCAACTGCGCGAACAGGCGGTTCATGGCGGTGGTCAGCTGCGGGTAGCCCTCCAGGTGCGCCCCCTGCACCACGCGCGCTTCCATCCAGTCGGACCGGGCCATCAGCAGGTGGCGCAGCAACTGCTTGTGCGGGGTGGTGGGCGGGGTCTTGGGCATGGGGCTCCTCGGGGCTCGGCGGGTGAGCTTGGCAGAGCCGCTTCATTTGTCAATCAGAATTGACAAACAGAATAGCCTTCAGCCAAGCGCCCGGGGAGATTGTCCACGCCCCCATGCCTCAGCCGCTTCCATGCTCGCGGCGATCGGCCCGGCCTTGCGCCTGCGCGGGCCGGTGGGATGATGGCGACCCCCGGTCCCGCCCAACCGCGATGGCCAGCTTCGTCTACCACCCCGCCTTCCAGAGCCTGCTGCTGCCGGCCCTCCTGAGCCTGGCCTGCCTGGGCGCGTTGCGCGCGGGGTGGGGCCAGGCGCGCGGGCCCTGGGTCTCGCTGGGCGCAGCGCTGGGCCTGGTGCTGGCCCTGGCGGCCTGGCCCGGCCTGAACTGGCCGGCCACCACCCAGGCGCACAAGCTCCCCTGGGTGGTGCTGGCGAGCTTGCTGGCCATGGTGCCGGCCCTGGCCAGCGCGCGCACCGCCGCCCGCCACCATCCGCTGCGGCCCTGGCTGCTGGCGGCGCTGGTGTGGGGGGCCGCCTCGGCCTGGCTGCTGGGAATGGGCGCGCCGCTGCGCCTGCTGCTGGCGGCCGGCGGCGGCGCGCTGGCGCTGGGCGTGTCGGCCTGGTCCACCGAAGCGCCGGGCGCTGAGCCCACGGCGGCGGCCGGCTCGGCCGGGGCCTTGGCGGTGCTGCTGCTGGGCCTGGTGGGCATGGCGGTCGTGGCGGGCTCGCTGTTGCTCGCGCAGCTGGCGCTGATGGCGGCCGTCGCCACCGCCGTGCTGGGCCTGTGGGCCTGGATCGGGCCACGCGCGGGGGTGCGCGTGGGCGCCGCCGCACTGATGCCCCTGGCCAGCTCCGCCCTGGTCCTGCTCTGCCTCAACCTGCTCAGCGGGCAGGTGCCGGCGGGCGTACCGGCCCTGCTGCTGCTCGCGCTCACGGCGCCCTGGTGGCTGGCCCGCCGGGCCGGGGCCGCGCGGCACTGGCGCTGGCGGCCGCTGGTGGTGGCGCTGCTGGCGGCCATTCCCGTGCTGGCCGCGCTGGGCTGGCAGACCATGTGGCCGGGCGATGCGGGCGCCGGCGCGGCCGGCGACGACCCCTACTACACGCCGCGCTGGTGAACGGTGCCCGCGCCGCCATCGGGGCCGGCCCTGGGTAGGCGTTCGGCGATCCCGATGAGATGATGGCCGCATGCCGTCCAGCCCCCGGTCCGCGCGCCCCGCCCCAGCCCCCAACGATCCCAGCGCGGCCGCGCTGTCGGACGTGCCGGCCGACTGGCCAGCCCTGTGGGAGCAGGTGCTGGCGGCGCGCGAGGGCCGCGCGGTGCCGGCGTCCCGACGCGCCACGCTGGCCTGGCGGGCGGACGGCGGCTGGTGCATCCGGGGCCCGGTGAGCGCCCGCGCCGCCGCCCTTTTCGATCTTTACAAACCCTTGCTCGACGCGCGCGCCGCCCGGGGCTCGCCCTGGGTGGTGGCCCAGATGGGCCAGAGCCTGGACGGCTTCGTGGCCACGGCGACGGGCGACTCCTACTACGTGAACGGGGCGCACAGCCTGGTGCACCTGCACCGCCTGCGCGCGCTCTGCGACGCGGTGCTGGTGGGCGCCGGCACGGTGGCCATCGACAACCCCCAGCTCACCACGCGCCGCGTGCCCGGTCCGAACCCGGTGCGCGTGCTGCTGGACCCCGAGGCCCGGCTCGACGGCACGTCGCGCGCGCTGCGCGATGGCCAGTCCCCCACGCTGTGGCTGTGCGACGCGCGCCACGCGGCCCGGGCGCACGAGCGCCTGGGCCGCGGCGCGCCCGGCGCCGAGGTGCTGCCCGTGGCCGGACTGAGCACGGGGTCCGACGAAGCGCGCGGCCACGACGCGCAGCGCCTGCTCGCCGCCCTGGCCGAACGCGGCCTGCGCGTGCTCTTCGTGGAAGGTGGCGGCGTCACGGTGTCGCGCTTCTTCGCGGCCGGCGCCCTGCAACGGCTGCACCTGTCGGTGGCGCCCGTGCTGGTGGGCGACGGCCGACGCGGCCTGCGCGTGCCCGCGCGCGAGGTGATGGCGGAATGCCCCCGCCCGCCCGCGCGCCTGGTGGTGCTGGGCGACGACATGCTCTGGGATCTGGACCTCGCCGCGCTGGGCTGAGCGCTACGCCGGCACCGCCAGCAGCTCCAGGTGCCCCACGCGCACGCGTCCCGTGGCCGCCAGCGCCAGGCGGCGCTGCCGCCACGCCGCCACCCGCGCCGCCTGCGAGGGGGCCTGCTCGGCGGCGGCTTGCGCCATGCCGTCGATCAGCGCGCGCTGCAGGGCCAGGCCGTCGCGCCCGATGCGCCAGTCGCTGCGTGCGAGCCGCACGCGGTAGCCCTTCTGGCGCAGGCACGCGGCCAGCCGCGGCACCGCCCGCGCGCCCAGCGCGGGGCCGAAGCCCTTGTCGCCTTGTTGGTGGGCGGCGAAGAGGCGCTGGATGGCGCCATCGTCCGCGTCCGCCGGACCCCAGTGGTGGTGGCCGTCCACGCTGAGCGACAGCAGCAGCGGCACGCGGGCCGCCGACGCCAGCGCGGCCAGTTGCTCCAGCCAGTCGGCCCCCACCAGATCGAGCAGGGCCGAAGCCGTGACCAGGTGGGCCGCGCGCCAGGGCAGCGTGGGCAGATCGCGCGCGAGGTCGGCACGCCGGCGCACGACCTCCACGCCGCCACCCCGCCATCGCAGCCGCTCGCCGGCGATCGTGTCGAAACCGGGCCACGACGCCCATTGCCGCAGCAGCGCGGCGTCGTGGTCGACCACCAGCCACTGCTGCGCCCCACCCAGGCGCGGCGCCAGCCAGCGCAGGTTGGCGCCCGTGCCGCAGCCGAGGTCGATCACGCGCCAGGGGCCGGTGGCGGGCCGGCGCGCGAGCAGGGGCGGCAGCAGCCGCGCGGCGGCCGTGTCGCGCGCGGCAGCGTCGAAGGGTTCGCGCAGCGCGAGCCAGCCGGCACCGAAGCGCGCGCCGCGGGTTTTCACGGCGCCAGCCCCTGCACGCGGTCGAGCACGGACTCGAAGCGCGCGGCCTGCTGGTCCCAGGACGGCAAGGCCCGCGCGGCCTGTCGCGCGGCCTCGGCCCAGCGTTGGCGCAGGGCCCGATCGGCCATGGCCGTGGCCAGCGCGGCCCGCCAGGCGCCCGCGTCGCCGGGCGGCACCAGCAGGCCCGCCCCCGCCGGCACGGTGTGCGCGAGCGCGCCCGCGCGGCTGGCCACGATGGGCAGGCCGTGCGCCAGGGCCTCGTTGACGACCATGCCGAAGCCCTCGTGCAGCGAGGCCAGCACGAACAGGTCGGCGCTGGCGTAGCGCGCCTGCAGCGCCTCGGCGCTCAGCTCGCCGTGCCAGTGCACCCGCCCCGCCAGCGGGCCGCCCGCGGTGCGCGCGTGCAGCGCGGCGGCCAGCGCCGGGTCGCGCGCGGCGCTGCCCACGCAGTGCAGGGTCCAGTCGAGCGCCAGCAGGCCGGACAGCGCGTCCAGCAGCACGGCATGCGCCTTGCGCGGGGTGAGCGTGGCGACGCAGAGCAGCTGCAGGCCGCCGCCTTGCGCGCCGGCGTGGCCCGGCTCGCCCGGGACGGCCACGGCATCGTTGCCCGGTTCCACCACCGTGATGCGGTCCGGCGGCACGCCCAGCTCGGCCACGTCCCGCGCGGTCTGCCCGCTCACCGCCACCACCCAGCGGGCGTGCCGCAGGGCCGCGCTTTCGCGCTCGCGCAGCGCCTGGGCGGCGGCCGCGTCCAGGCCGGTTTCCAGGTGCAGCGGGTGGTGCACCAGCGCCAGCCAGCGCAGCCGCCGCGCGTGCGGCGCCACCACCTCGCCCAGGGCGCCGAAGGCCAGGCCATCGGCCACCACGCACTCGCCATCGGGCAGAGCAGCGATGGCGCGGCGCGCTTCGGCCAGGCTGGCCTCGTCGGGCCGGGGCCAGGCGCCGTCGAGGCGCAGCCACTCGACCGATGCGCCGCGCGCGCGCAGCGACTCGACCAGCCGCCGGTCGTACCGGTAGCCACCGGTGAGCGTGCGCCAGTCGCCCGGGATCAGCAGCCGGCAGTGGCGCGCGGCGGGCATGCGCGGAGGCCCTCAGGCGGCGGGCAGCGCCGCCTCGTACGAGGCCCTGGCCACATGCGATTCGTTCAGCGTCACGCGCATCGCCGTCAGCCCGCCCGTGGCGCTGCCCGGCACCGCGTGCGGGCCCAGCGCGCCTGCGGCAATGCGCGCCGCCAGCCGCTCGAACAGGGCGTGCGCCAGGAACTCGGTGGTGGTGTTGCGGCCGGCGAACTCGGGCGCCTCGTCGAGGTTGCGGAAGTTCAGCCGCGCCAGCTCTTCGCGCAGCAGCTGCGTGGCCAGGCCGATGTCGACCACCAGGCCGTCCGGGTCCAGCGCCGGGCGGCGCAGGGCCAGGTCCACCACGTAGGTGGCGCCATGCAAGGCCTGCGCGGGGCCAAAGACCGCGCCGCGGAAGCTGTGCGCGATCATGAAATGGTCTCGGACGGTGAGCGTGAACATGCGGTGGGGTCGGGGGTGGGGGTCAGTCGGGGTAGTCGATGCGCTGGCACAGGGTCTCGCTGTCGCCGCCGGCCAGGCGCGCCAGCACCTGGGGCAGCTCGTCGAAGCGCGCCCGGTGGGTGATGAGTCGGTCCAGCACCGGGTCGGTCAGCAGGGACAGCGCCAGCCCCAGCCGGCGCGCGTGGTTCCAGCGCGCGCGCTGCGCGGTGGCCACCTGCCCCACCTGGGAGCTGCGCAGCGTGAGCCGCTGCGCGTGAAACCCCTGGCCCAGCGGCAGCGGCACCGCGCGGGTGCCGTACCAGCTCAGTTCCAGCACCGTGGCCTCGAAGCCGGCCAGGCCCAGGGCGGTGGCCAGGCCGTCGGGCTGGCCGCTGGCGTGGATGACCAGATCGGCCTCGGGCCGAGCGGCCCCGGGCAGGGCGAAGCCGGCGCCGAGCGCGCGCGCCACCTCGGCGCGCGCGGGCGCGGTGTCCACCACCTGCACCTCGCAGCCTGGCAGGCGCGCCGCCAGCCAGGCCACCAGCAGGCCGAGGGTGCCGCCACCCACCACGCTGATGCGATCGCCCACGCGCGGCGCGGCGTCCCACAGGGCGTTGATGGCGGTCTCCAGGTTGGCCGCGAGCACCGCGCGCGCGGGCGGCACGCCCTCGGGCAGCGGCGCCACGGCGCTGGCGGGCACCTGGTAGAGCGTCTGGTGAGGGTGCAGGCAGAACACGGCGCGGCCCCGCAGGTGCGCCGGGCCGGCCTCGACCACGCCCACGCTCACGTAGCCGTACTTCACCGGCGCCGGAAACTCGCCGACCTGGAAAGGCGCGCGCATGCGCCGGGCCTCGCTGGCGGGCACCTCGCCGCGGAACACCAGGGTCTCGGTGCCCCGGCTCACGCCGCTGTGCAGGGCGCGCACGCGCACCTCGCCTTCGCTCAAGGCGGGCAGGGCCTGCGCGCGGATCTCGGCGCGCGAGGGCCCGGTGATCCAGCAGGCCTGGGCTGTGGCGGTGTGGACGGTGGTGGGGTTCAAGGGGTCGGGCGGACGGGTTCGGCCGGATCGAGCCAGGGGGCGGGGAAACAGGGCTTGCGCGCGCAGGCCAAGACGAGGAACCTCAGGGTTCGCCAGCCATCTTAGAGGCCCCCTCGCGCCAACGCCATGAACCCCGCCGCCGCGACCCTCGCCCCGCCGGCCCCGGACCCGGCCCTGCGGCAGCAGGCCGCCCGCGCCCTGGCCGGCGCGGGGCTGGCGTTGCTGCTGGCAGCCGGTGGCCTGGGCCTGTGGGGTGGCCTGGGCCTGGACTACCCGCTCAAGGCCCTGCTGGCCTACGCCCTGGGCGCCGCGCTGGTGTGGCGCGGCCTGGCCCTGGGCGGCCACCCGCACCGCCGCTTCGGTGCGGCCAACCGCGTCACGCTGGGCCGCCTGGCCGGCATGGCGCTGGTGGCCGCGCTGCTGGGCGAGGCCGTGCCCGCCGCCCCGCCCTCGGCCCAGCCGGTCGGTGGCTGGGCGCTGATCGCCCTGGCGACCACGGTCGCGCTGCTGGATGCGCTGGACGGCGCCCTCGCCCGCCGCCAGGGCCTGGCCAGCCCCTTCGGCGCGCGCTTCGACATGGAGACCGACGCGGCCTTCCTGCTGGCGCTCAGCGCCCTGGTCTGGCAGGCCGGCCAGGCGGGGCCCTGGGTGCTGGCCTCGGGCCTGATGCGCTACGCCTTCGTGGCCGCCGCCGCGTGCTGGCCTTGGCTGGGCGGACCGCTGCGGCCCAGCGTGCGCCGCCAGGCGGTGTGCGTGGCGCAGATCACCGCGCTCATCGTCTGCCTGGGGCCCAGCGTGCCGGCGCCACTGGCCTCGGCGCTGGCGGCGGCGGCCCTGCTGCTGCTCGCGGCCTCGTTCGGCACCGACATCGTCGACCTGGCGCGCCAGCGCGCCGCCGCCCCGGAGACCCGCGCATGAACCCCGCCCCCCTCGCCCCTCTGGTCCCCCGCCCGCGCCGCCGCCTGCTGGCCGCCGGCGCCGCCCTGGCCGCTGCGCTGCTGCTCCCGCCCACCGCCGCAATGGCCCAGGCCGCCCGCTACGAGCTCGACCCCGACCACATCACCATCGCCTTCCTGGTCGAGCACATCGGCTATGCCAAGGTGCTGGGCCTGTTCCGCTCCGCGCGCGGCAGCTACCGCTTCGACGAGGCCAGCGGGGCACTGACGGACGTGCGCATCGAGGTGGAGACCGCCAGCGTGTTCACCAACCAGCGCAAGCGCGACGAGCACCTCAAGGGCCCGGACTTCCTCAACAGCGGCGAATTCCCGCGCATGGTCTTCACCGCCAGTGGCGCCAGGCGCACCGGCGAGCGCCAGTTCGAGATCGCCGGCCAACTGGAGCTGTTGGGCAAGGCCCTGCCGCTCACCCTGCAGGCCACCTGGAACAAGAGCGCCGAGTCGCCCCTGGGCGGGCCGGGCCGCAAGCCCTACACCATGGGCGTGTCGGCGCGCGGCAGCTTCAAGCGCAGCGCCTACGGCATGAACTACGCGGTGGCCAACGGCTGGGTGGGCGACGAGGTGCCGCTGATCATCGAGTTCGAGGCGGTGCGCCAGTGAAGGCCCGGCCCGGTCGGCGGCGCGCGCCACCGGCCGGTCGGGCGTTCGCGCGCGCCGGGCGATCAGGCCAGGGCGGGCGCCGAGAGATAGGCCTCACCCTCGGCCAGCAGGCGGTTGAAGTGGGCCTGCACCGCGTCCAGCAGGGCCGCGTCGCGGCCGGCGTCCAGCCCGGCGAAGGCCTGGCCGTGGTACTCGCCCCGCCAGCACAGCACCCCGCGCAGCGAACCTTCCCGCGCATGGATCTCGCGGATCGTGCGGCACTCGCCGTCCTCCAGGGCATTGGGGTGGTGCAGCGCGTACCACACGGCCAGCGCCGCGCCGAAGGCCAGGCCCGACGCCGGCACGCCGTGGGCCAGGGCCATGGCCAGGCTGCCGAAGACCCGCTCGTCGCGCTGCAGCTTGCGCAGCGGGTCGCGGCCCACGCGCGCGCAGGGGTCCTTGAAGGCGTGGGCGCAGCGGCGGCGGAAGGTGTGCACGAATTCCGGCAGGTGCGGCCCCAGCGCGGGAAACGCGGCCCTGAGCGCGGGGGCGAGCTCCACGTCCAGCAGGTGGTCCATCAGGGCCTGCACCCGCACATCGCCCATGGCGTGGCCGATGGTGGGGTAGCCCAGCAGGGCCGCGTACCAGGCAATGATGGCGTGCGTGCCGTTCCACAGCCGGTTCTTGAGCGCCTGGACCTCGCCGATGTCGTCCACGGTGTCGATCTGGCGCAGGTGCTCCAGCAGCTCGCCCCCCCGCTGCGCGTACAGCGGCATATCGGTTTCGCTGTTGAACAGGATCAGGTGCAGCGGCGCCAGGGCGCTGGCCGGGGCGCCGGCGTCGCGCAGGGTGCTGACGATGGGCGAGATCGCCTCGGCCTGGTCGTCGCCGATGCCATAGTCCGGCGCCGCCGTCTCCAGCGCGGCCTCGCGCACGGCGGCGACGTTCTTCTCGTACAGGTCGTGCTTGATGCGCAGCTGGCGCAGCAGCGCCTCCTCGGACAGCTTGGAGACGATGCGCGTGACCACCGTTTCGCAGAAGTGCGTGCGTTCCAGCGCCTGCTCGGCCTGGCGCGCCGGCAGCCGCTCGCGCAGGGCGCCGGCCACCTGCTCCTGCACGAAGCGCGCACCGCCCACCTTGTTCAGCACCACCAGCACCGTCAGCGAGCGGCCGTGCGCGGCGAAGCGCTCCGCCAGGCCCCGGGCGATCACCGGGGCCTGCGCCGCCATGGCCTGTTCGGGCAGGCACAGGGCCACGATCTCACAGTCGCGGTACATGCCGGCGACGGCGGCGTCGTCGGCCGCGTCCACCAGACGCATGCGCTGGATGGTCTGGTCAAAGGCCAGGCTGCCGTAGCGCACGCTGTACTTGCCGAAGGCGTTGACGGCGTCGCGCAGCAGCGCCTTGCCGGTGGAGGCGATGATCTCGCCCGGCCGGGTGTAGCCGTCCCAGTGCGAGAACACCTGCGCCAGGTAGCCGCCGCCCATGGCGCCGAAACCGTGGATGCCGGCCTTGAGCTGGTTGACCGCCTGAGGGAAGGGCTCGGTGAGGGCCGGCATGGGCAGCCTGGGCGTGCAGGCCGCCAGCTCCTGCAGGAAGCCGCGCAGGCTGGCGTAGCGCGCGAAGGCCCGCTCGGCCACCTCCGGCCGCGGCGGCTTGATGTCCTCGACCAGGATGGCCAGGCCGCCGGCGTCGGCCGCGGAGCGCAGGCCGTTCTCGGAGTCCTCCAACATCAGGCAACGCTCGGGCGGGCTGTTCAGGGCCTCGGCGGCGCGCAGGAAGATCTCCGGGTGCGGCTTGCCCTGCTTCACCTCGTCGCCGCAGACGCAGAGGTCGAAGTACTTGAAGATGTTCGCGTTGATGAGGTATTCCTCGGCGATGGCGCGCCGGCTGGAGGTGGCCACCGCCATCTTCAGCCCCGACTTGCGCAGGCGCTCCAGCACCGGCAGCAGCCCGGGCTTGACCGGCACGCCGTGCGTGCGCACATGCTGCAGTTCCAGCTCGTCGGCGCGGCGGCGGATGTCGGCGTACGGAAACGCCGCTCCATAGTGCTGTTTGGCAAGTTCTTCAGCCTTGGTGGCGCTCAGGCCCAGCGAGCCCACGAGCACCTCCTCGGTGAAAGGCTTGCCGAACAGTTCTTCGGCGGCCTGCGACAGGGTGCGGAACCTCAGTCGCTCTGTGTCGAACATGGTCCCATCCATATCGAAAATGGCGGTATCGATCGTCTTGTTCTTGAATTGAAGCATCCAGGTCCTTTCTGCTGTCTGGGGGCGGGGAAAAAAACCGGCCATTGTGAAGCAGGCGGGAAGGCAGCCCCATGACGGTCGCCACCGCGGGCCGGGCCGCACTGGCGTTTGCGCTGCTCAATACCTTGCTGACCTTCGAGAACCGCTGGCCCGGCCTGGGCGTGCGTTTCATGCCGCGCCTGTCCTTCGAGCTCTGCCTGGGCCTGGCGCTGCTGGCGGCCTGGGTGGCCTGGCGCGGCGCCCCCACGGCGCGCGCGACCCAAGCGCTGGCGCTGGGCGCCGTGGCCCTGGCGGCGGCGCGCTACGCCGACGTGACCGCGCCCGCCATGTTGGGCCGGCCGGTCAACCTCTACTGGGACGGCCGGTTCGCGCTCGATCTGGTGGAGCTGGCGGCGCGGTCCTGGCCGGCGTGGCAGCTGGCCGTCGCGGCGCTGGCCGTGGCGCTGGGCGCGGCCCTGCTGCTGGCGCTGGCGCGCTGGGCCATCGGCGCGCTGTCGCAGGCGCTGAGCGCCTGGCCGGCGCTGCGGCGCGGCAGCCTGCTGTCGGTCACCGCGCTGAGCCTGTGCTTCGCCGCCTATGCGCCCGGCCAGCGCGACACGCGCTGGTTCTTCTCGCTGCCGCTCGCGCCCACGCTGTGGAACCAGGCCACGCTGTTCGCCCAGGTGCTGGGGCCTGGGCGCGGCGAGGCCGCGCTGGGCACCGGTCCGGCCTTCGACACCGACCTGCAATCGCTGCAAGGCGCGGGCGGCCCGGCCGACGTGCTGCTGCTGTTCGCGGAGTCCTACGGCGCCGTCGCACTGGACGACGCGGCCCTGTCGCGCGCGCTGGCGCCGGCGCGCGAGCGACTGCAGGCCGCCATCGACGCCAGCGGGCGGCGCGTGCTGTCGGCCCGCGTGCGCGCGGCCACCTTCGGCGGCGCCTCGTGGCTGTCGCACGCCAGCCTGCTGTCGGGCCTGGCCATCACCGACCCGGCGCGCCACAACCTGCTGATGACCAGCCAGCGGCCGACGCTGGTGAGCCACTTCGCGCGGCACGGCTACCGAACGGTGGGCTGGATGCCCGGCATCAAGCGCCCCTGGCCCGAGGGCGCCTTCTACGGCTTCGAGCGCTTCGCCGACGACGCCCACCTGGGCTACCGCGGCCCGGACATCGGCTACTGGCGCATCCCCGACCAGGTGGCCATGGCGCTGCTGCACGAACAGGAGCTGAGCGCGCCGCCGGCCACGCGCCGGCCGGTGTTCGCGGTGTTCCCCACGGTCAGCACGCACGCGCCGTTCCAGCCGCTGCCGGCGCTGCTGGACGATCCGCTGCGCGGCCCGCCCACGGGCCCCGCGGGCCTGTCGGCCGGCGCGGGCTATCCCGAGGGCCTGCGCTACCAGTTCCGGTGGCTGGCGCGCCACCTCGAGCGCACGGCCGGCCAGCGACTGGTGCTGATCGTCGTCGGCGACCACCAGCCGCCCGGTGGCGTGGCGGGGCGGGACGCCCCTTGGGACGTGCCGGTGCACCTCATCACCAGCGACGCCACGCTGGCCCGGCGGTTCCAGGCCCTGGGCTTCACGCCCGGCCTGCAGCCGCAGGGACCGGCGCTGGGCGCGATGCACGACCTGACGCGCTGGCTGCTGCTGGCCTTCGATGGCCGGGCCGAACCCCACTGAATCCACCCAAACGGACAAGCCATGCCGCACCGATGCATGCCCCCTCTGGCCTTGCCGGCCCTGCCCTTGCTGCTGGCCGCCTGCGCCGCGCCGCCGCCCGCCAGCGACACCCTGGGCATCGCCTTCGTGCGGGTGCCGGCGGGCGAGTTCTCGATGGGCAGCGACGAGCCGGCGTCCAGGCTCGCGGCCAGCTACCCCGGCCTGGAGCCGTCTCGCTTCGAGGGCCTGTCCGACGAAGCGCCGGTGCACCGCGTGCGCATCACCCGGCCTTTCGAGATGGCCCGCCACGAAGTCACGGTGGGCCAGTTCCGCGCCTTCCTCCAGCGCTCGGGCCATGTGCCCGAATCCATCGCCGACGGCACCGGGGGGTATGGCTACAACCCCGCCTACGACCCCGCCACCACCCCCCGGCGCGACGCCTTCGAGGGCCGTTCGCCGCGCTACTCCTGGCAGAACCCCGGCTTCGCGCAAGGCGACGACCACCCCGTGGTCAACGTCACCTGGAACGACGCCACCGCCCTGGCCCGCTGGCTGACGCAACAGGAGGGCCGGACCTACCGCCTGCCCACCGAGGCCGAATGGGAATACGCCTGCCGCGCCGGCGGCACGGGCCGCTACCAGCACGGCGACGACCCGGCGGGCCTGGTCCGCGTGGGCAACACCTTCGACGCAGACGCCGCCGCGAACTGGCCCGCCTGGCGCGCGCGCGCCCTGCCCGGCCACGACGGCCACGCCTTCACCGCCCCCGTGGGCCGCTACGCCCCCAACGCCTTCGGCCTGTACGACCTGCACGGCAATGTGTGGGAATGGGTGTCGGACTGGTACGGCGAGGACTACTACGCGCGCTCCCCCACCGACGACCCCCAGGGCCCGGCCGATGGCAGCGTCAAGGTGCGGCGCGGTGGCTCCTGGCACACCTGGCCGCTGTACGCGCGCTGCGGATTCCGCAACTGGAACACCGTGCAGACGCGGTACACGCTGGTGGGGATTCGCCTGGTGAGGGAGCCGAAGCGCTGAGCCGGGCCTCAGGCCCCCGCCGCCGCCTGCAGCGCCGCGTCGTACGCCGCCCGCTCGAACACGAACGGCCCGAAGCCGCCGTAGTCCCAGTGCCCGGCGGCCGAGCCCGCGCGCCGGTGCGGTTGCTCGAACCCCGACCAGATGACCCGGACGGGCCCCACGGTGACGGTGGCCAGCAGCGGCCAGCAGCCCGGTTCGCCACAGGCGCATTCGAGCAGGGCCCGCTTGTCGTCGGCGTCGGCCGCCCCTTGCCGCAGCGCGGCCCATTGCCGCGCGGGCGGCACCGGCCACACGTAGGCCGCCGCCAGGCCCGGGTGCCCTTCGGCCTGGGCCATGGGCTGCTCGTACCGGCGCACGGCCTCGATCAGGCTTTCGCCGTCGATCAGCAGCTCCAGCGCCGCGTGGCGCGAGCCGTCGTCGAGCGTGACCGTGGTTTGGCGGGTGGTGAGTTGGTTCATGCGGGGGTGCCGGGCCTGGCCGAACAGGGCCCGTAGGTTCTGGCCGAGGGCGGCCATCCTAGTCGAGACCCCGGTCCGCCACCCGTCGCCCCGGCCGCGGGCGACGGCCCCGCTACCGCACCCGCCAGGCGTACACGTCACCCGAGCGGGCGTTCGCCGGCAGCCTGCGCAGCCAGTCGCGCATCGCCTCGGCCCCATCCCCGTCCGGCCGCAGCAGGCGCTGCCGTTCGCCCAGGGAGACCGCGTAGCGGTAGCCCCCCTCCCTGGCCAAGGCCTCCAGCCGATCGATGCAGCCCAGCGCCACCTCGCGCACCGCCGGCACGAACTCGAAGGACAGCGCCGGCAGCGGCTGGCTCAGGCCCAGCAGCACCTCCAGTTCGAAGCCTTCCACGTCGATCTTCACGAAGTCCGGCAGGCCGTAGCGCGCGATGAGCGCGTCCAGGGTACCCACCTCGACCCGCGGCCCGGGCGTCCAGCGCACGCCCCGGAACGACGGCGCCGCGCCGGCCCGTGCGACGAAGTGAGGCGAGAGCGTGGCCACCGTGGGCGTGCGCGGGCTGGCCATCAGCCGCGCCTGGCCCGCCGCGCGACCCAGGGCCTGTTCGAGCACGGCCACCGATCCGTCGCCGGCGAAACGCCGGCGCAGCCGCCGCGCGAAATCCGGCTGCGGCTCCAGCGCCACCACGCGCGCGCCCAGCGAGCGGAACGCCGCCACGCGGTTGCCCAGGTGCGCGCCGACGTCGAAGGCCAGGCCGCCCGCCGGCACGAAGCGGCGGTAGAAGCGCCGCAGCTGCGCGCCACGCCAGGGAATGGCGCGGTAGATCAGCAGGGAGCGCAGCAGGCCGAGGGTGGCGGGCCAGTTCATGGGCGGGCGTCCACTCCGTCGCGCCGATAGGCCAGCACCTTGAGGCTGCGCTGCGCCGACACGTCCTGGAACGCCGCCGGGTTGGCCACGCGCTCCACGAAGGCCAGCCCCGGCGCGTTCAACTCCACCGCCTCGCGCAGGAACGCCACGCCCAGCTCCGGCGCGTTCAGGCACAGCAGCGCCTGCCCGCCCGGGGCCAGCAGCGACGGCAGGCGCCGGGCCAGTCGGGCGTAGTCCTTGGTGGCGACGAAGCTGCCCTTCTGAAAACTGGGCGGGTCGCAGATGACGAGGTCGTATGGCCCGCCGCGCGTGAGCTTGCCCCAGGAGCTGAAGATGTCGTGGGCCAGGAACCGGGCGCCGGCCTGCAAGCCGTTCAGCCCGTGGTTGGCGCGGCCCGTGGCCAGCGCGCCGGCGGCCATGTCCACGTTGACCACCTCGCTGGCCCCGGCCTGCAGCGCGACCACCGAGAAGGCGCAGGTGTAGGCGAACAGGTTCAGCACGCGGTCGCCGCCTTGCACGCGCTCGCGCACCCAGCGCCGGCCCTCGGCCATGTCCAGGAACAGGCCGTGGTTCTGGCCGCGCAGCAGGTGCACGAGGTAGCGCGCGCCGGCCTCGGTGACCACGTGCGGCTCGGGCAGGGACCCGGCCATGAGGCGCGTGGTGGCGCCGTGGCCGCGGCACTGATACACCCAGCTCAGGGGGGCGTCGGTGAGTTCGCGCCAGCGCGCGGCCAGGGCCTCGCCCACGGCGGCCAGCGCGGCCTCGTCGAGCGCTTGGAAGGACGTGAGCAGCAGCGCGGGCGGGAAGGCGTCCAGCGCCAGGTGTTCGCAGCCGGGGTGGAGGCCGCCCCGGCCATGGAAGACGCGCTGGGCGTCGAGGGGAAGGGCCATCGTCGCGATGGCGTCGAGCAAGGCTTGCATGGGGCGGCATTCTGGGGCCGGCATCGGCCGGGGGGCGCCAGCGCGTGGTGCCGGCCGGGCCATCCAAGCCGCGGCCTGCTCCGTATAAAGGGCATGCCCGCCCCACAGCCCACGCCCGACCGCCGCTGGCAATGGAGCAATGTCCTGTGGACGCAGCTCGCCTGGTTCGCCGCCGTGCTCGGGGCGGCCCATGGCGTGCCCGCGTGGGGGACACTGCCCGCGCTGGCCGTGCTGCTGTGGCACCTGCGGCGGGCCCCGCGGCCGCGGTCCGAGGCCGTGCTCATGCTGCTGGCCGCCGGGCTGGGCACCTTCGCCGACACCCTGGTGCTGCACCAGGGCGTGCTGGCCTTCGCCAGCGGCCAGTGGAGCGCCGCCCTGCCGCCCCCTTGGATGAGCGCGCTCTGGGCCGTCTTCGCCACCTCGCTCAATGTGACCTTGCGTTGGCTGCATGGCCGCCCCCTGCTGGCCGCTGCGCTGGGCGCCGTGGCCGGGCCACTGGCCTTTCTGTCGGGCGCGCGCCTGGGGGCGGCCCAGTTGCTCGAGCCCGGGGTCGCCATGGCCCTGCTGTCGCTGCAGTGGGCGCTGGTGCTGCCCGTGCTGGCCCTGTGCGCGCGCCGGCTTGATGGGGTGGCGGCCCCCGCCCCGTCGGCCGGCACAACCCGCACGCCTTAGCGCGCCCGCTCCCTGGCTGGGGCTTCGTGGGCGGGCGGCTGCGGCGCCGCGTCGGGCCCCGACTCCGGCCAGCGCTGCGGCACGCGCCGCACCTTCTTGAGGTCATAGCCCAGCGCCTGCAGGCGGGCCATGGCCTGTTCGTAGTCCTGCGGCGCGATCTGCGGCGTGCGCGCCATCAACCAGGCGTAGTCGCGATCTGACCGGGCGATCAGCGTGCGCTGCCCGTCCGGGGACAGCTCGGCGATGACGTATTCGGCCTGGAACGGCCACAGGAACTGCATGTCCCACACCGCGTTGCCGGTGCCGGGGCGCACCGTACCCACGGGGTGCATGGTGCTCACGGGTGCGTCAAAACCGCCGTGGCGGTAGCGAAACCGGGTGGCGATCCTGCCGTCCTCGCGCAAGGCGTAAGTTTCCACCGCGTTGAAGGCCGCGCGTTCGGGCCAGGTGGGCACGTGCGCGATGACGTACCAATCGCCCATGAAGCGGGCCAGATCGACCTGGCCCGCGGTCGGGATCGAGGGCATGCGCGCAGCGGGCGGGCCGCCGCGGCTGGCGCAGGCGGCCAGGGCGGCGGCCGCGCACGCGAGGGCGGCCCGCAGGCGCCAGCGCGGATGGGTGGGGTTCTTGTCCATGGTGGTGGGGATGGCGTTCGGCGGGCAGTTGTCGGATGTACGCAGCCAGCGGCCCCACGGATCACCGCGCCCCCCGGCAAATACTGTTCATGGATGTGAACAAGGCCTGGCCGGCCTTCGAGGGCACCCATAGCATGGACCGATTGCAAGCCATTGGATCAGCGACCACCATGCAACGGCCAGTTTTGAACGAAGTATTGACAACGCCCTATACCGACGAATTCGATGTGGTCGTGGCCGGCGGCGGGGCCTCCGGATTGATCGCCGCGGTATCGGCCAGCCGCCTGGGCGCGCGCACGCTGTTGCTTGAACACGCCAATTGCCTCGGCGGCACCGCGACCTACGGCATGGTGGCCCAGTGGATCGGCTTCTACAACCGCGATACCCGCGTGGTGGGCGGTATAGCCAAAGAACTGGCCGACCGGGTGGTGGCGCTCGGCGGCAGCGAGGGATTCAAGCAATACCTCATGGCGGAAGCCAGCGAGCATCCGATCCCCATCGTGCATTTCGCGTTCAACCCGGAAGTCGTGAAAATCGCCGCCGATGCCCTCGCGGCATCGACGCCGTTGCAGGTGCGTTTCCATACCCGGGTCGTCGCCCCGATCGTGGCGAATCGGCGCGTCACGGGCGTGGTCATCGAAGACATTTCCGGGCGCAGCGCCATCCGCGCGCGCATGGTGATTGACGCCACCGGCGACGCCGCCGTCGCCTTCGGCGCGGGCGTGGCCATGGCGCCGTCCGAATGCTCCGATGCCGCGAATGTCCAGCCGTGCACGTTGATGTTTCGCCTGTCGAATGTCGATGTGGCCAGCTTTCGCGCCATTCCACGCGCACGCAAACGGGAATTGGCCCTGCAAGGCATTCGCGAAGGACGGATCTTCTGGGAAAGCCTGTCCTTTTGCAGCACCCCGGGAAATACGGACGCCATTTGCCTGATGAGCCGGGTCTCCGGGATCGATGCGACCCAGGCGGGCGATCTCAGCCGCGCCGAAGTCGAAGGGCGGCAGCAGATCGGCTCCATCCTGTCGTTTCTCAAAGAGCATGTGGCGGGTTTCCAGCAGGCGACGCTGGCCGCCATCGCCGGGCACGTCGGCGTGCGCGAAACGCGCCGGATGGCCGGCCGCTACACGCTCACTCAGGAGGACATCCTGTCGTTCAGGCACTTCCCGGATTCGATCGCGCTGGGCGCCGGGCCGATGGATATCCACGAAGCCGGCGGCACCGGGATATCGCTCCATGTGCCGGCCCGCCCCTTCGAAATTCCCATGCGTTGCCTCATGCCGGCGTCGATGTCCGGCCTGGTGGTCACGGGCAGGGCGATTTCCGCGACCCGGCAGGCCAACGGTGGCGCGCGGCATATGGCCACGGCCATGGCATTGGGCGAAGCGGCGGGCGTCATGGCCGCCCTGGAAGCGGCGAGCGGCGCCGACCCGAACGCGGACGCCGTGCGCGGCGTCATCCAGGCCCGCGGCGGCTTTGCCAGCGCCACGCACGCCACCGAGACATTCGCCAGCCAATGAATTTGCCTACCCCACAGGAGACCACCATGCTCAGCCGACGCGAATTGTTGATATCCGCCACCGCCCTCGCCGCCACCGGCGTTGGCCAGGCGCAAACCTATCCGTCCAGGCCCATCACGATGATCGTGCCCTTTTCGCCGGGCGGTGCGGCGGACATCACCGCCCGGGCGATTTCCACGGGGCTGGCCGAGGTGCTCGGTCAGCCGGTGGTCGTGGACAACAAGCCTGGCGCCAGCGGGATCATCGGCGCGGAAGCCGTGCTGGCGCGGCCCGCCGACGGGCATACCCTGTTGCTCGCGTCGAATTCCGTCACCACGGGCAAATGGCTGTACCCCCGCATTTCCTTTGACGTGCTGAAGGACTTTCGCGGCATCGGCATGGCCTTGAAAAGCCCCTACATGGCGGTTGTCGCCGACAGCTTCCGGGGCCATGGCATCCAGGACCTGGTGCGATGGGTCAACGAGCGGCCCGGCTCGATCAACTACGCCACCGCCGGCAGTGGCACCGGCCCGCACCTGTTCGGCGAGATCTTCCAGCGCCAGACGGGGACCTCCATGGTGGGCGTGCCCTACAAGGGATCGGCGCCCGCCCTTGCCGCCGTGCTGAGCGGCGAGGTGTCTGTCTACTTCGACATTCTGATGTCATCCAAGGGCTTGCTCGCCAGTGGCCGCCTGAAGTCGCTGGCGGTATCGAGCGCCGAACGCCTGGCGCAGTTTCCGGCCGTGGCGAAATTCGCCGAACAAGGCATCGCGGGCCTGGAGCTCTACTCATGGTTCGGGGTGGTGGCCAAGGCCGGCACGCCCGGGCCGATCGTCCAGCGCTTGAATGAGGCGCTGAACCAGATCGTTCAGGACCGCCGGTTTTCGGCCCGCGCCGTGGAGCTGGGCGCGACCTCGGTGGGCGGTTCGGCCGACGCGTTCCAAGCGGTCATCGAAAGGGACACGGCCCTGTGGGGCCAGGTCATCCGGGAAAAGAACATCCGGCTGGAATGACATGTCGCCAGGCCGTGACGGCGCCGGCGGGGCCCGGCGCAACGACAACATGGACCTCCCCGTGGCCGACCTGGTCGTCGTCGGCTCGGGCGCCGCGGGGCTCACGGCGGCCATCGTCGCCAAGCGCCGGGGAATGCGCGTGGTGGTGCTGGAAAAGGACGCCCTGGTCGGCGGCACCACGGCGGTTTCCGGCGGTGTGCTGTGGGTGCCGCTCACGGCCAGGGGGCGCCAGCAGAACCCGCAGGATTCGCCGGCGGCCGTGCGCGAGTACCTTCGCCACGAAATGGCCGATCGTTATGCGTCGGACGCGGTGGAGCTGTTCCTGGAGAAGGGGCCGGAAATGGTCGACTTCCTCGAGCGCGAGACCGATGTGAGGTTCTGTTCGACGCTGTACCCCGACTACCACCCCGAGGCGCCGGGAGGCAGCCTGCTCGGGCGCGCCCTCGTGGCCGCTCCGTTCGACACCCGGCGGCTGCGACACGAGCGCCGCCGCTTGCGTCCACCCTTGAAGACGATCACCTTCATGGGAATGATGTTCAACTCATCGAACGCCGACCTGAAGCACTTTTTCAAGGCCACCCGATCGCTCGCCTCGTTCTTGTATGTCGCCAGACGCCTGGTGTCGCATGGCGTCGATCTGCTGCGGTACGGCAGCGCGGTGCAGGTCACCGGTGGCAACGCCTTGGCTGGCGCCTTGTTCAAGGCGGCGGCCATCGACCTCGGGATCCCGGTGCTCACCCAGGCCGAGGTGACGGACCTGGTCCGGGACGGGCACGGCATCACAGGCGTGTCAGGAACGTTCCGAGGCAAACCCTTTCGACTGATGGCACCGCGCGGGGTGGTGCTGGCCTGCGGCGGGTTTTCGCACGACCAGGCGCTCACGGCCTCGCGGTTCCCGAAAGCGCTGGCCGCTCGAAAGCCCCTGTCCGCCACCCCACCGTCCATCACGGGAGACGGTATCCGCCTGGCCTTGTCCGCCGGGGGATGCCTGGCAGCGCCTCTGCCGCAACCGGCCGCCTGGATGCCCCTGTCCATCGTGCCCTGGGGGCGCTCTGGGCCCGCGGTCTTTCCCCATTTGCTCGATCGCTACAAGCCCGGGGTCATCGCGGTGCTGCGCAGCGGCCGGCGCTTCACCAACGAGGCCAACGCCTACCACGACGTGTGCACGGCGGCCCTGCGCGAGGCATCCGACGGCTCCGAGCCCGCGATGTGGCTCATCTGTGACAGCCGCGCGCTGGCGCGCTACGGCCTCGGTTTCGTCAAGCCGGCGCCGCTGCCGTTTCGCCAGCACCTGAGAAGTGGCTACCTGTGCATGGCCAACACCTTGTTGGAGCTGGGCGAGAGACTCGGCATTGACGGCGGTGAGCTGGGCAAGACCGTCGAGCATTTCAACCGAGAGGCGGCGGCCGGAAGGGACCCCCAGTTCGGGCGTGGTTCGACCGCCTTCAACCGCTTTCTGGGCGACCCGGATTGGAAGCCCAATCCCTGCGTCGCCCCCCTGGAACGCCCGCCCTTCTTTGGCCTGAAGGTGCTGGTGGGCGACCTGAGCACGTTTGACGGATTGCGGGCCGACCTGAAGGGCCGAGTGCTCGCGCGGGATGGCACCGCCGTGAACGGTCTGTATGTGGTCGGGGCAGACCGCGTGAACATGATGGGTGGCGCCTACCCTGGCCCAGGCATCAACCACGGCCCGCACATGACGATGGCATACCACCTGGCCAGCACCATCGGGCAGAATGGGTTTTCCGCCAGTTAGGGAGTTGCCGTGCCGCGCCATCCGCCGAGTTCCCCGACAGGCAGCGGTGCGGTGAAGTCGGCGCACAGGACCCTGGACCTGCTGGAGATCCTGGCCAATTCGGACCGCTCGCTGACCCACGCCGAACTGGCGTCGCGCGCGGCGATCCCCAAGAGCAGCCTGAGCCAACTGCTCAGGACACTGCAAAGCCGCGACTACGTTCAATCGCTCGGCCCCAATGGCCCCTACCGCCTGGGCGCCTCGGCGGTGAACCTGATCCGCCATGGGCTGCACATCCAACGCCTGGTGGCGCAGGCCCGGCCGCACATGGAGACGCTGGCGCTCGAGGCCCGGTACTCGTGTGGGCTGAACATCCTGCGCGGCGACATCGTCGAGCGGGTGCTGGGGGTCACGGCCGCCGATGCCCAGGGCTATGCCATGCACGAGGGGGTGCGCGCGCCGCTGTACGCCAGCTCGTCCGGCAAGCTGTTTCTGGCGCACATGGCCAGCGAGGACGTGGAGTCCTATCTGGCGCGGGTGCAACTGCGGCCCATCACCAGCCGGTCACTGCACTCCAGCAAGGAACTGCGGCGCCAGATCCGGCTGGCGCGCGAAGAAGGCGTTGCCTATTCCAAGGACGAGTTCACCAACGGCATCGTCGGCGTCTCGGTGCCGATCCTGAGTGCCCACTGGCGGATGACCGCCTCCTTGGGGCTGGCGGTGCCTTCCAGAGAATTCGACGCCCGCAAGGACGCCCTGCTGGTGATTCTGCGAAAGGCGGCCCACGGCATCTTCACCCAGGTATCGGCGGCCTGAGGCGGACCGCGCTCACCGTGCCCACGCCCGCACGGTCTCCACGATCAACTCCGAGACCTCGCCCATCACCGCGTCCTCCAGCAGGCCGGCGCGGCACCACAGGTAGATGGGGCGCGGCGTGGGCGGGCCGGACATGGGCAGCTCCACCAGGCCGAAGCGCGCCGCCAGGCGGCGCAGCGGAAAGCGCGGCAACACCGCCAGGTGCTGGCCCTGGGCCAGCATGTCCAGCAGCATGGCGGCGTCGCCCAGCACGGTGATCTCGACGCGCAGGCGCTGCACGCCCACGGCCTCCAGCTTGCCGCGCACGTCCTGGTCGAAGGGCGAGGCCGTGCCCAGGCTGATCCAGGCGCGGTCGTCCACGTCCTCGGCGCCCAGCTCGGCCTTGCCCGCCAGCGGGTGCCGGCGCGCGCAGAACACGCCCAGTTCGTCGTCGGCCAGCAGCTGGCGCACGATGCCCGGCGGCGGGTGCTCCAGCCAGGACGGCGCGATCACGAAGTCGTGCCCGCCGTCGATGAGCTGCTCCAGCAACAGGTGGGGCCGGTCGTTCTGCAGCGCCAGTGCCAGATCGGGGAACTGCCGCAGCAGCACCGGCGCCAGCTCGCCCATCACCGCCGCGCCGATCACCGGGCCGATGCCCAGGCGCACCTGGTGGCGGATGCCGCCCCGGTGGCGGGCGGTGACCTCGGCCGCGTCCTTCAAACGGCGCGCGATGGCACGGCCCTCGCGCGCCAGCATCTCGCCCAGCGGCGTGCTGCGCACCCCGTAGCGGCTGCGCTCGAACAAGCGCCCGCCGGCCTGCATCTCCAGCGTCTGCATGTTGTGCGTCAGCGTGGGCTGGGTCAGGTGCAGGTGGCGGCTGGCTTGGGTGATGGACCCCTTCTCCAGGATCGCGGCGAGCTGCACCAGGTGCCTTGGGTCCATAGGAATTTTTATATTTGGCGAGCAATTTTCAATTTTACGGATGCGATCGCCGCCCCTAAGCTCCGCAGAGGCCCCATCGAGGCGTGCCATGGTGAGGCACGCCCGGGGCAATGCCAACCACCCCCATCAGGAGACAGACCGATGACTTTTTCCCGCCTGCTTCGCGCGCTCGCCCATGCCGGGCTCTTTGCCCTGGCCGCTGGCGCCGTCCATGCGCAAAGCTGGCCAGGCAAGCCGGTCCGCCTGCTGGTGGGCTCGCCGCCCGGCGGCCCGTCCGACATCACGGCACGCACCTTCGCCGACCAGCTGGGCAAGCGCATCGGCCAGCCGGTGGTGGTGGAGAACCGGCCTGGCGCCGGCAACAACCTCGCCGCCGCGGCCGCCGCGCGCGCCGAGCCCGACGGGACCACCCTGGTGCTGAGCCCGGACACGGTGCTCACGGTCAACCCGCTCGTCTACACCAGCGGCGACTTCAACGCCGCGCGCGACCTGGTGAACATTTCGGTCGTCGCCAGCTTCTCGCAGATGCTGGTCTGCAACACCGCCGCGGGCGTGCGCAGCGTGGCCGAGCTGGTCGCCAAGGCCAAGGGCGGCACCTCCCTGATGTACGCCTCGGGCGGCCCCGGCGTGCCCGGCCACCTGGCCAGCGAAATGCTGTTGGAGCAGACCAAGGTGCGCATGGAACACGTGCCCTACCGGGGCCCGGCGCCGGCCACGCAGGCCGTGTTGGGCGGCGAGGTGGCCTGCGGCTTCCTGGCCACGCCCACGGTGCTGCCGCACGTCAAGAGCGGTCGCCTGGTGGCGCTGGCGGTGTCGTCCGAAGCGCCCTCCTCGCTGGCGCCGGACGTGCCCACGCTGGCCAAGGCGCTCAACCAGCCCGGCCTGGACGTGAGCTTCCGCCTGGTGCTGCAGGCCGCCAAGGCCACGCCGCCGGCGGTGGTGGCCGAGATCGAGAAGCACGCGGCCGAGATCATGAAACAGGCGGATGTGCGCGAACGCCTGAAGAACTACGACCTGACCGCCGTGGGCAGCACCAGCGCGCAGGCCCAACAGGTGCTGACCGCCGAAATGAAGCGCTGGGAGCCGGTGGTCAAGCGGCTGGGGCTGAAGGCGGAGTGAGGCCGCACGGGCCAGTCACCCGGGCGCGCGCGGGCCTGGGCCACCGGGCGGGCCTGGCGCGAGGGGCGCACCGCCGCCGACGACCGCGTCCACCCACGCTGGCGCTAAGCTGGCGCGCATGACAGAACTGGTCTACCCCGCCGCCGTGGTCTTGCTGGGCTACGTGGTGCTGGGCATCACGGGCTTCGGCTCGGCGCTGATCGTCGTGCCGCTGCTGGCCTGGCGCTGGCCCCTGCCCGAGGTGGTGGCGCTCACGCTGCTGATGGACGTGCCCGCGTCGCTGCTGCACAGCGGCCTGAACCTGCGCCAGGTCGATTTCGGCGAACTGCGCCGTTTGCTGCCCGGCATGGCCGCCGGCACCCTGGCCGGCCTGTGGCTGAGCGGGGTGCTGGACGCCCGCTGGCCTTTGCTTGCGCTCGGCCTCTACGTGGCCACCGTGGGCATCAACGCGCTGCGCCCGCGCCTGGCCGCGCCGCGGCCCCTGGCCGCACCCTGGGCCCATGGCATGGGCTTCGGCATCGGGCTGGTGGAAATGCTGTTCGGCACGGCGGGCCCCCTGGCCGTGGCCTGGCTCAGCCGCCGGCTGCGGGACGTGCATGCCCTGCGCGCCAGCACCCCGGTGATCATCGTGGCCGGCGCCGCCACGGTTCTGCTGGGCATGGCCTGGGTCGGTCGCCTGTCGAGCGGTGCGCTGTGGTGGCGCTGGGCCGGCCTGATCGGCCTGGCCCTGCTCGGCGTGCTGATGGGCAACCGCCTGGCCCGCCACGTACCGGCGCCGAGGCTTCGCCAGCTCATCTGCGGCCTGCTGGTGATCAGCGGGCTGATGCTGGTGCGCCACGCCTGGACCCAGGCCTGAAGGGCGCCGGGTGGCGGGACGGTTGTCCGAGGGAAGTTATTTGAATGAAATCAAATGACTTTTCTCGGTTTCTCATGTTTTTCATGAGAAACCAACTGGCGACGGATCACTCCCACTCGATCATAAATAGCCACAAAACCACCATATATATCAACGCCTTACTAACGGTTGCTCTGTAAGTGCCATGAACAATACCACGCTCAGCTCCACAGCACTTGGATGACGCCAAGGATTCAGGGCAACCTCGCAGCGCCCTGCCGCTGCCGAAGGCTGTCCGCCCAGGCCGCCAAGGTATCAATCTCCGCTGTCAGTGTCTCTGGCCTCGGCAGCGGGCGGTTCAACGCAGCGGCGGCGCTGTGCAGCAGCTCGGAACAGCGACCAAAGCCGTCACGCATGGCCTCGCAGTCGGGAACCGTGATCGCGGTCAGCTTGACCAAGCCAGGCGTCTTCACTTCGTTGGACAGCCGCCGGATGACGTGCCCGACAGCTTCTTCAACCGCGATCTCCCACGTATCGCGCAACGTCGCGGCGATGGATTTGACGGACTTTCGCCACTCGTCTTGATTGCCTTGCTCGAAATGGTAGCGTTCACCGGCAAGCTGATTACTCAGACTTGTGGTGATGTCACTGACCCGACGCGCTTTGAATGGCGGCTCGCTGCGGCAGAAGCCTGCCTTGTCAGCACCCCGGCTGATGGAGCTAATCGCAACCGGCGGCTTTGGCTGCGCATCGTCAGCCGCGCGATTCAGCTCGAACAGAAACGCAAGATCATGGGTGAAGACGATGACCTGGCGATGAGCGGCCTCAGCAACCAGGCGTTTAGCTACGGCCTCCCGGTGCATGTGGTCGAGCGAGGAAACGGGATCGTCAAAGACGATGCCGGACTTGTTTTCGGTGGTGGCGAGTTCGGCCATGAACGCGGCCAAGGCAACGCAGCGATGCTCGCCCTCGCTCAAAACCTGTCCCACCGCAGCCGTGGGCTTCCGTGTAAGTGCGACCTTGAAGCGAGGGATGCCCTGAACGCTGTTTTGCTGTCGAAGCTCCACAGCGAGGCCAGCAATCTCGAAGCTCGCCACCTCGCGAGCAAATTGCGCGCGTAGCGCGTCCGTCACCAAAGCCTGAGCGATCTCGGTGCTCTTTGTGGTGACGCGGTTGGTAGCAGTGTCCCGCTGGGCCGTCTCAAGCAGTGCGATTTTCTTCTGGCGTTCGATTTCGGCGAGAACATCGGCTTTGATGCCACCAAGCCATTGCCGATCCACAAGCTCGGCCTTTTCGGTAAGCAAGGCGGCGCGAGCTGGAGAGCCAGCCTCCGCGGCAAGGGCGTTCGCCCGAGTCTCAATGCCCGCTGCTTGATCGACCAGCGCCTGATGCGAATATTCCGTAACGGGCACGTCAATAGCGGCGCTTGGATTTGCGTGGCGTCGCCTGATCTGGCGATGACGCCACAGGGCGCGAAGGGTCGCGCCCCTGATCTCCATCGCCAAGGCATCCTGGCGCAGTTCGTCGCGGACGGTTGCCACAATGTTCGCCAGCTCGGCCAACGAAACAGCCTCACCCTTGAACGTTGCCAGCGCCCTGTCGTATGCGACGCGCGCAGCGTCGGCACGTTGCTGGCTGTCGTCGCGCACAAAAGCCTCGAAGCGATTGAGCCGATCAGCGGCGACGGGCGTCAATTCCTGCTGGCAAAGCACGCATACGCTGCCGGGGTCTGTGACGGGGAATCGCCGTTCGGGATAGGCTTCCGCGTCAGAAAATGCTCGGGCACTGGCCCATAGCGCCTGCCAAATCTCCGACCCAATCTGCGGCAACGGTTCGTCGCGGAAAAGCGCACTGGAAGCAGCTTCTGCCGCCCGGCGTGCGGCATCGCTATCAACGGCAAGGCGGCGCAGGTTATTGGCGGAATCGTCGCTGATTGAAGCAAATAGCCGATCCAGGCGCGCAATGTGCCCGTCAACCTTGGCCTTCATCGCCGCAAGCTGGCGCGCCGCGCGAGCCGGATCACCTGCCAGGTCCGCCGTGAGCTGCGCCAATCGGTCTTGCTCTGCTTGCGTGAGCGTTGCCAACGCTTCGACCGTCGCCGGCGCAGTGTTGGCGGTGATTCGGGCCATGAGCTTGCCAACCGCTGTGTCCCTGCTGCATGCCGGGGTCCTGATCGCTTCGGGCGTTTGCGCCTTTATCTGCGCGATCTCGGCTGCCAGCTTATCCTTGACCGACTTGCAGAGCTGCGCCAGCGCACCTAGCAGCTTGAGCGGAAACGGCGTGTAAGCCACGTCATTCGTATCGTCCACGTGGACGTTCGCGGTACGGGAATCGAACACGCTGATGCCTGAAAGCGCGTTGTCGGCAGCCTGACCAAGCTGCCAAGCGCAAGTGCGGTTCTGGCCGCTGATCGCGTATTCGATCGTGGCGCTCGGCGTGCCTGGCGCAGCGTCATAGATGTCGGGCGCGATTTCCTCGGCTCGGCCAGGCATACGGGCGCGACATACCTTCTTGAGAATCCGCGCATAGCCGGATTTTCCCGATCCGTTGTCGCCATAGATGATCGTCAAACCGACACGGTGGAGCGTCAGCCGTTGGTCGGGAGCCAGAGCATTGACGTGCCGGACTCCATGCACCTGCCGCAGATAGACCTCCCCCTGATCGCGGTTCGGGCCGCGAAGATGCCCCGCTTCCAGCGGGACCGCCGAATTGTCGCCCTTGCAGATGGAAGCCAGCTCGTCGATCTCGGCTGGCTCCAGGGCCGCTTGCGTTGCAAGTCGGCGCAGTGCGTCGCGCTGCCAGCCAGGACTGTCAGCAGACCACGCAAGGATGTTGGCGAGCGCCTCTGCTTCCGTCGTCATACGCCTTCGCCTCTCGGTTCGCACTCGCTAGCTGCATCAGCCTTTCCCAGGTGCCTGCGTATGGCCTCCTCCAGCGTTTCGCCGAACTGCCATCCGTAGAGGTCGCGCACGCTCTTCGTTCTGGCATGGCCTGGTGGCTTGAACTCGTAGCCAGCAGCGGCCATCTCGGCCGCCACGTCCTCGGTGATGAAAAACGGCTCGGCCTGGTCTTCCTGATGCGGCTTCGTCATGCTGCTTCCTCCTGGCGTTCATCCTGGCAGGCGGCCAGGGCTATTCATGCATTTGGGCTGTCCTATGCCTTCACCAGCTTCGCGGCGCTGGGATCGTAGATGTAGTCGGTGATGCTGCCATCCTTGATGCGCGCGACGGCCTCGTCGATCACGAACAGCGGAACGAGAAACCATTCCTCGGGCTGCACGGGGTGACCGAAGCGGTCGTTGATGGTGATGTTCAACCGCGCGGGCGCGAATAGCCTGTGGAACAGGTTCTCCATCCGAGTGCGGTTGATGCCCGCGAGCTTGTAGGTCGCCACCACTTCGACCTTCGCCAGCAGGTAGGTGGAGTCGTGTTCGGCGTTGGCAATGCGCGTCTCCACCCTGCCACCGGTCACGCCCATCTTGTGAATGATGTCGCGGTGCTGCGCGACATAGGGATGATCGGAGAGGGAGCGCAGGACGTAGATGGTGCCGCTTTCGACATCATCGGCCTCAAGCTCACCGCCGAAAGAGAGTTGCCCGCTCTCGGGCGAGGCCAGCCGCCGCGCGGCGGGGTCGTTGTAGAACGCTCGCTGGAGCGAGCGCAGCAGCAGATTGCTTTCGGTGCCGTTGGAGAAGATGAGGCGCAGGCGGCGGTCCACTTCCCCGGCGGTGGTTTTCAACGGCTCGCCGACCTCGGCGACGTAGAGAGTAAGGCCATCGAGAACGAAAAAGTCCCCGGCTTCAATCGCACGGCGGCCCGCTTCGATGGGCTGGGACTGGCGCATACCGGTTTTGACTTCCGCTTGCACGCGCTCGAACAAGGGCCGGAAGGTCTCGAAGTCCTCGCAGGGCTTGCGATCCGCGATCTCCTCGGCGGCGCGCTTTTCGGCGCTGGTACGGACATGGCGCAAGACCGTGATGTCGTCCGCGCCGGGAACATCCGCCAGTTCGGCAGCCAGGTCGTCGATGTCGATAGTTTCGTCCGCCGAAGCGGCAACGGTCGGTGCCCCAGCAAGCAAGCCCTGATGGTCTAGCGGCTCAAGCAAGGCGCGGCAATCCGGGAGCGCGCGTAGACGGTCGAGTCGTACGGCATATAGGCGCTCGAATATGTCGCGGTCTTCGCCATGCTGCGGCGCACGCCCGTGCTGCTCTGTAAAGCGTTGGATTTCCTCGAAGCCAGCAATGACACGCTCCTCGCTGGCTGGGCGGCCATTTTTCTTCTCAGGCGGAGCGAACTCGGCCAGCTCTGCCGCCAGGTCGTCAAGATCGGAGTTACTCATAGCGTCCCTCCGCCCTGAAACGCATGAAGGCGGCCGCGCCTTCGGCAAGGTGCTTTTCCCAGGCGTCCTGCGAGGTAACCGATGGAGCCCTCCCACGCTCGCGTTTGAACTCAACCGCGCGCTTGGCGATCACTTTGGCATCCTCAGGCGTGATCGAGGTGCGCTTGGCCGAGATGGCCGCCGCGACCTGCTTCAAGCTGTCCTCGCTCATGGTCTTGGCGAGGATGGCGTAGGCTTCGCCAAAGGGGTTGATGCGGTCGATGAGGTCAATGTCCAGCTCGCGCACGTCCATCGCGAAGCGGCGCACGCCGTCGATCAGAGCGGTGTTGGGCGATCCGTCGCTCTCGCCTTCGGTGACAAGCCGCTTGGCCTGCTGCGTGAGGTTGAGGGCGGCGATGGCGTGCTGGCGTACAGCCTCCTGATCTTCAGCGTCAAGCTCGGGATATTTGTCCTTGATGATCTTGCCCATGCGAACCTGCGTCAGCTCCTCGGGAACCAGCTCTTCGTCGAACAAGCCACGCTCGATGGTGGGCTTGTCCTGCACGAAGGCCGCGATCACTTCGTTCAAGTCTTCCTGGCAGATGCGCGCTGCCTCTTTGCTCTTGGGCTCGGCGAGGCCCTTGATCTCGATCTGGTAGGCCCCTGTCTGCTCATTGACGCCGATGTTGCAGCGGTCCGGGTCATAGCCACCCTCGCCATAGTTAAAGCCTGGCGTCGGGCCATTGTCGGGATTCTTGGGCTTGAACTCGAAGCGCGGAGCTAGAACCTGCTCCATCAGCAGGCTTGCCGCGATGGCCTTCAACGTATCGTTGACGGCCTCGGTGACAGCTTCCTCGGCTGCATCCGGCTCGGCGATCAGGTTGGTGAACCTCGCGCGGGTCTTGCCGGGCGCGTCGCGGGTGGCTCGGCCGATGATCTGCACAATTTCGGTCAGGCTGGCGCGGTAACCCACGGTCAGGGCGTGTTCGCACCAAATCCAGTCGAAGCCTTCCTTCGCCATGCCCAGCGCGATGATGATGTCCACATGGTCCCGGTTGTTCTTCTGCGCCGGGTCTTTGAGCGCGGCGGACACGCGGTCGCGTTTGGCGGCATCGTCATCCACGAGATCAGCGATCCGCAGCACGCGGCCATCGGAGCGCTTGACACGCTGGAAGCCAGTCGCAGGGTCGATGCCTTGCCACTCCCCCAACGCCTCGATGATGTGCTCCACCTCGCGCATCTTGTCCTTCGTGCTTTCACGCGAATTGACGTTGGGGATGTGGATGATGGTCTTCTCGGCGGGATCGAGAACGTTGAGGATGTCATCGACGTAAGGCCCGCTGTAGAAGAAGTAGCCGATGTCGAGTTGCTTGAGGTACTCGTAGCCGTTCAGTTGCTCGTAATACGTGTAGGTGACGGTATCGAACTTCGACTCGTCCTGCGGGGCCAGCACGGCCTCGGCGTCGCCCCGGAAATAGGAGCCGGTCATGGCGACGATATGCGTCTTGCCACGCGCGAAGAACTGTCCGAGGTGCAAGCCGAGCTTGTTGTCCGGGTTCGCTGAAACGTGGTGGAACTCATCGACCGCGATCAGGCGGTCGTCGAACGCTTCCACGCCATAGGCATCGACCGCGAAGCGGAAGGTAGCGTGGGTGCAGACCAGCACCTTGTCCTCGCCATCGAGGAACGCGCCCAGCGACTTGACCTTGCCGCCGTTGTCGTTGCCCGGCGCGTTGCACAGGTTCCACTTGGGTTCGACCTGCCAGTCTGACCAGAAACCGTACTTCGACAGCGGCTCGTCATCGAAGCTGGCCCCGATAGACTTCTCGGGCACGACAATGATGGCCTGCTTCAAACCTTGATTCTTGAGCTTGTCGAGTGCCACGAACATCAGCGCACGGCTCTTGCCCGATGCGGGTGGCGACTTGATGAGCAGGTATTGCTCGCCCCGCTTCTCGTAGGCCCTCTCCTGCATGGGCCGCATCCCAAGCGCATTGGCCTTGGTCGATGCGCCGTTTCGGGCGTAGGTGACGGAAACAGACGGTACGGACTTGATCTTGTCGCTCATGCGTTGGCTCCCGCTTTGCGCTTCTTGCCCTGGGCCGGTGCAGCCGAAGCGGTCATCTTGGTATAGAGGTCAAACAGCTTTTCCAGCCGCTCGGTGTCGTTCTTGAAGCGCCGGCCGATGTAGATGCGCTCCAGCACTTCGTCGTTGCGATCATGGGCGGCACGCAGGTCAGCGGGCATGTTCTCGGGGTCGTACAGGTCCGCGATGCTCGCCGGGAAGTGATGCTCCCGCGCCAGCAGGATGTCTTCGGCGCAGCGTGTCAGATCGGTCTTCATCTTTTCGGTCAGCGTGGGGACCGGGAAGGTGTTCCAGCCAAGGGTGTTGGAGTAGCGGTAGCGCGTCTCCAGCTTGCCGCAGACGGTGGCGACCCAGACCAGGTGCAGGCGGCTGGCGATGACGGCGAGGTTCCAGAGAGGAGCGTCGTAGAGGGCGAATGCTTGATCTTGGATGATGGCGTCAGAGTCAAGCAATCCGACCGGCAAGCAGGGACGATTCTCCGAGCTGACACGGGGAACCACAAGAATGTGATTCTTGGCGGTCTGCTGGTCGCGAAAGCGATAGGGAGTCTCGGCCAGCTTCTGGGCCGCCTTGTCTTGTTTCTTAGCGCGCCTGGCGCTCGCTACGGCGCTCATGCGCTCAGCTATCAGCGGAATGGCCCCCGCTTCGTCAGCCTCATCGTCGTCAATCCACAGACAGGCACGTGGCACAGCGGAGATGAACTCTTGGGAGCCGTAGAGCGGGCGGATGAAGCGTGCTGTGCGCGGATCGGCCGACCGCATCTGCTGCGCTTCGGACGTCGAAAAGATCAGTGATGCGCCGTAGTACGGGTGATTGCCGAACTGCATCGTTGCGAGGCTGTCGGCTGGACGGCTGGCCCCCTCCACAATGACGTTAGGACCGGCGATCAAGTAGGCGTTGATGTGCTCCGCCTCACGAAGCGTCGTCGCACCATCATCCCCAGCGGAAAAGAGGCGTCGCAACTTTCCTGCATGGTTGGAAATCCCGACGATAACAACTGTGACCCCGGCGTTGTGAGTAGCAAGGTTCGACCACTTAAAGCTCGTGTACGCGAAGCCGATCTCGTGTCCCGTCTTGAAAATCTCCGGCCACAGAATCGGTACTTGCTGCCCTTGGCAGACCGAGTTGGTAGCGACAAGAGCGGTCACGGAATTTGTTTGGCTGCCGTAGTCAGCGGCTTTTAGGAACCAGCCAGCAACGTAGTCGAGCGACTTCCAGTTCTTCATGCGACCAGCGAAGATTGCGCCAAGGTCCGCTTTGTGCTCATCCGTCTGCCACTTTGAACCGAGGTACGGCGGGTTACCGCAAATGTATGTCTCGCCGCCTTCGTTCTCGAAGTCGATCTCAGCTTGATCGAGCGGAGTACCGAACAAGTCATCGGCTTGCACCTTCACACCGGTGCCGGTCGGCGGGCAAATGCTCAACCAGTCGAGCCGCAGCGCGTTGCCGCAGGTGATCCAGTTTTCATTGCGCAGGGGCAGAAACTCGGCCAGGGCCAGCTTCTGCCCCCGGTACAGCACGTCGCACTGATACTCGGCGATGACCAGCGCAAGGCGGGCAATCTCCGCCGGGAAGTCGCGTAGCTCGATCCCGCGAAAGTTGGTAACCGGGATTTCTGATGCCCGATCCGGCTCGCCGCGCCGCCGGTTGATCTCGGCCTCGATGGCGCGCATTTCCTTATAAGCGATGACCAGAAAATTGCCCGAACCGCAGGCCGGGTCGAAGACCCTGATCTTGGCGATGCGCTTGCGCAGGTTGAGCAACATGCGGGCGTTATCGCCCGCTTCGTCCAACTTCTCCCGCAGGTCGTCAAGGAACAGCGGATTCAGCACCTTCAGGATGTTGGGGACACTGGTGTAGTGCATCCCCAACTCGCCGCGCTCCTCGTCCTCGGCAACGGCCTGGATCATCGAACCGAAGATGTCAGGGTTGATCTTGGTCCAGTCCAACCCGCCGACATGCAGCAGGTAGGACCGGGCGATCTTGCTGAATCGCGGCACTTCGTCGCCGCCAGAGAACAACTGCCCGTTGACGTAGGGAAAGTCTTCGGCCCATCGGGGAATCTTTGCGGCAGCCCGGTCCTCGCGCTTGGTGTTCATGGCGCGGAACAGCGTGGCGATGACCTCGTGCGTGTTGGACGAGTCCTTAGCGCTCATCTGCGCGACGGTTTCTGTGAACCGGCCCTTGCCGACGAAGATGTCGGTGTCCTCGGCGAAGAAGCAGAAGATCAGCCGCGCCATGAGCTTGTTCATGTCGTGGCGGCGCTCCGCGGTGCCCCATTCTGGGTTGTCTTTCAGCAGTTCGACGTACAGGCGGTTCAGGCGGCTGGTGGCCCGAATGTCGAAGGCGTTTTCGCTGATCTGGCGGACAGTGCTGATGCCCGCCAGCGGCAGGAAGAAGCCGAAGTGGTCGGGAAAGTCCTTGACGGCACAGGCAACTGTCTCGCCGCTGGTCAGGTCTTCGGCCTCGAAGTCCGTGCCGTCGGTGGCAAGGATGAATTTCGCCTTGGCCTTGGCCGTCGCCGGGCTGGCCTTGAGGGCGGCTAGCGTCTGCGTCACCCACCCCTGCGCGCAGGTCAGGATGTGGATGTTGCTGGTCTGGAGAACACCACCGAGGTCGGACTTGTTCGACGCCCCCGCACGCAGGCGTTTGATGGTCGTCGCCTTGTTGCCAAAGGCTTCAAGGAACGCGTAGGGAAACTCTGCGGGGTCAAATGGATGCTCCGCAAGGTCTGTGATGGCTTGTTCGATCTCGACCGCATTCATGGGCGTGCAGCCCCCGCTCGGGGCGAGGCCACCTGGTTGCTATCGTTTTTCGGGGCGCTCATGTCTTGTCCTGCGTTTTCTCGGCTATCTGCGCGGCAATCCAGCGATCCAACTCGCTGCGACGAAACCGCCAGGTGCCACCCAGCTTGAATCCGGGTATCTCCCCCTGCTGGGCCAGCCGGTAAACGGTCTTCTTCCCTGCCTTGAGGTAGACCGCCACTTCATCCAGCGTGAGAATTTCGCTATCAGGTTGGTTCATGTCAGGCGGCTCGCTTGGTGTCGCACGGCGAAGTCTTCCAAAGTTTGGCCAAGTTTACCATCTTATCCACCCAAATGAACCCAGAATCTCATGTGCGCGAAGCCATAGATTCGGCCGGCGCCATGCGTCGCGGCAGGCTCGCGGCACCAGTTCGATGGCAAGGCCATGTGCTTTAGCCACCAAGTCGTAGATGGTTTACGCCAAGAAGGTGGTCGGCGTGTCTTTTTCCGAGGGAAACACGCAACGTAGTACCCTTTGGCCTTCACAGCCGTACTCTCTGTGGCCTCATCTGGATAAGACGGGCTCTAGGCAAATCAGCGTGAGGTGTGCGATGGGCAGGAAGGAAACCGAGGAAGCAATTGCAGACAGCCGCGCCGGCCGCGTCTCGGGGCGGTTCGCCACAGTCGCCGAGCTGCTGGCCGACCTGAACGCTGACGACACGCCGAACATTCAGCAGGGCAGCGCCAACGTCTATGCCGACCTGGGCTATCCCAACGCCGGCGAAATGCTGGTCAAGACCCGACTCGTCACCAAGATCGGCGAGGCCATCAAGGCGCAACAGTTGTCGACCGAGCAAGCGGCTACGCTTCTCGGATTGACGCCGGCCGCGCTGCACGAGCTGCTGACCGGCCGCTTTCGCTCGCAATCGGTCAATGACCTGGAGCGCCTGGCATCCATGCTTGATGAGGCCAGCCGATGACAGGCTCGAAGAACCTGGAAAACTGGCTACATGAGAAGGTCGGCCCGGCCTATGACGCCTTGAAGGCCGACCCGGCCCGCGCCGTCACGCCTGGCCAGGTGCGCTACACCCTGGCCGAGCTGCTGGCCGAAGCCGCCGGCGTGTATCCACTGCCGCCGGAACAACGCGAATGGGTAGATGCGCCGGCCGTTGGCCGTGAGCTGACGCCTTTCGACCCGGCCGAGACGCTGACCTCGGCCGAGGCGATCAGCACCTTCCTGGCCGAAGCCGAGGCCACAGCCGACCCGGCCTATATCGAACACGCCCAGGCCGTCGCAGCGCGGGCGAAGGCCATGCACGGCATCGAGTAAGGAGAGCTGGCCAGCATCGCCATTCCTGGCGGTGCTGCAGCTCGACGTGCGCCGTTCTGGTGCGCTGGATCTCATCGCTAGAAACGACGATGCGAGATCCACGCCAAGGGAGAAGGCCAGAGCGGCCGTCATCGTCCGATCTGGCGATGCTCGAGCACGCCAGCGCGCATCGTCACCTTTGACGATGCAGGCCCGGAAATGACAAGGGCGGCGAATGGCCGCCCTTGCTGCTCCTGGTGCGCGTGCCTACGCGGCGCGGAGTGACTGCCGCACCGCGTCCAGGGCCTCGCGAAAGTCGGCAGGCGTCGCCCGGCCCGTCTCGGCCTGATAGAACACGACCATAAAAGCGTTTGCCACGGCCTCGGCGAGCGGCCCGAGCTGCCGCGCTGCGTCCTGGTCGAGCCAGTCGAGCGCGGCAAGCTGCACGGCTGCATGATGAACGGCCTGCGTTGCATTGGTAGGATTCAGGGTTGCCATGATTCACCTCTCTAACAGGTGGGTTGTGGAAGTGTCGGCCGGCCCCACGCCGGCCGGCGCGCTTATCGGCTGCCGGTGCCGTAGAAGCCGGCGGCCTCGGCCAGCGGCGTGCTTCTCGCGCCGCCGCTGTAGTTACTGGCATTGCCGCTCACCTTGACCGCCGGCTTGGCGGCCTCGATGGCGGCCTGGGCAGGGCGATTCACGAAGGCGGCGACTTCCGCCTCTTGGCCGGCATCGGTCGATTGATCGCCGACTGGCTCAAACTCCACCGAATGCGCCTGGCGCTGCTCGGCAGCGGCAACGTCCAGGCAGTCGAAAAATCCTCTCGGCGTCACCGTCATACCTCCTTGTCGCGGTTGGCGAACGCGGCCACTTCATCATCAGGATCAGCAGCAGCCGAATCGACCCCTGCCAGGCTGTTGCCGCCGAAGCTGGGCACATCCTCGACCGCCTCGTCTGTCTGGCTGCTCGCCCGGATCGCGGCGGCGATCTTCCCGCCGGTGGTGTCGGCGATGCGTTCGGCGGCGGCGTCGCGGATGCTGGCCGCCTTGGCCTTCGCAACGTCGCCAATGCCTTGCGCCAGGTTCGCAGCCGTCGCAGCGACAAGGCCTCCCGCACCTCGGCCGGCTTGGCCGCCGGCGTCGCTGCCGCCGCCGGCCTTCGAGCCGCCGCCATCGCCGCTACCCTTCGAGCTGGAGCCAGCTTTGTCGCCGCCCCTCGATTCGCCGCCGCTGCTGCCCGAACTGCTGGAGCTTCCAGAGCTGTAAAAGCCGGCCGCCTGGCCGAGCGGCGTACTTGTGCCGGCACTGGAACCGCCGCCACCAAAGCCCGCCGCCTGCGCGAACGATCCAGCATCGGAATCACCGCCAGCACCACCACCCAACATGGGTACTCCGCCCGATTCGCCACCGGCGCTAGCCCCTGCTTTCTCGACCGCCGCCTTAATCGCCGACATGCCGCCGGCGGCCGAGGCCGCACCGCCCATCACGGCCGCGCCAGCCACGCTGGCCGCTCCGGCGGCCATACTCGCCGCGCCCATAGCCGCACCGATGGCGGCACCTGCACCGAAGTTGCCAATGCCGCCAGCGCCACCGATCCCCGAGCCGGTGATGATGCCGGCGACAAGCGGGGGCACACGATTGACCAGCATGAGCAACGCCACGCAGAAAACCAGCATCACGCCCAGCTCTTCAAAGTTCAGGGTGCCGGTGTTCATCCTGGCGTAGAAGCTGGAAAGCAGGTCGTTCCCGATGCCGACCAGGAGCACCATCGTCATGATCTGCACGGCCACGCCCAGCACGGTCTTGTAGTAGTTGATCGCCATGTCGGAAGTCCAACGGCTTCCACCGAAGCCGAGGAAGAAGATTCCGGCGTACATCAGCAACCAGCCCGATACGAGCAGCAGCAACATATTCACGGCGACAACAGCCAGCAGGATCAGGATGCCGACGCTCAAGGCCACACCGATGAAGCTATCCACGGGCGACCAGATCGACGAGTTCCTGAATGCCTGCTTCAAGATCATGAAGCCGATATCCACAATGCCCGAGGGTGTCACCGACGCCACCCCGGACGCCTGCTCGCCGATCCGGGCCAGTGACTGGATGATCGAGTTGGCGAAGGCCGGGCCGTTGCGCAGCAGCCAGAGGAAGAAGCCGAAGAACAGGATGAACCTGATGAACTCGGCGAAGAACTCGCCAATGTCAGCCTTGCGCAGCGCCATGAAGCCGAAGGTGAAAACCAGCGAGATCGTGCCCAGCGTCCAGAACAGGAACATCGCGGCATTCATCACCACCGTCTGCCAGGACGTGGCTCGCGTGGCGAACTCCGTCACCACCTGGTCAAGCATCCCCTGATTGGTGAGCTGGGCCGATGCGGCGCTGGAGTAGAGCGCGATGGCGACGCCGATCAGCGCCGCCTTGGACAGTGCTTTCATGGCTTCGCCTCCTTCTGGTCTTTCGGGTCGGCCAGTTCGAGCCAGTTCATGGGCTTCTCGGTCGGCGCGATGCCGCCGGCGGCCGGCGACCGGCGCGAGCACAGCCCGGCGAATTTCTCGCGCGTGGCCCTATCCCCGATCTTCTTGATCGCCTCAATCTGGCAATTGGTGTCATTGACCTCGGGCATGGGCGGGATGGCTGGCTTGTTGTCGCAACCAGCCACCAGCACCACCACGAGGCCGGCAAGCAGCATCGTTTTCTTCATGGTGCAGGGCCTCCGTCAGCGGGTCAGTTCGAGCCAGTTTCTTGGGTTGGCCGTGCGCTCGATCCTGGATTCCCTGGAAGTCGCGCCGGCGGCCTGCTGTTGCGCCTCTAGGTCGGCCTGCGCCTGCATCCTGGCGGTCGCGGCGTTCTGCTGTGCGATCAGCAGGCCACGGATTTGCAGAAGCTGGTTTGCCTGGTTGGCGGCGAGCTGGTTGGCGTAGCCGATGGCCTGCATCTGCCCGGTCGCGCCCTGCGCGGCGGACTGGAGCCGTTCGAGCTGGCGAGCATCGGCGGAAAGGTTGCGCTGCTGTTGCTCCAGGCCCTTGAAAAGCGCGTCGTTCGCCTTCTTCTGACTCTCGCTCGCCAGGCTGCGGTTTTGCTCCATCGCGGCGCGCTCGGCATCCGAGCACCCGGCGGCCGAGAAGCACGGCGAACCACGGTAGTAGGCCACGTCCTGGAACTTGCCCAGGTACGCATCGACGCTGCCGAGCTGATTCCGGTAGTAGTTCAGCGTGTCGGTGGCGGCCATCAATCCGTTGATGGTGGACTGCGCCTGATCCCAGATATACGCGGCCGGGGCCATCGTGTTTTGCAGCATGTTTTCGTATTGCTGCAACTGGGTCTGGTACTGCTCAATCTGCTTGAGCGTCTGCGCCACCGACTCGATGGCCGTCATGACGTTTTGCACCAGGTTGCCGCCGTCGATGACGGGGATGCCTGCCTGCGCAGGGGTGATGATGATGCTGCCGGCCAGAGCGGCGGCGAGCGCGGTTTTAGCCGCTAAAAAACGGACGTGCTTCATGGTCGCAATCTCCATTCGATGAAAGAAAGGCAATGCCTTGACCAAGCTCGCGCTTGCCCACGGCAAGGTTTCATCGAAGAGCTACGCCACTAGCTAATCGGTATCGCCCTTGGCACTGAGGCCCGGGCTTCGGTGATTCTGTTCTCGGCCCTTACGGGGTGTCCCTGGCCTTATGCGTTCTCCCAAGAGTTGATAACGCCCGGGCCGGCGGCCTGGAAGGGGCTTGTGTCGCGTGCAGCACACGGTAATTTAGCTGCTAAAACTCTCAAGGTTCGGCCCTCGGCTGCACCACCGACTTCATGAGCCGGCTCATTTCGTCCTGGGTGGCCTCGATCCGACCCAACAGGGCAAGGATCGTGGCATCGCCGAACCGGGCTGTGCGCGAATCGTCGGTCAGCCATAGCTTGAGCAATCCGCCCAGCCGGCCAAGGTCGCCATTCACTCGCACCAGCTCGCGCACATAGTGGTAGTCCATGACACCCCTGACCTGGTAGCCCTGGCCTACGTCGCGCAGGTAGCGCGCCACGCTGATTCCCGCCATCTTGGCGTTCGCCTCAATCAGTTCGCGTTCTTCTGGAAGGCAGTACACCTTGATCGGTGGGCTGCCCTTCCTGGTGATTCGATTCTCGTCGCCCATTTGTCCTCCAACCGGCGGTAGCCGGCAGCCTCGCAGAGCAGGATGCCTATTGACACTTGAGGGGCGCAGCGTTTTAGCCGCTAAAAAGAACCGGCCGGAGCTGACCGCCCTTCTGGCGTACAACTCGGCCGCAGGCCGACCATCGGCAAGGACTTGGCGCGCCCTAAAGGGCGGCGGCAAGTGCCGCGCCTAGTGGATGATCTTGGAAGATCATGGATGGAATTTGCGGACTAGCCGCAAGCCCGCGCCGTTGCTCTGTTTTCCGGTTTGAGGCGGGGAACGTTGCTACGGGTGAAGGGGAACGTTGCTACGGAGCTTGGGGAACGTTACTACGGGCTTCGGCCTGCCAATTTCCCACTTCCCTGCCGCATACTCGCTGACCTTCCATCCCACGGTGGCAAGTTCGGCCAGAGCCTTGCGGGCCTTCTGGCGGCGCTTCTTCATGGCCTCGGCGTTCGCCTGGTCCGGCCAGACATAACTGGAAAGGGTATCCAGTTCCACACGCCCGGCTTTGCCCGGATCGATCCAGCCGCATAGCCGCTGGTGAATCAGACGGGCCGGGTCAGTCTGTAGCGCCCGCACCTCGGCCATCTCGATGCGGGTATACGGGCGACGCCCAAGAATCGCCTCTGCAATCTGAGGATTCAGCGCGACGAATAGCCGTCCGTCCTCCTCGTCGAAGGCGTAGCTCATCAGGTGAAAAGACCTTTGCCTGCTCCCCTTGGTGACGACCACCGTCACGTTTGCCATGCGCAGCAAGCTCGCCTTGATCGCCCTGATATTGTCGCCGCCATCGGTCAAGCCGATTTCGCCTAGCAGGCTGGTCATACTCTCTCTCACGACCAGCGCATCCTGCCCTACCGCGTCGAACTTCGGCTCAAGGAATAGACGGAGTTGCTTCGGCAAGTCCGCTGTTGGCTCTGGCGTCAGGATGATGCCCTTCGGCCCTCCAAG
>VFQN01000492.1_pt1 | contig 73235 bp, 55 predicted proteins | sample 3512371 | NCBI WGS metagenome assembly VFQN01 (sample SAMN10412370, study PRJNA504923) | tailings metagenome | isolation source: Replicate 2 from Balatoc abandoned mine | place: Philippines: Itogon, Benguet | collected 2017-08-28 | reverse complement strand
CGGCCTCCCCCCACCGAGTTGCTCCGACTTGCTCCCAAAATACCAGCGACGGGGTCGTCGCTCACGCTCCGGGCTCCGACGGACAGCGCCGGCGGCACAGGTTTCGCCCGGGAGGGCGGTGGCGTGTAGCCCCGGGTTCCACCCGGGGCGGCGTGAACCGGGTGCGGGGCGTTCCCACGGCCGCTTCCGCGCGCGGTATTATGCAGGGACATGCGGGGGGAGTGATGAGCGCGCCGGTGGACGTACCCGAACGACGCAACGACGCCGGGGCGAGCTCCGTCGTCCTGTCGTCGTTGTCGGGGGCGCCGCTCACGCTCTGGGTGGCCACGGGCGGCGACACCGCGCCGCTCACCGAAGTACGGCTGGCGATCGCCCCCGACCGGCCGGTCGTCGTCGGCCGGTCGGAGGGGAAGGAGATCTCGTACCTCGACCCGGCGTACCGCCCGACCACCATCCTCCCCGGCACCGGGCAGACGGTCCTGCGCCACGCCGGGCGCGAAACGGATGTCGCCGTCAGCCGGGGCCACTTCATGCTCCGGCAGGCAACCGGCGGGGTGATGCTGGTGAACGGCGTCCCGCGCCGCGGCGGCGGCATCCGCGCGCCGCTCAACGGCACCTGGCTCCTCGTCCCCGTCCGGCGGCAACTCGAACCGGAGGAAGAATTCCTCATTGCGTCCGGGACCAGCGCCGTGCTGTTCCTGCCCAACGGCTCGGAACTGCGCGTCGACGCGGCGTGACACGCCGCCCGTCACCGGTGCCCCCTGCCATCACTTACCAACTGGTAGGTGCCCGTGCCGTACTGGTCACTGGCACTTCGCCGCGGGGTCGGGGGCACCACCTGCGACAAGAACCGGGGGCGATCGCCCGTCGTACCCGCGACCGCCTATGAATCTGTATCCTGTCCCCACCCTCTCCCCCTCCCGTCCCCGAGGGTCGTCACCGTGCGCCCGCTCGCGCTCGTCCTCGTTGTTGCTGTCGCCGTTGTTGCCAGCGCCCAGCCGCCCGCCGCGTGGTGGGCCGCCGATGTCGAAACGGCGCTCGCCCGTGCCGGCGCCAACCGCCCCGAGCTGGAGAAGGCGCTCCACGGCGTCCCCGCCGACGAGCGGCCGGGGATGGCGTTCCTCGTCGCGCACATGCCGGAGCGCGACCTGAAGGCGCTGACGGCCGACTTCCTCGTCGCCAACACCCGCCTCGCCTACCGCGCCCGCCGCGAGCTCCCGTGGGGGAAGGACGTTCCCGAGGACGTCTTCCTCAACGACGTGCTCCCCTACGCCAACGTGGACGAGCGCCGCGACAACTGGCGGCAGGAGTTCTTCGACCTCTGCCTCCCGCTGGTCAAGGACTGCAAGACGCCGGCGGAAGCCGCCGTGGCGCTGAACCGCGGACTGTTCCCCAAGATCAAGGTCGGCTACTCGACCGCCCGCAAGGCGCCGAACCAGAGCCCGTTCGAGTCGATCGAGACCGGGAAGGCTTCTTGCACGGGTCTGTCGATCATCCTCGCCGACGCCTGCCGCAGCGTGGGCGTGCCGGCGCGGCTGGCCGGCACGGCGAACTGGAGCGACAAGCGCGGCAACCACACCTGGGTGGAGGTGTGGGACAAGACGTGGCACTTCACCGGCGCGTGCGAGCCCGACCCGCGCGGGCTCGACTTCGGCTGGTTCACCGCCGACGCCGCCCGCGCCCAGAAGGACGTGCCCGAGCACGCCATCTACGCCACCAGCTTCAAGGACACCGGCACGCACTTCCCGCTCGTGTGGAACCGCAAGAGCACGGTGGTTCCCGGGGTGAACGTCACCGACCGGTACGCGAAGGCCGAGTCCACCGGCGAGGCGCGCTCGGCCGCGGCGCTGGCCGCGCTCAAAACGGCGCTTGCCGACCCGAAGGCGTTCGACGGGCTGGCGAAGCGCGACACGGCCGCCGTGCCGCTCACGAAGGCCGACGCCGCGAAGGCCCGCGACCTGATCTGGGTCGCGCACGTCGCCCGGCTCAAGGCCGAGCGCGCCGACGAGATGGCGGCCCGGCTGCTCAGGGACGGCGACGCCGAGATGCCGTTCGACGTGAAGACGTTCGGTGACAAGCAGAAAGCCCCGCCGGGCGGGCGGAGCCTGTGGATCTCGATGCACGGCGGCGGCGGCGCGCCGAAGGCGGTGAACGACTCGCAGTGGGAGAACCAGAAGCGCCTCTACACGCTCGACGAGGGCGTCTACGTCGCCCCGCGGGCGCCGACGAACACCTGGAACCTGTGGCACCAGGGGCACATCGACGTGCTGTTCGCCCGGCTCATCGAGAACATGGTCGCGCTCGAGGGCGTGAACCCGGACAAGGTGTACCTGATGGGCTACTCCGCCGGCGGGGACGGCGTGTACCAGATGGCGCCGCGCATGGCCGACCGGTGGGCGGCGGCGGCGATGATGGCCGGGCACCCGAACGGGGTGTCGCTCCTGAACCTGCGGAACGTCCCGTTCGCGCTCCAGGTCGGCGAGAAGGATTCGGCGTACAAGCGGAACGAGGTGGGCAAGGAGTACGGCGAGCAGCTGGCGAAGCTGCGCCTGGCTGATCCGGGCGGGTACGAGAACTACGTCAAGATCCACCCGGGCAAGGGCCACTGGATGGACCGCGAGGACCGCCACGCCCTGCCGTGGATGGCGAAGTTCGCCCGCAACCCGGTGCCGGACCGCGTGGTGTGGAAGCAGTCGGGCGTGAGCTACGACCGCTCGTACTGGCTGGCCGTGCCGCCGGGCGAGAGCCGGCCGGACGTGCTGGTGACGGCGAAGCGCGACGGGCAGACGATCGACCTGACGGTGGTCGGCACGAAGCGCGTCGTCGTCCGGCTGGACGACCGCGTCGCCGACCTGGACCGCCCGGTGCGGATCGTCCACGACGGGAAGGAACTCTACACCGGCACCCCGCCGCGGACGGCGGCGGTGCTGGCGAAGACATTGACCGGCCGCGGCGATCCGCAACTCATGTTCAGCGCTGAGGTTACAGTGGAAGTGCCGTAGCGGGGTAGTCGGACCTGGCCGGGGGCGTCGTCGGATGAGGCGCGCAAAAAAGATGACTCTAAATGACTACCACGAGACTACGACCGGCCGGCTCGTGCCGGCCGGTCGCTGCGTCGGGGCTCGCTAGAACACCCCCGTCCCGCCGCGGGGGCGGTCGCCGGACGGGGCGGGCGGGATGCTGAACGTCGTCTCGCGCAGCCCCGGCAGGCCCGGGCGACTCCCCCCGGGCAGCCCCGGGCGTGCCCCCGGGGTCGGGCGGTCCGGGCGCTGGCCGTTCGCCCACGCCAACACCTTCCGCGCCACGTCCGCCCCCGCCTTGCTCGCCGGCGTCGGCAGCGGGCCGCCCGGCGGCAGGCCCAGTTCCAGCCCCAGCACGTTCTGGAGGATGCCGCCGATCTGCACCGCCAGCTCGCGGTTCGGCTGCCGGGCCAGCCCGCGGAGCACGTCGATCCCGTCCGCGTCGGTCGGGTCGGCCCGGAGCATCACCTCGGCCGCGAACAGCCGCATCGGCGCCGGCTGGTCCATGTTCGTCATCCGGTCGAGCACGTCCGGGCCGAGCCGCTGGTGGTCGCGGAGCAGGCCCGCGAGCTCGACCCGCAGCCCCGGCGGCGTGTCCGGTGCGAGCATGAGCTCGGCGAGTTCGCTGGCGAGCTCCGGGCGGCGGCCGTCGGCCAGCCCGCGGTGGTACTGCTCGACGAGCGTGAGCACCGCCCGGGCGGACAGCGGCGGGCGCTCGTCGGCCCAGGCCATCAGGTCGGCCACTGCGGCCGCCGGCACCGCGGCCGAGCCGACGAACAGCGGCCCGTCGCCGGCCAGTTTCGGGTCGGCGAGCGCCTCGCGGACGGCGTTGCGGGCCAGGATCCAGCGGCGGTCGCCGTCCCACAGCACGGCCTCGGCGGCGGCGTGGCGGACCTCCGGGGCCGGGTCGCGCAGGAACGCCGCCAGCTCCTCGACGAGCGCCGGCGACCGCACCCCGGCGAGGGCGTAGGCGGCGGCCTGCCGGACGGCCGGCTCCGGCGCGGCCTTCGCCACTTTCAGCACCAACTCGGCTTCCCCCGGCCGCCAGTCGGGGCGATACTCCAGGGCGCCCAGCGCGGCGACCCTGACCTCCGGCCGCGGGTCCGACAGCAGCGCCAGCGCCGGGCCGGGCTCCTCGTGGACGGCGTCGCGCAGCGCGTCCACCTCCGGGAGGAGCCGGGCGTCGGCGAGCTGGAGCGGCCAGTGGGTCTTGGACGCGAGGCGGCGCGACCACTTGTTCGCCCGCCGCAGCGGCTCGGCGCCGGTCCGCGTCAGGTCGTGGAGGGCGACCAGCCCGACCGCCCCGAGGAGGAGTACCCCCTGGGCGGCGTGGATGAGCCAGTCGGCGTGCCCGCGGGTCGGCACCCACGCCCACGCCAGCGCGATGATGTACAACAGGACGACCGACCCGCTGACCGGCGGCCGCCAGACCGGGTGGGCGCGGAGGAAGACGAGCGCGAACAGCAGCTGCACCCCGGCCCCGGCGGCGATCGGCGGCGACTCGTGGCGGTACGCCAGCCCGCCGAGTACGGCGGTCGGCAGGAAGAGCAGGCCGAAACTCACGAGAAGGCCGGTCGCGCCGAGCGTAGACCGGGGGGGCACGTCGAACCAGCGCATCGGTCCCTCAGCCGGCCGGGACAGTGTTTCGGGCGGCGAAAGCGTAGAAGAGGATTCGGTTCGGGTCAAACGACCAGAGAACAGAAGACAGAAGGCAGAGGGCAGAATACTTAGGTGCTGCGATTCTGCCCTCTGCCTTCTGTCTTCTGTTCCACGTCCCCATCTCAAAGGCAAAGCGAATGCGGGCGTTCCTGGAGTGCGTGGCGCAGGCGGTGATGGGGCGCGGCGTCCGCGGGCTGTGCGAGTTCGTCCCCGGCGGCCCCTACGTCTTCGACGTGGCCGGCGACGCCTACCGGCTGTTCCGTGAGCGCAAGCGAGCCGACAAGCTCCGCGAGGAGGTGGCGTCGGCCGCCGCCGCGTCCGCCGACGACGCCAAGCGGATCGCCGCCGAGGTGGCGAAGGAGGTCGCCGCCGCCGCGCCAGTCGAGGACCAGATCACGCTCGAACTGTACCTGGCGCAAATCCCCGGCGCCGTGCGGGCGTCGATGAAGCGGCCCGACGACCCGTCCGGCCGCACCGTCCCGCCCGACTTCGCCCTCGACACGCCCGCCGACCTGGCGCGGGTGCTGCCGGCGGGGGTGCCGAAGTTCCGCTCCGGCGACCCGCTCCCCGGGCGGCCCGGGTGGTCGCTCGTCGAACTCCTCGGCAGCGGCGGGTTCGGCGAGGTGTGGCTGACCCGACACACGTTCATCCCGCACCCGCGGGCGGTGAAGTTCTGCACCGACCCGCTGGCGAAGGCCAAGCTGGCGTCGCACGAGGGGCAGGTGATCGCCCGGGTGATGGCCCACGGTCACCACCCGAACGTCGTCCCGCTGCTCGACGCGGCCCTGGAGGGCGACGCCCCGTGGCTGATGTACGAGTACGTCGGCGGCGGCAGCTTGACCGACCTCGTCCACCACTGGTCGGCGCTCGACGCCGCGGCACGCACGGCGGCTGTGGTCGGCGCCCTGTGTACCCTCGCCGCCGCCGTCGGCCGGTTCCACCGCCTCGCCCCGCCGATCGTCCACCGCGACCTGAAGCCGTCGAACATCCTGGTCGGGAAGGATGACGGCGGAAGGGTGAGCGAGGAATCGAAAACGCTCAGAATCACCGACTTCGGCATCGGCGGGGTGGCGGTCGAGTACCTGCGGACGCAGCACCCGCGCGGGACGCTGCTGGCGGCGGGGTGGCTCGAAACGTCGCTCCGCGGCAGCTACACGCCGCTGTACGCCTCGCCGCAGCAGCGCGCCGGCGGCCCGCCCGACCCGCGCGACGACGTTCACGCCCTCGGCGTCATCGGCTACCAGATGGCGGTCGGCCGGCTCGACCAGGCGCCCGGCATCGACGCCGCCGAAGACTTGCGCGAAGTGGGGATGACGGACGGGTTCGTGGCACTGCTGTCGCGGTGCGTGGCCCAGAAGCCCGAGCGCCGTCCGAAGGACGCGCAAGAACTCTCCGAGAAGCTGAATGAGCTGCTGACGCCGGTGCCATCCGCTGTCCCCCGACCGGCTGACAGGGTCAACCCCTCCCCCGGCCCCTCCCCCAGAGGGGGAGGGGTGCTTGAGCCGGGCGGCGTCCAGAAACCCGTGGTGCGTGACCTCGGCGCCGGCCCGGCAGGCGCGCCGTCCCCCCCCTTCCCTCCCAGGGAAGGGGGGCCGGGGGGGTTAGGTCTGCCCGCGTCCCCGCCGGCTGCGCCTGCATCCAATCCCCTCCCCCCCACCCGTCAGCCCGTCCCGTTCCGTGCCGTCGCCTTCGCCCGGTCGCTGACCGACGGCGCCGCCGGGTGGCAGCCGGTCGCCGGCAAGCTTCCCGGCGACATCCCGATGCGGCCTGACGCGGCGTACCGCCTCGCCTTCCCTGCGGACGGGACGACGGACGCGGTCGTCGAGAAACTGCGGACGCTGAAGGGCTGGGCGAACCTGGAGGCGATCGACCTGTCGGGGTGCGGGCAGGTCACGGACACCGCGCTCGGGCACCTCGGGGCGCTGCCGGGCCTGAAGGCGGTCGGCCTCGCCGATACGGCGGTGACGGACTCGGGCGTGTGCCGGCTGCTGAACCGTTTCCCGGACCTGGAGGCGGTGGGGTTGGCGGGATGCGCTCAACTGTCGGCGGCGGTGGTGCCGTACCTCGCCCGGCTGCGGAACCTGAAGGCCGTCACCCTGCCGCCGCGGGCCGACACGGCGGACGTGCGCCGTGAGCTCGCGCGGCGCCGGCCGGGGTGTGCGGTGGGGTGACTCACCCCGGCCCCGCGGTGCGCAGCTTCCGCGTGTAGCGCGTGCCGTTCACCGCCACGACCAGCCGGTCGCCCTCGAACCACAGCAGATCGACCCCCGGCGCCGAGTACCGGTGGCGCGACCACACCGCACAGCCGGCCGGTCGGGTCGAACACCTGCACGCCGATCGGCGTTGCCGCGTAGATGCGGCCGGCGCGGTCGGCGGCGAGTTCCGTCACCTTCGACGTCCCTTGCGACGGGACGCGGAGCGGTGCGTAGGGCGCCCGCGGGCCGTTCGGCAGCTGGCGGGCGTGCAGGAACACCTCCCCGGGTTGCCAGCTGAACTCGGTCGAGCGGTCCGGCGACGTGACGGTCGGCGTCGTCGCCGACGGATGGTTCCACGGCCCGTCGCGGCGCACCCAGCCCTCGCCGTCGATGAGGATTTGTGACAGCGGCATGTCCTGCGCGGCTGCGGCGGGGGTAAGGAGTAACGCGGCAGCGACGGCGGCGAGTGGGCGGGGCATCGGTCGGCTCCGGAGAGAGCTGCTGACGATAACCCGCGGGGCGCACCGCTGCAATCGTCATCAGGCCGGGTCGGCCGGCGGCAGTGGGACCGCGCGGTTCGTGCGCGCCGCTTCCTCGATCGCGGCAATCACGCGCATGTCCGCGAGCCCTTCTTCGCCCGGGGTGCGCGGGTCGTGGCCGTTCAACACGCAGTCGGAGAAGTGGTCCATCTCGGCGGCGAAGTGGTTCACCTCGGTCAGGCTCACCTGCTCCCGCCCCGACGGCTTTGCCACGGTTAGCCGGAGGCCGCGGTAGCTGAACGCCGGGTCGAGGTCGAGGAACCCGTCGGTGCCGTGGACGCGGTAGCGGCGACTCTCGGCGGCGTCGAACGAGCAGTCGCAGTGCGCCAGCACGCCGGACGCGAACCGGAGCTGGAACGCCACGCTCGCCGGCACCTCGCGGAACCGGGCGATGTCGCGCGGGCGGTGCTCGAACGCCGTCACCTCGGCCGGCTCCTGGCCGGTGACATACCGCGCGGCGTTGATGCAGTAGATGCCCACGTCCTGCACCGGCCCGCCGCCGAGCGCCCGGCTGAGGCGGATGTTCGGCGCCGGCGTCACCTGGTTGTTGCTCGCCTCGAACGTCCGCAGCTCGCCGACCGCCTTCTCGCGGCACAGGCGGATCACCGTCTGGTTGAACGGCTCGTAGCGGAGGCGGTAGGCGATCATCAGCTTCCGCCCGGCTTCGCGGCCGGCAGCGATCATGTCGCGGCACTCGGCCACGGTCGTCGCCATCGGCTTCTCGCAGAGCACGTGCTTGCCCGCCCGCAGCGCCCGCACCGTGTACTCGGCGTGCATCGAGTTGGGGAGCACGACGTAGACGACGTCGATGTCGGCGTCGTCCCGCATGCGGTCGAACGTGTCGTAGCTGTAGATGTGGCGCGGGTCGATGCCGTACGCCGCGGCGACGCGGCGGGCCTTGTCCGGGTGCCCGCTGACGAGCGCCGTCGGCTTCGCCAGCCGGGCGCGGCCGAACGCCGGCATGATCTCCTCGATCGCCAGCTTCCCGAGGCCGACGACCGCCCACTTCGCCTGGCGTGCGGGCACGTCGGGGAGGACGAGGTCGGGCGGCTGGCGGTCGGGCGGGGCGAGCGGCGGGTCGGCGGCGCGGGCGCCGGCGGCCGTGAGCCCGGCGGCGGCGAGGAAGGAGCGGCGGGTCGGCATCGCGGGCCTCCGGGTGCGGGCGACAGCCCCGTGCCGCAACCGGCGTGCCCCGGGGCACGCCGGTTGCGTCGGGATTGCCACCCCCGCCCACGAGGTTCATCCATGACCGCCGATGCCAGCACAACGGTGAAGGAGTTCAAGCAGGCGGTGAACATGACCGCGAAGCGGCTCTCGACCTGGCTCAACTCGGACGAGTCGAAGCAGGTGGGCCAGAAGCGCGGCGGCAAGGGCGAGGCGACGGGCCACGCCTCGGGGCGGAAGATCGTAACGCTGCTCGGGAAGAAGTCGGCCGACCTGACTACCGCGGACCTGGCGCACATGCGCAAGGTGGTCGGCTACGTGAAGCGCCACACCGCGCGGCGGCCGGGAGGGGACGTGAGCGACACGCCGTGGCGCTACTCACTGATGAACCTGGGGCACGACCCGGTGAAAAAGCGAGCGACTCGCCTTCCGTAGTCGGGCCGAGTCTTCGAGACCCGACACCACAGCCGGGTGCTTACAGGTGAAAATCGGTACCCGACCCGACGTGGATTTAACACCAACACCCTGGGAGGGAGCCCCCGGAGTGCTCTCGCTACTTTCACCCGCCTTCATCTGGTATTATCCGCCCGTGGTGGTTCCTCCCTCCCCGCGCCCGGACGCACCCATGCGAAGTCTCGCGCTGCTGTTCACCGCACTCCTCGTCGGCTCGCCCGCCGCTCAGGACAAGAAAGACCCGCCCAAGCAAAAGGACGCCCCGGTCGTAAAGGCCGGCGAGGGCAAGACCGAAACCGTCAAGCTGTTCGACGGCAAGTCCCTCGCCGGCTGGACCGGGTACACCGACCTGTGGTCGGTGAAGGACGGCGTGATCGTGGCCAAGAATACGACCCCGCTGAAGTACAGCACGTACCTGAACACGACGGCCAAGTACACCGACTTCCGCCTCACGTTCGCGGCGAAGCTCGTCGAGTCCGAGATGCACTCGGGGGTGGCGTTCTGGGGCGAGGTGTGGCCGAAGGCCGACGGCAAGGTCGCCGACCCGAAGGCGGACCGCTCCGAGCACACGTACAAGGGCCACCTCGTCATGTTCCCGTCCGGGTGGGGCATGTACGACCTGTTCGGCCGCAACGGGCTGCCGGTCAGCGGGGCGCCGGCGAAGAAGGTCGGCAAGCAGCACGACTGGAACGACATCGAGGTCCTGGCCCAGGGTAACCGCGTCCGCGTCGCGGTCAACGGCACGGCCGTCGTGGACTGGCGCGACCCCGAGCCGGGCCGCATCAAAGAAGGCCCGATCGGCCTGCAACTGCACTCGAACAGCGTCCCGCAGGAAATCCACTTCAAGGGGCTGGTGCTGGAGACGTTCCCGAGGGAAGACAAGCTCGTCACGGTGAAGTGACTACGCCCCCCTCCCCGCACCGGGCGGCCGGCGCGGGTGATCTCACCGTTCGGCCACCGGAGGTAGCCCGGATGATTCGGGAGGCGGTCGCCGGCTCCCGGGCGACCCGATTCGGTCGGGCGTGGCGGGGGGTGTCCTCGGCGGTCGCCGGCCTCGCCTTTCCCCTCGGCGGGTGGTGGCTCGGCCGTTCCGGCCGGCGGGCCGACCCCGCCCGGCTGGACCGCGGACTGGCGATCGTCCTCCCCGGGATCGAAGGGTGGGGGCCGCTCAACTGGTCGATCGCCCGCGGGCTCGCGGACGGCAGGTTCCCCGGGGCGGTCCTGGTCCACGACTGGACGACCGGCCTCTGGCCGCTGTTCCTTTACCACCTGCGAGCGCACCACCGCGGCCGCCGGCGGGCGGCCGCGGTCGCCGAGATGGTTGCTGACTACCGGACCCGCTACCCCGGGCGTCCCGTTCACCTGGTCGGGCACTCGGGCGGGGCGGCGGTCGCCGTGTGGGCGCTGGAGGCGCTCCCCCCGGGGGCGACGGCCACCGCCGCCGTCCTCCTGGCACCGGCCCTGTCCCCGGGGTACGACCTGACCCCGGCGCTGCGCCGGGTGACCCGGGGGGTGTGGAACTTCTGGTCGCCGCTCGACCTCCTCTACTTGGCGGCCGGGACGCTGCTCGCGGGGACGGCGGACGGGCGGCACACGGTGGCGGCCGGGTGCCGCGGGTTCTCGCCGCCGCGTGCCGCCCGTCCCGGCGCGGACGGGTTATACCGAGACCGGCTGCGGCAGGTCGGATATCGGCCGGCACGGGTCGGTCAGTTCCACTGGGGTGGCCATCTGAGCTGTGCGAACCGGGTGTTCGTAGCCGAGTCGGTCGCCCCGCTGTTGGCAGCCGACCCGCAACCGGTTCCGGGCGTGGCCGAACCCCACGTTGCAGTAGGCGGCCGCCTCGGTAGCGATTCGTGATCCGCGCGGTGGGGCGTGGTATCATCCGCCGGGGCGGCGAGGCCCGCGAACCCGGGTGGCTCCCATGTGGCGCGTGTGGCTGGCGGCGGGGGTCGCCGCGTGCGGGTGCGGCGGGCGGTCGGACAGGTTCCACCCGGTCGCCGGCACCGTTACCGTTAGCAGCGCCCCGCTCCGCACCGGGACCGTCACCTTCCGCCCCGACACTACCAAAGGGAACGCCACCCAGCACCACCCGACCGGCGCGGTCGCCGCCGACGGGACGTACGCGCTCTACACGATCGGAAAGGCCGGCGCCCCGCCCGGGTGGTACCGGGTGCTGGTGTTCGCCGACGGCAACCCGAAGCCGGCGCCCGGGACGCCGCCGCAGTGGCTCCACCACGTCAAGTACACCACCGAGCGGACCACCGACCTGAGCGTCGAGGTGGTCGAATCCCCGTCGCCCGGGCGGTATGATCTCAAGCTGACCCGCTGACCCGCCGGTACCGTCGCCCGCCGCCCGGCACGACCGAGGGCACGCCCCATGACCCGCCGCGGCGCGTTCACGCTGATCGAGCTGCTGGTGGTGATTGCCATCATTGCCATCCTCATCGGGTTACTCCTGCCCGCCGTGCAGAAGGTCCGCGAGGCAGCGGCGCGGGCCAAGTGCGGCAACAATCTCAAGCAGATCGCCCTCGCCGCCCACGCCCGGCACGACGTCACCGGCCGGCTCTGCGAGAACCGGTACGGTGACTATGACGCCCCGGCCGCGTTCGGCGGGCCGTTCGAGAACTCGTCGTCGTGGAGTTGGCTGGCGTTGCAACTGGGGTACATGGAGGGCGGCAACATCGCCGGCACCGGCGACATCCCGACTGCCGCCCTCGCCACCAGCCCGGCAACGGGCGTGGTCGTGCGTGGGTTCCTGTGCCCGAGCGACGGCCCCGCCGCGGCCGGCGCGTTCCCGGAGCGGAGCCACTACCTGCGGACCGGGGTGACGGTCGGCATCACCACATACAAGGGCGTGCAGGGCGCGAACTTCCCGTTCGGGCTGTGGGTGAACCCGGGCGTCGAGGACGGCTCGACCGAGGCGTGGTGGCGCGGCGACGGGGTGGTGTACGCGATGAACTGGCAGCGGCCGCGTGGCGTCCTTGCGGTCACCGACGGGACGAGCAACACGCTCCTGGTCGGGGAGGACGTGTTCGACCCGGCGGTGCCGGGGGCGGACCGCTACGGCAAGGGGTTCGCGTGGGCGCACACGGTCGAGGCGATGCTGTCGTGCGCCGCCCCGCCGAACGCCCGCGACCCGGCGACCGGGCAGGAGTTCCCGGCCGCCGACTGGGCGAACCGCCACGGGTTCAAGAGCCGCCACGTCGGCGGGGTGCAGTTCGCGCTGTGCGACGGGTCGGTGCGGTTCATTTCCGACACGATCCCACTCGGGACGTACCGGGCGCTGGCGACCGCCCGCGGCGGCGAGACCGCGCAGGTGCCGTGAGGGACTGATACCCGGTCCGTTGAGGGTGTCTGGTCTGGTGGGACCGGCGTCCCGCCGGTCTTTTCGGACGACCGGCGGGACGCCGGCCCCACCAAATTCAAAACAGACGGCACCAACCGGATCGGGTATCAGCGCTCGTACAGTTCGAGCGGCAACCCGTCCGGGTCGGCGAAGAACGTGAACCGCTTCCCCGTGTGCTCGTCCACCCGCACCGGCTCGGCCGCGACGCCGTGCGCCTCCAGTTGTGCGACCGCCGCGCCCAGGTCGGCGACCGCGAGCGCCAGGTGGCGCAGCCCGCACGCCTCCGGGTAGCTCGGCCGCCGCGGCGGGTTCGGGAAGCTGAAGAGCTCGACCTGCGTCCCGTCCGGCAGGCGGAGATCGAGCTTGTACGAGTCGCGCGCCGCCCGGTACGCCTCGGCCACGACTTCGAGGCCGAGCACCGCGGTGTAGAAATGCTTCGACCGCCCGTAGTCCGAGCAGATCACCGCGACGTGGTGCGTGCCGAGCAGTTTCATGGCGAGACTCCCGGTAGGTCAGCGGCCGGCGAGCAGGTACACCACCGCCGCGACGACGGTGACGTGGGCCGCGACCGTCGCCCAGAACACGGCGCGGAACCACACCTTCTGCGTCTTGTGGCGGAACTGCCGCTGGCCGAGCAGCGCCCCCGGCCACCCGCCGCACAGCGCCAGCACGTGCAGCGTCCGCTCCGGCACGCGCCGCCCGCCGGCCACGGCGCGTTGCTTGTCGAACCCGTAGGTGACAAAGCTGACCGTGCTGGCGACGGCGACCAGGAGCAGGTAGGCGACGGCGGCGGTCGGCATCGGGCGGCCCGGGGGTGGCGGCGGTAATACGAGCGCCGCGGGAGGGTATCTTAACCTGCCCGCTCCGTACCGGGATGAGGACGAACCGATGCCGCCACCCGCCCCGCCGATCGAGGCCGTCACCGAGACGGCCGCCTACGCCGCCGACCTCACCGCCGCGGAGGCGTTCTACAGCGGCGTCCTCGGGCTCCCGGTCATCGGCCGCGAGCCCGGGCACCACGTCTTCTTCCGCGTCGGCCCGGCGCACGTGTTCCTCGTGTTCGACGCCGGCGCGACGCTCCGCGGCACGCACCTCCCCGCGCACGGGGCGACCGGGCCGACGCACTTCGCGCTCGGCATCCACGCGGACGTGCTCGCCGACTGGCGGAATCACCTCGCGGCGTGCGGCGTGCCGGTCGAGCACGAGCAGGACTGGCCGCGCGGCGGCCGCTCGCTCTACCTCCGCGACCCGGCGGGGAACCTCGTCGAGCTCGCCACGCCCGGCATCTGGGGCACACCGGCCGGGTGGTAGCGAACCACCGGACCGTCCCGCGCGTCCGTTCGCGGCGCCCGCCCCCGACCCGGACCCGTCGATGAACCCGATCCTCGTCGCCGACCTCTTCCCCGAGATCGGCCGACACCTGCTCGACCTCCTGCGGGCGCTCGCACCGGCCGACTGGCACCGCCCGACCTCCAGTTCCGGGCGCACGGTCAAGGACGTCGTTTCGCACCTCCTCGACGGCAGCCTGCGACGGCTGTCGCTCGGGCGTGACGGCTACGCCGCCGAAGGGCCGCGGCCGGGCGAACCGCTGCTCGCCTTCCTCACCCGGCTGAACGCCGAGTGGGAGACCGGCACGCGCCGCCTCAGCCCGCGCGTGCTGACCGACCTCGTCGCCTGGGCCGACCCCCAACTCGCCGCCCTGTTCGCGTCGCTCGACCCGCACGGCCCCGCGCTCTTCCCGGTCGCGTGGGCGGGCGAGGCGGAGTCGGCGAACTGGATGGACGTGGCGCGCGAGTACACCGAGAAGTGGCACCACACGCGGCAGCTGTTCGACGCCACCGGCCGCCCGTCCACCATCTCCGGCCGCCGCCTCATGCACCCGTGCCTGGACACGTTCCTGCGGGCGCTGCCGGTCGCGTTCCGCGACGTGCCGGCCGACCCGGGCACGGTGGTGTCGGTGGTCGTGACCGGCGAGGCCGGCGGAACGTGGCACGTCGAGCGCACCACCGCCGGCTGGCGGCAGGTCGCCGACGCGCCACGACCGGCGGCGAGCACGGTGACGCTGGACGCGGACACCTGCTGGCGGCTCGTCACCAAGCGCCGCCCGCCGGGCGTTGCGCGCCAGCTCTTCCCCGACATCCGCATTGACGGCGACGCGGCGCTGGGCGGGCACGTCCTTGGCATGGTGGCGATGATGGCGTAATAGTCACGTCGCTGGTGGGTGGATAGAACTTCGCCACTCCTTCTCCCCCGACGGCGCGAACCCATGACGCGACTCGGCCTGACCCTCTCCGCGTGTGTTCTCGCCGCGCTGCCGGGCGGCGCGCAGCCGGCGGCCGACGAGCCCTGGCTGCGGCCGTACACCGGGCCGACGCGTACCGACGTCGACGCCGCCACGTTCGACGGCAAGGTACTGTGCGGCTACCAGGGTTGGTTCAACACGCCCGGCGACGGCACGAACTTTGGGTTCACGCACTGGGGCGTCGGGCTGGACCGGCCGGGCGGCGGGCGGTTCACAGTGGACATGTGGCCGGACGTGTCGGAGTACGACCCGGCCGACCTGCGCGAGGTGCCCGGCCTCAAGCTCCCCGACGGCTCGCCGGCGAAGCTCTACAGCGCGTTCCGCAAGGGGCCGGTGCTGCTCCACCACAAGTGGATGCGGCAGTACGGCATCGACGGCGTGTTCCTTAGCCGGTTCGCCGGCGAGGCGGCCGACCCGCGGCGGGCGCGGCACGTCAACCAGGTACTCGCCAACGTCCGCGAGGGCTGCCACCGCGAGGGCCGCGTGTGGGCGCTCATGCTCGACCTGTCGATGGGCGGTAAGGGCTCGACCGCGGCCGTGGTGAACGACTGGAAATTCCTGTGCGACAAGGTGAAGGTCCGCGAGGACGCGCGCTACCTGCGCCACAACGGCAAGCCGGTGGTGCTCTTGTGGGGGCTCGGGTTCAAGGACCGCCCGTGGACCGTCGCGCAGGCCGAGGAGTTGGTCGCGTTCTTCAAGTCCGACCCGGCCTACGGCGGCGTGTACCTGATCGGCGGGGTGGACGCGCACTGGCGCACGCAGAAGGGCGCGTCGCGGGCGGAGCCGGAGTGGGCGAAGGTGTACCGCTCGTTCGACGCCATCAGCCCGTGGGACGCCGGCCGCTACCGCGACGACGCCTCGATGGACCGCATCAAGCGCGACGTGTGGGAGGGCGACCTGGCGGAGCTGAAGAAGACCGGCGCCGGCTACGTGCCGACGGCGTTCCCGGGCTTCTCGTGGGACAACCTGAAGCGGGCGAAGCCGGGCGCGACGGTGATCCCGCGGCGGAAGGGCGAGTTCTACTGGCGGCAGTTCGCGGCGTTCAGGGAGATCGGCGTCCGCACCGCGTTCGTCGGCATGTTCGACGAGGTGGACGAGGGGACCGCCATCTACAAGGTCGCCGACCAGACGCCGGTCGGGAAGCACTTCGTCACCTACGAGGGGCTACCGGCGGACTACTACCTGCGCCTCACCGGCGCGGCGACGCGGATGATCCGCGGCGACAGCCCGTTGTCGCGGACGATCCCCGACCCGCTCCCCGGGCCGAAGGACTGACTGCCGCTACTCTACGGCGAGGCGCCGGACCATGCGCACGACCGGCAGCGACACGCCGCCGGCGAGCGCGACGTCGTACCGCTCGGCAACGGCGTAGCCGCACGCGGCGAACAGCGGCTCGCCGGCCAGCGTGGCGACCAGTACCGCGTCGCGGAACCCTGCCGCACGGGCCGCCGCTTCAGCGGCGCTCGCGAGCGCTCGGCCGATGCCGCGCCGCTCCCAGCCCGGGCGGACGAACACGGCGCGGACGCGCGCCGGGTCGGCGGCCGGGTCGAGGGCGGCGTCCTCGCCGGGCCGGTCGCGGTCGCCGCCGAACACCGCCCGCCGCCGGCTCCAGCCGCCACAGCCGACGATTTCCCCGCCGCTCTCGGCGACGAGGTACGTGCCGTCGCGGATGAGTTGCCGGTCGACGCCGAACACGGGGCCGAGCGCGGCGGCCATCTGCGCCGGGGTGTAGAACGGCGCCTGGAGCACGCGCACGGAGAGCGGGATGAGCGCCTCCAGCGCCGGAGTGTCGGCGTCGGTGGCGGGGCGGATCGAAATGTGGTCGTTCGTCATGTCCGTCGGAGCCCGGAGCGCAACAGTAGTTTCAAACAGGGCGTCGTGAGGGGTCAGAGGTTCCAGCCCGAAGGGCTGGGAGCCCTCAGCCCAGGGCAAGGGAGCGCAGCGACCGCCGCCCTGGGTCATGCGGCACGAATCACCCCGCAGCCTGAAGGGCTGCGAGCCGGCTCGCAGCCCTTCAGGCTGCAACTCCCACGTTCGGCATTCCCAGGGCGGCGGGCCTTCGGCCCTTGCCCTGGGCTCAGGGCTGTCAGGGCCTTCGGCCTGAAAGCCCGGTCCTGTCGCCACGCGACACTAGGATCCACTTTCACGCCCGGGCTCCGACGGGGGGCTCTCACCCGCTCAGCCAGCGGTCGCGGTGTGCGGCGACGAAGTCGTCGTCGCTCAGGTGCGGGTACGCCGCGTACACGCGGTCGATCTCGGCGAGCTGGCCGGGGCCGAGCATTTCGTTGGGGTCGAGACACCAAATACCGGCGAGCAGCCCCTGCCGCCGCAGCACCTCGTGCAGCCCGGCGATGCAGCCGGCGAAGTCGTTGGCGGCGTCGAAGAACGCCGCGTTCGCGTCCGTCACCTCGACCGCCCGCGCCAGCAGGTTGGCGTCGGCGCCGCCCGCGGCGTGGCACTCGGCGAGCAGTTCGACGGCGCGCCGCGTCCACACCGACCAGTGCCCGAGCAGCCCGCCGACGATGCGGCGCTCCACGCCCCGGCCGTTCGCCGCGAACCGGTACGGCGTCAGCAGGTCGAGCACGATGGTATCGTCGTTGCCGGTGTAGAGCGCGAGGTCGTCGCGGCCCGTCTCGGCGACGGCGCGCACTACGTCGATCGTCTGGTAGCGGTTGAACGGCGCGATCTTGATCGCGCAGACATTCGGCAGCTCCGCGAATTCGCGCCAGAACCGGTACGGCAGCACCCGTCCGCCGACGGCCGGTTGGAGGTAGAACCCGACGACCGGGATCACCTCGCCGACGGCCCGGCAGTGCGCGACCAGTTCCGCGTCGGCGGCGTCGCGCAGCGCCCCGAGGCTGAGCAGCCCGCAGTGGTAGCCGGCGTCGCGCAGCAGCTCAGCTTCCGCGACGGCCTGTGGCGTGCGGCCGCAGATGCCGCCGACGCGCACGAGCGCTTCGCCGCGGCGCTCGTCGGCCCGGCGTAGTTCTTCCGCCGCGAGTCGGAGCAGTGGCTCGAACAGGCCGATGTGCGGGTCGCGGACGGCGAACTGCGTGGTGTGGACGCCGACCGCGAGCCCGCCGGCGCCGGCGTCGGCGTAGTAGCGGATCAGGGCGCGCTGCCGGCGCTCGTCGAGCGTGCGCTCGGCGGTGAGCGCCAGCGGCATCGCGGGGATGACGAGTCCGCGGCGGAGGGCGGCGGCGGTGGCGGTGGGGAGCGGCATTCAGAACTTCCCGTCGCGGGCCTCGAAGTGCGTCGGCTTGCCGAGGTCGGCGCCGCCGGCCATGACCCAGCGGGCGACCCACCCCATCATCCGGTCGGCGGTGACGTGCGGGTAGCCGAACAGCCGGTGCGCGAGTTGGGCGTTGCTGAGGAGCGCGTCGCCGGCCTCACGGCCGGTAAGCGCGACCGGCTTGCCCATGAGCGCCCCGAACCGCTCGCCCACCGCCCGCACGGACAGCGTCTCGGGACCGGCGACGTTCACAACGAACGGCGGCGCGGCGGCGTGGTCGAAGACGGCGAGCGCCGCCGCGTTCGCGTCCGCCTGCCAGACGGCGTTGAAGTTCCCCATCGCCAGGTCGATCGGCTCGCCCGCCCACACCTTCCGCGCCAGATCGACCAGGACCCCGTAGCGCAGCTCGCTGGCGTAGTTGAGGCGGATCAGCGCGCAGCGCGTGCCGTGCGTCCGGCTGACGTGCTCGACCAGGCGTTCGCGGCCGAGGCAGCTCATGGCGTACTCGCCGGCGGGGTCGACGACATCGGTCTCACGCGACCCGCCGCCGGCGACCGGCGCGAGGCCGTACACGTTGCCGGTCGAGAAGGCGACGATCGTGCTGGCGCGGAAGCGGCGGGCGCAGTCGGCGGCGAGGAGCGCGTTCATCGCCCACGTCCGCGCCTCCTGTCCGGTCGAGCCGAACTTCATCGCCGGCATGTAGACGACGTTCGGCACGTCCGGCAGCGCGGCGAGTTGCGCCGGGTCGAGCAGGTCGCACGCGACCGTTTCGACGCCGGCCGCTTCGAGCCGGCCGCGTACCGCGGGGTCGGAGAAGCGGGCCACGCCGATCACGCGGCGCTTCACGCCGGCGGCTTCGGAGGCGCGGACCGCCATGCGGGCGAGCGTCGGCCCCATCTTCCCGGCGACGCCGAGCACGAGAACGTCGCCGCTCAGCCGCCCGAGGGCGGCCACGGCCGCGTCGGTCGGCCGGCTGAGCAGTTCTTCGAGTTCGCCCACGGATTCGATCACGTCCGGCAGCGGCGTCACGACATCAGCTCCTGGAACACGAGACTCATGCACGTCAGCCCCGACTCGGCCTTGTGCAGCTCCGACACGTCGAGCGTGACGACACGATACCCGAGCAGACGCACCAGTTCCGCGGTCGCGGGGTACGCAGTGCTGACGAGGACGGCACCGGGCAGACGAAGCACGTTCGCCCCGAACGGCTCCGCCGCAGGTACGTCTACTAACCGAAGCCCGGCGAACGACTCCGACTCGACCCAGGCCCGGTTCACCACGACCGTCTCGTCGTCCAGCGCGCACGCCGCGCTCTTGAGGTGGAGGCAGTCGGTCACGCGGACGGGCACGACGGCGTACCCGAACGGCCGCACGACCTCGGCCAGCGCCCGCACGCCGGCCGCGCCGGTCCGGCTCGACAGGCCGACGAACAGCGTGCGGCCGACGCGGAGCACGTCGCCGCCTTCGAGGAAGGCGTCCGGCGGCAGTGCGGTGACCGTCCGGAACGGCGCGAGCGCGGATGCGACCGCGGCCCCTTCCCCGCGCCGGGACGCGGGCGTCGGCCGGGTCAGCACCGCGAGTTCGTCGATCACCACGGCGGTGTCTTCGACGAACACGCCGTCCGGGTGAGCGGGGTCGGCGGGGAGCTCGATGACGCGCAGCCCCGCGTCCCGTAGCACGGCCCGGTACGTCCCGTGCTGGGCGAGCGCGAGCGCCGGGTCGATCGGCTCGCGCGGCAGGTGCGTGAGCTCGCAGTTCGTCAGTTCCGGGCCGGGCGCCCGCGTGATCGCGGTGAGCATCGGACCTAATCCTCCCCCTTCCCGTTGTGTGGGAGGCGGTCGTGAATCCCGAACCACAGCAGCCCGCCGGCGAGGCACACCGCGCACGCAGCCGCGACCGCGGTCGTCCAGCCGTAGGTCTGCCCGAGCAGCGGGGTGACGACCGGGGCGAGCATGCCCAAGCCGTTCCCGCCGGTGTTCACCAGGGCGCACGCCAGCCCGCCGTTGCGCGGCGCGAGCAGCGGCGCGGTCGTCCAGAAGATCCCCTCGCACAGCCCGAGCGCCCCGAGCCCGAGCGCGAACCACGCCACCACCGCGTCCGGGTCCGTCGCGGCCACGCCGCACAGACTGAACCCGGCGCTGAGACTCATGCCGGTCACGGCCACCACCCGGTTGCCGGCGCGCGGCCCGAGCGCGCGGCCGAGTCGGTCCGCCACCCGACCGCCCAGCAACATGCCGACGGCCGACGCCATCATCACGATGAACGCCGCCCGCCGGCTCTCCGACTCGGGGAGCTTGAGCTCGGTCCCGAAGTAGAACTCGATCCAGTAGAAGAACAGGTACTGGATGTACCCGAGCGCGCCGTAGCTGAGCGTCAGCAGCACCAGGCTGCGGTTGCGGAGCAGCGCGGCGGCCTCCGCGAGCGTGGCCCTGGCGCGCGGCGACGGGGCACCACCCGCGGCGACCAGTTCGCGCTCCGCGGCGTTCGTCCGGGGGTGATCCGCGGGGCTGTCCGCGGCGAGGGCGTACCAGCCGACACCGAGCAGCGCGAGCGCCGCGCCGCAGACGACGAACGCCGCCGGCCAGCCGACCCCGTCCATCAGCCAGCCGAACACCGGGTACGTCAGCGCGATGCCGACGAGCGCGCCGGCCGTGACGGTGCCGTTCGCGGTCGAGCGCTCGCCGGGCGGCACCCACAGCGACACCGCCCGCGCCGCCCCCGGGTGGAGCGGCACGCTCGTCGCCCCGGCCAGCCCGCGGATCACGAGCAGCGGCACGAACAGCGCGGCGACCCCCAAGCCGGTCCAGCCGAGTACGCCGGTGAGCGCGGACCAGAGCCCGAGCCCGACGGCCATCGCCGCCATCGCCCGGCGCGGGCCGGCGCGGTCGAGGAGGTAGCCGCCGGGGAGCATCCCGAGCGTGTAGACGAACAGGAACGCCGAGTACACCAGCCCCATCTGCTCGGCCGACAGCCGGCCCGGCCCGATGAGGTGCGCGTTCGCCGCGACCGAGATGCTGACGCGGTTGAAGTGCGCGAGGAAGACGAGCCCCGCCAGCAGCGCCACGACCAGCCAGCGGACGTTCGTGGGCCGATCGGGCATGGGCGCACCGGGGGCGGGGGCGGTCACGGCAGGGCGAAGCGCGCCGCGACCTCGGCCGGCAGATCGTAGCCGATCCCGGGGCGGTCGGGGAGCGCGATCGCGCCGTTCTTCACCGGAAACCCGGCGGCCTGGAGCTCGCGGCGGAGCGGCGAGGCGTACACCTCGGCCGGCGCGAACTCGATGAACGGGGTGACCGGCGAGTACGCGGCGAGGTGGACGGTGGCGGCACCGAGGACCTGCGTGGACCAGTTCCCCGGGCACACGAGCGCGCCGCGGGCGCGGGCGAGTTCGACGATCCGCTTCGCCTCCGTCAGCCCGCCGCAGGTGGTCATGTACGGCTGCACCACGGACACCCGGCCGCGGTCCATCATGTCGAGGAACTCCCACCGCGTCACCCCGTGCTCGCCCATCGCCAGCGGGAGCGCCGTGCGGGCCGCGAGCTCGGCGTAGGAGGCGGGCGAGTCCACCGGGAACGGCGTCTCGAAGAAGAACACGTCGAACTCTTCCAGGGCGCGGGCCACGCAGGCGGCGGTCGGCACGTCGTGGAACAGGTAGCCGACGTCGACCATGAGCGTCGGCCCGGGGCCGAGCGCCTTGCGGAAGCGGCGGGCGAGTTCCACCACGTCGGCCGGCGCCGACATCATCGGCTCGACCTTGAACGCCCGGTAGCCGAGCGCGGCCAGCTTCTCCGCGCGCCCGACCTGCTGCGCGAACATCGCCTCGCCGCCCCACTCGTCCGACACGAGCGTGCAGTACGGCGTGACGACGGGCTCGGCGCCGGCCGGCGTCTGGAACGGCCCGCGCTGCACGCCGCCGAGTAGTTCCCACACCGGGCGGCCGAGCATCCGGCCGTAGACGTCCCACAGCGCCACATCGAGCGCGCCGAGGGTGATGACCTGCCAGCCGCGGCGGTTGGTGTGCAGGATCGCGTCCCACACCCGCTGCCACAGGCGTTCGGGGTGCGTGAGTTCCTGCCCGATGAGCAGCCGGCCGAAGTGCGTGTCCGGCCCGCCGACCGTCGCCCGCACCACGCCCGGCGGCACGCGGAACACTTCGGACAGGCCCGAGAGCCCGGCGTCGGTGTGGACGCGGACGCACGCCAGCGGTTCGACGCCGCCCTTGTCCGGGTCGACGTCCGGCCCGTCGCCGACGACGAAGACTTCGAGTCGCGCGATCTTCATCCGCACACCCCGTCAGCTGTTTTTCTGGAGTGATGAGGCGGTCGCGGGCCGCGTGAAAGCCTGGTGAGAAGCGCCCCGCTCCGGGTTGACAGTGGGAGTCGACGGGATTCTAATCGAGGCTCACGTTCGACGCCCGTTCTCTCTCGACCACACGTTCTCGGTTCGCTTTCCCTTCTCACGGGGAATTCTCATGAAAGCCCAGCGCGAGTCCGGTTTCACCCTGATCGAGCTACTCGTCGTCATCGCCATCATCGCGATCCTGATCGGCCTGCTCCTCCCCGCCGTCCAGAAGGTGCGCGAGGCCGCCGCCCGCGCCAAGTGCTCGAACAACCTCAAACAGGTCGGGCTGGCGCTCCACAATTACCACGACACCGTCGGCTACCTCCCCCCGGGCGCGTCCTCCGACAAGGCCCCGTGGAAGACGCCCGCCACCGCCCCGGACGCGGACTGGGGGAGTTCCTGGATGGTCCACCTCCTGGCGCACATCGAGCAGACGGCCGTCCTGAGCCGCTGGCAGTTCAGCGGCCAGAGCGGGTGGCAGGTGGCGACCAACAACGCGACGATCGCGGGGCTGACGATCGGCGTCTACCGGTGCCCCTCGACCACCCTGCCGGAGAGGAACCCCTACTCGGCGACCCTCCCCGGGGCGGGCGGCGTCGGCATCATGTACGCCAGTTACGTCGCCGTCTCCGGCTCGGCCACCGACCTCGGCGTACTGACCTACGCCACCAACATCGTCAGCACCCAGGGCGTCCTGTACGCCCACAGCAAGGTCAAGCTGACCGACATCACGGACGGCACGAGCAACACGATCGCGGTCGGCGAACAGAGTAACCACCTCCGCAACGCGGCCAACCAACCCATCCTCGGCGCCACCTACGGCGGCGCCAGCCAGATCGCCGTGACGTGTCAGGGGCCGGACGGGTGGATCCAGGGGTGTCAGGTCAACGTCCCCACCGCGAACGTCGGCAACGCCGACCGGGTCTATAACTGCGCGACGATCCGGTATCAGATCAACCAGATCGGCATGACGCTGAACTCCGGCGGGTGCCACGACAACGTGGGGAACAACATCCCGCTCAGCTCGATGCACACGGGCGGGTGCAACCTCCTCATGGGCGACGGCTCGGTGCGGTTCGCACAGAACGCCACCGCACTGGCGACCCTGTCCCTCCTCGCCAGCCGGAATGACGGGCAAGTCATCCCGGAGTAGCGATACCGAGTGCCGTCGCTTCGGGTCCGGCGGCGGTGGGTTTTCAGGCCGAAGGCCTGGGAGTCCACCGCCGCCGGACTCGAAGCGACGGGACTCGGGTGGCCGAGGTTCCACAGCTGAACTCTCCGGCGCCGGCGGAGTTCAGACCAGACGCGGACACCACTGCTCAGTCTCACGCCAGGACGCCCCGATGAACCGCTTCTGTCGCGTGTTCGGTTTCGCTGTCGTGTTCGGGTGGGTTCTGGGCTGCTCCTCGTCGCAGCCGGCAGGCGGGCCACCGGTGACGCAGGTCAAGGGGACCGTCACGATGGACGGCAAAGCGATCCCCACCGGCGAGATCCACTTCGGCATGCCCGGCGTTCCCCCGCGCGTCCTGGCGATCAAGGACGGCGCCTTCGCGGGAGAGGCGCCCGTCGGCAAGAATCAGGTGGAGGTCTTTGTTTACACCGAGGGGGCGGCCGTCAAAGGCAAGCACGGCGGGGAAGGCTCGAAAACGAACACCGTGCCGCAGAAGTACTGGGGCGCGAATACCACCCTCTCGGCGCCGGTGACTGCTGGCGGCACCAACGACTTCAAGTTCGCCCTCACGAGGTGAGGTTGCAGAGGTCTTTTCCCGCCGCCGATCGAGCCTATTGGCCCGTCCACTGGTCGATATCGGGGTGAAAACTCCGACCGGCGTGAGCCGGCTGGTCGTTGTGTCAGGTGCCTGGACCAACAACCAGCCGGCTCACGCCGGCCGTTCGCCTGGTCCGACATGGATGGACAGACGGACCACTACTTCCAGGGCGGCGCGTGTCGGGTTACAGTAATCACACGCCGAACCGGGCCGAGGCCAGGTGAATGTCTACCACCGTGCGAGTCGCCCTGTGCTTCGTTGCCGCGGCCGGGCTCGTCCGGTCGGTCGCGGCCGACGAGCCGCCCGGTCCTGAGGCGCACCCCCACTTCCGCCCGGTCGGGCGGCCGAAGGTGCCGGACGTGCGCGGCCCGGCCCGCACTACCGTCGATCGCTTCATCCTCGCCGCGCTCGAGGCGAAGCAACTCACGCTGAACCCCGAGGCTGACCGCCCGACGCTCGTCCGCCGCGTCGCGTTCGACCTGACCGGCCTGCCGCCGACGGCCGCCGAGGTCGACGCCTTCGTCGCGGACCGGGCGGCCGACGCCTACGAGAAGATGGTGGACCGCTACCTCGCGTCGCCGGCCTACGGCGAGCGGTGGGGGAAGTTCTGGCTCGACGCCGCCGGGTACGCCGACAGCAACGGCTACTTCAACGCCGACAGCGACCGCCCGCTGGCGTGGCGCTACCGCGACTACGTGGTGCGCGCGTTCAACGCCGACAAGCCCTACGACGGGTTCGTGCGCGAGCAGCTCGCCGGCGACGAGTTGGCCGGGTACGTGCCGGGCGGCGACGTGACGCCGGCGATGGTCGAGCCGCTCACCGCCACGCACTTTCTCCGTAACGCCCCGGACGGCACCGGCGAGAGCGACGGCAACCCGGACGAGGTCCGCACCGACCGCTTCACCGTTCTCGAAGGGAACGTGCAGAACCTCGTGAACTGCCTGCTCGGCCTTACCGTCCAGTGCGCCCGGTGCCACGACCACAAGTTCGAGCCGATCACCCAGGCCGAGTACTACGGCTTCCAGGCGCTGCTCTTCCCGGTCTACAACCCCGAGCGTTGGGCGAAGCCGAACGAGCGCGTGGTGGCGGTCGGCATGAAGGCCGAGCTCGACGCGCGGGCGCGCCGCAACCAGCTCGTCGACCGGCAGGTGAAGGCGGCCCGCGACGGCCTGGCGGCGTTCGCCGACCCGCTCCGCGAGCAGTACCTCGACGACCGGCTGAAGGACGTGCCGGCGGCGAAGCGCGCCGAGATCGTCGCCGCGGTGAAAGCCGCTAAGGACAAGCGGACGCCGGCGCAGCAGGCGCTTTTGAAGGAGCACGGCAAGGCGGCCGACGTCAGCGACGACGCGCTGGCGAAGCGCTTCCCCGAGTATTCCGCGTTGCGCGACCAGGTGAAGAAGACGACCGCCGACCGCGAGAAGGACCGCCCGCCGCCGGCCGACACGCTCGCGGCGTTCGTCGAGACCGACCCGAACCCGCCGCCGCACCACCTGCTCAAGCGCGGCCTCCACCACCAGCCCGGCGACGAGGCCGCGCCCGGCGTGCCGACGGCACTGGCCACGCGGGGGAACCCGTTCGCGATCGACCGCCCCGCCGGCCGCGTCTCCACCGGCCGGCGCACGGCGTTCGCCAAGTGGGTCACGTCGCCGGAGAACCCGCTGTTCGCCCGGGTGATGGTGAACCGCATCTGGCAGCACCACTTCGGCACCGGCCTCGTCGCCACGTCGGACAACCTGGGCGCGTCCGGCGCGAAGGCGTCGCACCCGGACCTGCTCGACCACCTCGCCGCCGAGTTCGTCGCCGCCGGCTGGCGCGTGAAGGCGCTGCACCGGCTCATCCTGACCTCCGCCGTCTACCGGCAGAGCAGCGCGCCGCGGGCGGGGCTCGGCGCGACGGACCCGGACAACCGCCTGCTCGCGCGCTTCCCGCTCCGCCGGCTCGACGCCGAGGCCGTCCGCGACGCGATGCTGCACGTCTCGGGCGAACTCGACGCGACCGCCGGCGGCCCCTACGTGCCGAGCCGGCGCACGCCCGAGGGGTCGGTCGAAGTGGCGGAGAAGACGCCCGGGGCGCTGCGGCGGTCGCTCTACCTCCAGCAGCGGCGCACGCAGGTCGTCACGTTCCTCCAGCTGTTCGACGCGCCGGCGATCACGACGACGTGCGGGAAGCGCACGCCCTCGACGGTGCCGCTCCAGTCGCTCGCCCTGCTCAACTCCGAGTTCGCCCGCGCCCGGGCGAAGGCGTTCGCCGCGCGACTGACCCGCGAGGCCGGCGACGACGACGCCCGGCTCGCGCTCGCCTTCCGCCTCGCCGCCGGCCGCCCGCCCGGCCCGGACGAGCGCGCCGCGTGCGACGGCTTCCTCACGAAGCAGCGCGAGGCGTACGCCGGGCAGCCGAACGCCGCGGCCCGGGCGTGGGCGGACCTGGGGCAGATGATCTTCGCCAGCAACACGTTCCTCTACGTCGAGTGAGGCCCGCCGTGGCGCCACCCGCCTTCGCGATGAACCGCCGGGCCTTCCTCGGCCGCTACGCCGGCGGGCTCGGCCCGCTCGCGCTGGCCCACCTCGCGGCGCGGGCCGACGAGCCGCCGCCCGCGGCCGACCCGCTGGCGCCGAAGCGGCCGCACCACGCCGCGAAGGCGAAGGCCGTGATCTGCCTGTTCCAGCACGGCGGCCCGAGCCAGATGGACCTGTTCGACCCGAAGCCGGAGCTCACGCGGCGGCACGGGCAGGCGCACCCGGAACAGCTGGAAGTCCACTTCCACACGCAGCAGGGGAAACTCCTCGCGTCGCCGTTCCGGTTCGAGCGGCGCGGCAACCTCGGCGTCGAACTCTCCGAACTGCTCCCGCACACCGCCGGCATCGTGGACGACGTCACGCTCGTGCGCTCGATGGCGACCGACTCGGTGGACCACGAAGCGGCGCTGCGGGTGATCCACTCGGGCAAGATCTTCGCCGGCCGCCCGGCGTGGGGCTCGTGGGTGCTGTACGGGCTCGGCACGGAGCGGAAAGAACTCCCCGCCTACGTCGTCCTCGGCGACCCGGGCGGGCTGCCGGTGGACGGCACGAACAACTGGTCGAGCGGGTTCCTGCCGGCGGTGTACCAGGGCACGCCGTTCCGCGCCGCGGGGACGCCTGTGGCGCACCTCGCCACCCCGGCCGACGTGCCGGCCCCGGCGCGCCGCAACCAGCTCGACCTGCTCCGCGGGCTGAACGACGCGCACCTCCGCCGCCACGCCGGGAACGCCGAGCTGGAGGCCCGGCTCGGGCACTACGAGCTCGCCGCGGCGATGCAGACGGCGGTGCCGGACGTGCTCGACCTGTCGCGCGAGACGGAGGAGACGAAACGGCTGTACGGCATCGACGACCCGAAGTCGGCGGAGTACGGGCGGCGCTGCCTGCTGGCGCGGCGCCTCGTCGAGCGCGGGGTGCGGTTCGTGCAGCTGTTCCTGAGCGGCCAGCCGTGGGACACGCACAGCCGGAACGCCGAGAACCTGCGGAACCTGTGCACGATGACCGACCGGCCGAGCGCCGGCCTCGTCCTCGACCTGAAGCGGCGCGGGCTGCTCGACGACACGATCGTGATGTGGGCGGGCGAGTTCGGCCGGCTGCCGATCTCGCAGGGGACCGACGGCCGCGACCACAACCGCCACGCCTTCACGCTCTGGCTCGCCGGCGGCGGGTTCAAGCGCGGCTACGTCCACGGCGCGACGGACGACTTCGGCTACCGGTCGGTCGAGAAGGTGGTGCGCGTGCCGTCGCTCCACGCGACGCTGCTCCACGCGCTCGGCCTCGACCACACCCGCCTGACGTTCCCCCACGAGGGCCGCGACGACACCCTCACCGACTACGCCGTCACCCGCGCCGCGGTCGTGCGCGACCTGCTTGCCTGATACACGGTCCGGTTGCGGGTATCTGGTCTGGTGTGACCGGCGTCCCGCCGGTCTTCCCGGACGACCGGCGGGACGCCGGTCCCACCGATCTCAAACCGGACACCCTCCGCCGGATCGTGCGCGAGTTCCCGGTTGACCGGAGGGGCGAGTGTCGGCACACTAGAGACACCCGCCTGACCGCCTCTCCGGTCCACCCGCCACGCCAGAGCCCGCCGATGCCCACCACCCGCCCGTCGCGCCGCGGCTTCCTCCGGATCGGCACGCTCGGCCTCGGCGGCATCACGCTGCCCGGCCTGCTCCGCGCCGACGCCGCGGCCGGGACGACCTCGCACAAGTCGGTGATCTTCATCTACCTGGTCGGCGGGCCGCCGCACCAGGACATGTTCGACCTGAAGCCGGACGCGCCGAAGGAGGTCGCCGGGCCGTGGAAGCCGGCGGCGACGAACGTCACCGGCGTCCAGATCTGCGAGGCGTTCCCGCGGCTGGCGCGGAACATGGACAAGCTCGTCGTCGTCCGCTCGCTGGTCGGCAGCCAGGCCGACCACGACGCGGTCCAGGTCTACAACGGCCACCACCCCCGCAACCCGACGCCCGCCGGCGGGTGGCCGCAGTTCGGCTCCGCGGTCGCCCGGCTGCGAGGCCCGACCGACCCCGCCGTGCCGGCGTTCACGAGCGTCTGTTACACCTGCACGCACGGGCCGTACAACGAGCCCGGCCCCGGGTTCCTCGGCCCCGCGGCCGCGCCGTTCCGGGCGATGGGGAAGACGCGCGACGACATGGTCCTCCGCGGCATCACCGTGGACCGCCTCGCCGACCGGCGCACCCTGCTGCGGAGCTTCGACGACTTCCGCCGCGAGGCCGACGCCTCGGGGTCGGCGCGGGCGACGGACGTGTTCACCGAGCAGGCGTTCGGGCTACTCACGTCGTCGAGGATGGCCGAGGCGCTTGACATCTCGCGCGAGCCGGCGCGGGTGGTCGAGCGGTACGGCACCGGCGACCCGAAGGTGTTCATGGACGCGAACGGCGCCCCGCGGGTGCCGCAGAGCTTGCTCATGGCGCGGCGGCTGGTCGAGGCCGGGGCGCGGGTGGTGACGCTGAACTACAGCAAGTGGGACTGGCACGGCGGGCGGAACGCCGAGGGCCGGGCCGACAACAACATCTTCGACCGCGAGCGCGAGGACTTCCCGGTCTTCGACCAGTGCGTCAGCGCCCTCGTGGAAGACCTGTACGCCCGCGGCCTCGGCGACGACTGCACGGTGGTGATCCTCGGCGAGTTCGGCCGCACGCCGCGGATCAGCGCCCAGGTCGGCCGCGACCACTGGCCGAACGTGAACTGCGCCCTGCTCGCCGGCGGCGGGATGCGGACCGGCCAGGTGATCGGCGCGACCGACCGCATCGCCGGCGAGGCCGTGGCCCGGCCCGTGACCTACGGCGAGCTGTTCGCCACGCTGTACCACAACCTCGGCATCGACCCCGGCGCGACGCTACCCGACCTGACCGGCCGCCCGCAGTACCTCGTCGAGAACGACGCCCGCCCCATGCGGGAGTTGGTGTAATCCGCCGCAGATCGCGCCCGGCTCGGGGCTTGTAGGTCGGGTCGAGTCTTCGAGACCCGACGCGGGGCGCGGGCGACGATCGACGGAGGGTGAAGAACGCGAACCGCCGTAGGTTCGGGTTCTTGATCGGAATCCACCAGCCACTAGTACCGCCGCGTCGGGTCTCGAAGACTCGACCCGACCTACAAGCCCCGAGCGATGATTCACCGCACCGCCACCCGCCGCGCCCCCGTCACCCGCCCCGCGGCGTGGTGCGGCGCCGCTCTCGTGGCGCTGACCTGGGCGCTCGCCCCGACCGGCGTCGCCGACGACGCGCCGCCCGCCGACAAGGCGTTCGACACCGACGTGCGGCCGTTCCTTACACGCTACTGCGTCCGCTGCCACAAGGCCGAGAAGCTCACGTCCGGCGTCCGCGTCGACCACCTCACCGCCGCGCTCGACGAGCCGCACATCCGCCTGTGGGAGCACGTCCACAAGCAGATCGCCGACGGCGCGATGCCGCCCGAGGACGCGACGCAGCCGGGCGGCGCCGAGCGGAAGCGCGTGATCGCGTGGATTGAAAAGTCACTCGCCGCCGCCCGGCTGCGGCCGACGCCGAAGAACGGCCTCACCCGCCGCCTCACCGCCGCGCAGTACCGCAACACGCTCCGCGAACTGTTACTCCTCGACGAAGAGGTGGCCGACACGCTCCCGCCCGACGCCGTCTCGAAGGACGGCTTCGTGAACAATACCGAGACGCTCCAGCTCTCGCCGCTCCTACTGGAGGCGTACTTCGAGACCGCCGAGCGGGCGCTCGACCGCGTCATCGTCGATCCGGCGGTGAAGCCGACGGTGCAGAACTTCCGCGTCGACCTCGGCCGCGGGGTCAACCCGAACCCGATCCGCGACAACCTGATCCTCGGCGCCGACAGCCTGCTCCTGGAGAACCGAGACTGGATGGTGACGGAACTGAAGCCGGCGAAGCCGTTCGACTACACGCCGTTCGCCATGCGGACGAAGTACCGGTTCATCGAGGGCTACCAGGGGAACGACACGGTCCGCGGCTGGCGGGACTACGACAGCATCTACCACGCCGTGTTCGCCTGTATGCGCGGCACCCGCGGCTACCCGAAGGGCCATGCCTACGACCCGGTGCCACAGGGGTTGCTGCTGCGGCCGGCGATCCCGAGCTCCGAGATCTTCGGCATGGAGAGCACCTACGGCCCGCGGGCGAACTTCCGCGTCGCCCTCCGCGAGTTGCCCGACCACGGCCGCTTCCGTGTCACCGTCACCGCCGCCAAGTACGACGACGGACCCCTTCTTGACCCGGGCTCGCCCGCGCTCCCGGCCGATGTACCCGGCGTGATCGCCGCCCGTGACACGAAGGACGTCACAATCCCGACGGCGGGCGTGTACCAGGTGGACGTGTACGCGACCGAGGGGAAGAAGACGCCGGAACTGGCGCTGACGCTCGGCGACCGCGAGTTCACCGGCGCGCTGCGGCAGCCGGCGTTCCTCGCCGTCCGGCTCCCGGCCGGGCCACTCGCCGTGACCGCCAAGCTGAGCGGCGGCGCGAAGGTCGAGCGCGTCGTGTTCACGCCCCTCCCGGACTCGCACGACGCGGCGAAGCGCTTCGCCGCGTTCGAGAAACGGACCCCGTGGGTCGGCGTCCACCTCGGCTTCCGCCGCGACTGCGGCAGCACGCTCGCGCCGGTGGGAGTGCCGCAGACCGTCTCGGACACCAAGCTGACGCGGTTCGTATTCGAGGGGGCGATCCGCAACTACCCGAGCCCGGACGTCGAGACGGACAACGTGAACTACCTCGCCGGCGTGCGCGAGCTCGGCGTGCGCAGCGAGTACACCGACGGCCGCGACATGCCCCGGCTGCTCGTGAAGTCGGTCGAGTTCGAGGGGCCGCTCTACGATTCGTGGCCGCCGCGCGAGCACCAGGCGATCTTCACCGACGCCGACGCCCGCAAGGCGGTCCGCGACTTCGCCGCCCGCGCCTACCGCCGTCCGGTCACCGCGCGGGAGGCGGCGACGCTGGTCGGCGTGTTCGAGAAGTCGCTCGCCGCCGGGCGGGGCGTCCGCGACAGCGTGAAGGACGCGCTCGTGGTCGCGCTCACGTCGCCGCAGTTCCTGTTCCTCGTCGAGACGAGCACCACCCCCGCCCCCGAGCCGATCGATGACCACGAACTCGCGTCGAAGCTGTCGTACTTCCTGTGGAACGGCCCGCCCGACGCCGCCACGCTGAAGCTCGCCGCGGCCGGCGAACTGCGCGGGAAGCTCGACGCCGAGGTGGCCCGAATGGTCGCCGACCCGCGCTTCGCACGCTTCGCCGCCGAGTACGCCGCGCAGTGGCTCGCACTCGACAAGTTCGCCGTGCTCGAACCCGACCGCGCCCGCTTCCCCCGCCTGACCCGCGACACCCGCGCCCAGCTGCGGCTCGAACCGGTGCGGTTCGTCGAACACCTGATGCGGCACAACCTCCCGGCCCGCGACCTGATCGCGTCCGACTACGTGCTCGTGAACGAGGTGACGGCCGGGTACTATGACCTTGCTAACCGGACCGAGAGCGGCTTCGAGTTCGTCCCGGTTCGTCCCAACCGCCGCGACCTCGGCGGCGTGCTGACGCAGGCGGCGGTGCTCGCCGGGCTGTCGGACGGGCGCGAGCCGAACCCGGTGAAGCGCGGCGCGTGGCTCGCCCGCCGTATCGTCGCCGAGCCGCCCGACGACCCGCCGCCGAACGTGCCGGCGCTCCAGGAAGACACGAAGACGCTGTCGCTCCGCGAGCGGCTGGAGAAGCACCGCAACCAGCCGGGGTGTGCGAACTGCCACGCCAAGATCGACCCGTGGGGGGTGCCGTTCGAGGAGTACGACGCCGGCGGCCGGCTGCGGGCGAAGGCGCCGGACACCCGCTCGACGCTCCCCGACAAGACGACCGTGACCGGCTTCGCCGACCTGCGCCGCTACCTCGCCGACGACCGCATCGACCAGGTGGCGTTCAGCGCCTTGAAGCACCTGGCGACCTACGCCGCCGGCCGGAACCTGTCGTACAGCGAGCTCGACTACCTCCGCCGCGAGGGGCTGAAGCTGAAGCCGACCGGCTACCGCATGCAGGACATGATCCGCCTCGTGGTGACGAGCCGGGTGTTTTTGGAGAAGTGACAGGCGCAGCGACCAGGGTACGTGGTCTTGTGACACCGCGGGCGGGGTTCCCCGGGGCGTTGCCCCGGGCTATGGAATCCCAGGCCGTTGGCCTGAAGACGGCCGGCCCGGGTTTTCACCCCGAAGGGGTGGGAGCCCTCAGCCCAGGGCAAGGGCCGAAGGCCCGCCGCCCTGGGTAGGCGGTGCGAACCACCCGGCAGCCTGAAGGGCTGCGAGCCGGCTCGCAGCCCTTCAGGCTGCACGAGTTCACGGCTCGCTACCCAGGGCGCTGCCCTGGGCTGAACGCTCCCAGGCCGTTGGCCTGAAGACTGCCGGCCCGCTCTTCACCCTGAAGGGGTGAGATTCGATAGCCCGGGGCAACGCCCCGGGCCGGGCTACGGAGCCGTGCGAGCCGTGGTGAACCCACCGATCACCGTCCCCCGAGTCTGCCCATGACCCGCTCGCTCAAGCTCGACCGCCGTGCGTTCCTCCGCGGCGCCGGCGGCGTCGCGCTCGCCCTCCCCGTCCTCGACGCGATGGGCGCGGAGGTCACGGACCGGCCGCCGCGCCGGTTCTGTGCCCTGTACACCGCCAACGGCATGTCGCTGCCGCGGACGGAGCACGGCATCGACGAGTGGAGCTGGTTCCCGCGGGCCGAGCGCGACGGCGCGTTCGTGTTCGGGAAGTCCACCGAGCCGCTCGCCCCGTTCCGCCGGCAGCTCAGCTTCCTCGGCGGGCTGTACCACCCGAGCGGGCCGAAGGCCGACCCGCACGTCTGCTCGGACATGTGGCTCACCGGCGCTCCGCTCCACGACCCGCGCCCCGGCACCTACAACTCGGCCGGGCTGGACCAGGTCGTGGCGCTGCACACGCGGCAGTTCTGTCGCCAGCCGTCGCTCGTACTGTCGATCGACGCCGGCACCGGCTTCCTGTCGCGCACCGGCACCATCTCGTACAGCCTCGAAGGCCGCCCGATCCCGGCCGAGAACAACCCGCGCCGGGTGTTCGACCGCCTGTTCCGCGGCGACCGCGCCTCGCTCGCCGCGCAGCGCGCCGACCTTCAGCGCCGCATCAAGCTGGTGGACGCGGTGGCCGAGAACGCCCGCGCCCTGGGCCAGCAGCTCGGCCGCTCCGACCGCGAGCGGATGGACCAGTACCTCACGTCGCTGAACGAGGTCGAGGCCCGGCTCGTCGCCGCCGAGCGGTGGGTGGACGTGCCGCTCAAGAAGCAGGACTACGCCGGACTGAACCTGAATGCCACGCCCGAAGGCGAGCCGGCCGAATACTACCGGAATATGTTCGACCTGGTCGCGCTGGCGTTCGACGCCGACATCACCCGGTCGGTGGCGTTCATGCTCAACCGCGAGGACGGCATGGGCATCAGCGACACGTTCCCGCTCAAGCTCGGCCTGTCGGCGACGCACCACTCGCTGTCGCACGCTGGCGATAAGGACGGGCAACTGAACTTCGCCCGCTACGACCTGTTCCTCAGCCAGCAGGTCGCCCACTTCCTCGGGAAGCTGGCGGGCTACCGCGACCGGACCGGCACGGTACTCGACAACACGATCGTGCTGTTCGGCAGCGGCGCGAGCACGACGCACAACCCCCGCAACCTACCGACGCTGATCGCCGGCGGCGCCGCGATGGGGCTGCGGCACGGGACGTACTGGCGCAACGGCGAGACGCGGATGTCGAACGTCTACCTCAGCATCCTCCGCGCGATGGGAGCCGAGGCACCGGCGTTCGCCGACAGTACCGGGACGGTGTCCGGTTCGATCTTCAGCCGGTCGTGAACCGATCGTAACTGGTGGGGCCGGCGTCCCGCCGGCCGCGAGTGGGACCAACGGCCGGCGGGACGCCGGCCCCACCGACACCACTCTTGTTTCGTGCGGCCTCAATTCCGTGAGGCCCACACCACACCCGGCGCTCACCTTTCCTGCGACGCCCGAACCACCGGCGCGAAAACGCCGGGCGGTCCGCGTTCGGCCAGAAAAAATGCTAACTTCGCTCAGCCGGTCCCCCCGCCCGAGCCGAGCATGCGCCCGCCCACGCGAGTCCGTTTGCGCCCGTACCCGCCGCCCCGCGGCCGGGTGACGCTGGCGCTGGAGGAGCTCGAGGGGCGCGAGGTGCTCTCGCCGGTCGTCACCACCCCGGTCTTCTTCCCCACCCCGCCGCAGACCCCGGAAGGGGCGGTAATCGCCCTCGCCGGCGGGCCGTTCAGTGGCGGCAGTTCGTTCGCCGCGTTCGACGTCGCCGACGTCGGCCAGACGTACACCGCCGACCTGATCGCCACCCGCGGCACGCTCGGGGTGGACGCCGGTGCGGCTGGCGAGTTCGGCGTCGCGGTGACGAACAACGGCACCGCTCGTGTGACGCTGACCGGCCGGCTGTCGCGGATCAACAGCCTCCTCGGCAGCTCGGGCTACCGGTTCACGCCGGACGCCTACTTCAGCGGCGACGCGACGGTCGCGCTGGCGGTCACCGACCCGGCCGGGCTCGCCGACGGGTTCGGCCAGCACGCGGTCCAGGTGCTCCCGGTGGCAGAAACCCCGAGCGTCGTGCTCGGCCCGTCGCCGTTCGCGCTCGCCGGCCCCGGCCCGGTCGTGGTCGCGCCCGGCACGTTCCCGGTCGTCCCCTGGGCCGACACCGACGGGTCGGAGGTGGTCAGCGCCGTCCTGTCGCTGTCCGGCGGCGACCCGGCGCAGTTCACGCTCACGGCCGCCGGCGTCCCGGTCCCGCTCGACACCGATTTCTTGTGGGTCGTCTCGGCGGCGAACCAGCCGGCGTTGCAGGCGCAGCTCGACGCCCTCGTCCTCACCCCGCCGGCCAACTTCCGCGGCGCGTTCACCCTCGACCTCGTGCTCGTGGCCGACGACACGGCGACGTTCCCGTCCACCGGCGAGGCGGCGGCGGCCACGGCGGTCTCGTGGCCGGCGACGGCGGTGTTCCGCTACTTCGGGGGCGGGGCGCAGGCGACCGCCGGCCCCGTGGCGGGCACTGAGAATCAGTCGGCCGACCTGTTCACCGCCGCGGTCACGCTGACCGACCCGGACGACGCGCCCGGCGACACGCACGTCGTCACCCTGACCGCGCCGGCCGGCGTGTTCGACTTCGACCCGTCGGCCGGAAGCTTCGCGGCGTCAGTGACCGGGGCGGGGACGAGCACGCTGACGGTGAGCGGCACGCTCGCCGACGTCGCGCAGGTGTTCGGTACGCCGGGGGCACTCGTCTACACGCCGCCCGCGTTCTTCTCCGGTGAGGTGCTCCTGACCGGCTCGTTCCGCCACTTCCGGCCCGCACCGGAACGGCCGGGCGGCCCGCAGGGATCGGACGGTCCGGTGGTGCCGGGCGGTCCAGTAGTGCCGAGCGGCGTCGAGTTTCCCGCCCCGAGCGGGTTCGTGGTGCCGGTGTACGTCGCGCCCGTGGCGTCGTTCCCGTCCGTCTTCCCGGCCTTCGAGGGCGCGCCGGTCGTCCCCGTCGGCCCCGGCCCGTCGCCGTTCCCGAGTGAACTGTTCGACCTGTACCCCACGCCGGACCAGGACGGGTCGGAAACGCTGTCCGTCGTCGTCGAGGTTCTCGGCGGACCGACACAGGACTTCGTGCTCGCCGCCGGCGGGCAACCCGTGCCGCGCCGGCCCGACGGCTCGTGGCTGCTGACCGCCGCGTCCGCCACCGGGCTGCAAAGCCTGCTCGACTCGTTCACCATCGACCCGCGCGGCGGCGTGCCCGGGTTCGGGTACGTCGTGCGGCTCACCGCGGTCGTCGCGGACACGGCGACCTTCCCGGCGCCCGGCACGACCGACACGCAATTCGCCACGCGGGAGCTCCCGGACGTGCCGCTGCGGGTGTTCGTGCCGGGGGCGAACGTCGGCCCGCCGCTCGTCACGGGTGCGGAGGGGCAGCCGTTGTCGCTCGGCGGGAAGCTCGTCGCCCTCGACCCGAACGCGCTCCCCGGCGACCGGCACACGCTGACGCTGTCGGTGCCGGTCGGCGCCCTCACCGCCGACCCGGCCGCGCTGCCGCCGACGCTCGCGCTCACCGTCGTCGACTCGCGCACGGTCACGCTCGACGGCCCACTGCCGGACATCAACGCCTTCCTCGGCGCGCCGGGGAGCCTAACGTTCGATCCCCAGAACGCGGCGTTTTCCGGCGCCGTACCGCTCGGGTACACGCTGACGATCCACCCGGCCGAGCCGCCGGACGCGGTCGGCCCGCCGCCGGCGACGGGGGCGGTGGTCCTCGCACTCGCGCCGGAGGCGTCCGAGCTGACGCCGCTCGCGCCGGACGCGGCGACCGAAGTGGGCGTGCCGGTCGCGCTCGACGTCTCGGTGCCGGGGCTGGCCGACCTCGGCTCGACCGAGGCGGCGACGATCCAGCTGCTCGGCCTGCCGCCCGGGTCTGCGCTGAACCGCGGCACGACGAGCGGCGGCGGGACGTGGGACCTCACGCCCGCGGACCTCGTCGGGCTGGTGCTCACGCCGCCGCCCGGGTTCGCCGGCGTCATCCCGCTCACGGTCCTGGTGACGGTGACGGACTCGAACCCGGAGCTCGAAACGTCGAGCACCGCGGTCGGCACGAAGACGTTCGCGGTGACCGTCCGCGCGCCCGACGGCACCGTGCCCCCGCCCCCCCCGCCGGGCGGCGGCCCGCCCCCGACCACGCCCGCCGGCACGCCGCTCCCGCCCCCGCCGCCGGGCAGCGCGCCGCCGCGCGGCCCCGGGCCGGGTAGCCCCACCGGACCGTTCCCGACGGGCACCGGGCCGTCCCCGACGGGCACAACGACGAGCCAACTCCCCCCGCCGCCCGGCGGCAACGAGACCGCGGACACCGGGCCGGGCGGGCCGGCGGGCGTGGTCGGCGGGCCGCGCGTGGACGCGGCCGGCGACGGCCCCGCGGGCGAAGGCGGGCCGGCCGGCGAGGGCGGCCCGCCGAACCCCGGCGGGCAACCCGGCGAGCGGCGGCCCGAAGGTGTGGCGACGGCCGGGGTGATATACGGTGGGTCCGGCTCCGTGGGGTACGTGGCACACGGCGGCCCGCGGCCGGACGGCGGCGCGCCCGCGGCGGGGTCGCTGTTCTCCCGCGCCGAGCCGCCGCCGGCGCCGTTCGCCGCGGTCGTCGACCGCCACCCGCTCCCGCCCGTGCTCCCGCTCGACCAGTCGGCACCGGCCGCCGGGTTCACCGACTCCGGCGGCGACAGCCTCGCCCTCATCGACGCCCTCTACCGCGACGCGGCAACACCGATCGTCGTCGAGCCGGTGACCGTGCCCATCGTGTACACGCCCCCGCGCGCGACCCGCCCCGAAGGCGTGGCCGCCGGTGCGATCACCGCCGGTCCCGGCGGCGACAGCCTCGCGCTCGCCGCCGGCGACGGCCCCGCGCCGGCCGGCGGCGGGTGGTCGTTCGACTGGCTCGCGGCCGGGATCGGCCTCGCCGCGGCCGGGTGGTTCGCCCACAGCCGCGGCGCCGCGCGCCGGTGCCGCCGGCTCCTCGCCCGCCTGTTCACCCCGATTCGAGAAACCGCATGACGCCCGACCACGCCGCGGAGAACGAGGCGGAAACGACCACCCCGCCGCCCGACCCGTACGGGGCGACGCTCACGTCCGCCCCGCGCCCGGCCCACCTGCCGACGCCGTCGGTGACCGAGGCCACGGTCGCGCCGCTGGTGCCGCCGCTCGTGCCCTTCCCGACGGCGGGCGTCGCCGGGGCCGGGCCGGTCGCGTTCGGGCGGTACGAACTGCTGGGCGAGATCGCCCGCGGCGGCATGGGCATCGTCTACCGCGCCCGCCAGCAGGGGCTCGACCGGCTGGTCGCCCTGAAGATGGTGCTCGGCGTCGGGTCGGCGGACGACCTCGCGGGGCAGCGGTTCCTGCAGGAAGCGCGGACCGCGGCGGCGATCGACCACCCGAACGTGGTGCCGATCTACGACACCGGCGAGGTGGACGGTCGGCTGTTCTTCACGATGGCGCTCGTGGACGGGCCGAACCTCCGCTCCTACGTCCGCGACCGCGGCCGGCTCACGCCGGCCGAGGCCGTCGGCCTGTTCACGCAGATCGTCGCCGGCGTGGCGCACGCCCACCGGGCCGGGATCATCCACCGCGACCTGAAGCCGGCGAACGTGCTGATGGACCCGGACGGCCGCCCGCGCGTCACCGACTTCGGTCTCGCCAAGAAGAGCGTCGGCAGCACCGAACTGACCGCCACCGGACAGGTGGTGGGCACGCCGGCGTACATGGCGCCCGAGCAGGCCCGCGAGAGCAAGGACGCCGGCCCGGCGGCCGACGTGTACGCCCTCGGCGCGATCCTGTTCTTCCTCCTCACCGGCCGCCCGCCGTTCGAGGGCGAGACCTCCACCGACCTGCTCATCAAGGTGGTGATGGAGGCGCCGCCGTCGCCGCGTGAGTTCAACCCGGGCGTGCCCGACGACGTGGAGCACGTCTGCCTCCGCTGCCTCGAGAAGAACCCCGCCGACCGCTTCCCGGACGCGCAGGCGCTCGCCGAGATGGTGGTAGCGCTGGCCGAGAAGTACGTGGTCCTCTCGGCCACGAACATCGCCCTGCCCGGCAGCCGCGGCGCGTTCGCGCTCACGCCGACGAATCTGTCGGTGGTCGTGCCCGGCACGGCCGAGCGCTCGGCGCTGGTCGAAGCGCCGCCGGCGAAGCGGTCGCTCACGGCCGGGCTCGTCGCCGCGGCGGTGGTGCTCGGCGGGCTCACGGTGTTCCTCGCCACCCGCGGCAAGAAGGCCGAGCCCGAGGTCGCCGCCAACCCCGAGCTGCCGCCGCCCGCGGCGGTGCAGCAACCGCCGCAACCGCCCGCCGACCCCGTCATCCCGCCGCCGGCGCGGACCGACTTCGGGCTGTCCGTCGGGCTGGTCGCCGCGGCGGCGCAGAAAGACTCGTCCGGCGTCATCCGCATGACGGCGGGCGTGCCCATGCAGCTCCACCTGAAGGCGGCGAAGGACTGCCGCGCCGCGGTGTGGGTGATCGACCCGAGCGGCGAGGCGACGCGCATCTTCCCGAACGACAACGAGCCCGACGACCGCCTCGTCGCGGGCCAGGAGCGCGTCATCCCCGGCAACGACTCCTACGTCCTCGACACGACGCTGACGGTCGGCGACGGCGCCGAACGGCTGCGGGTGCTGGCGAGCACCGGCGACCTGCCGCCGTACCCGGTCGGGGCGAAGGCGGGGCGGTTCACGGTGGTGTCGAGTGCGGACGAGCGGGCGCAGCTGGCGTCCACGCTCCGCGGCGTCGCGGTGAAGCGCGTGAACCCCGCCGACCCCGCCTCCGCCGTGTCCGAGGCCGAACTGCGGTTCCGCGTCGGGCGTTAACCAGCCGCTTGCGGCTTCGCGCACCAGGCCACCATCATGCTCCCCGTCGCCGTCCTGCTCCTGACCGCCGCCGCCCCGGAGAGCCCGGCCGAGGTGTTCCGCCGTGCCGAGGTCGCGCAGGCGGCCGACAGGTTCGGCGACGCGGAACCGTTGTTCCTGTCGCTCACGCGGGGCGACGACCGCTACTACAAGCGCCAGTCCTACGAACGACTCCTGAACCTCTACGTCCGCTCCGGCCGGCAGGACCGCGCGGTGAAACTCGCCGAGCCGTTCCGCGCGTGGCTGACCGCGGTCGGCGACCGCGCCGGGCTCGCGGAACTCGACCTGCTCCTCGGCGAGTGCCACCTCGGTCTCGGCTACCCGGACCGCGCCGACGCGCACCTGACCGCCGCGCTCGTCGCCGCGCTGCCGCCCGAGCGACGGCTCGAAGCACTGCGGCTGCGCGGCGAAGTCTCCGCGTACCGGAAGCGCGGCGACGAGGCCGAGCGCTGGGCCGCACTGCGCGACGCGGCGGCCGCGCTCGCCGCTCGCGCCGAACAGCTGAACGACACCGCACTCCGCGTCGCCGCCACGCGCTACCGCGCTGAAGCGCTCGTCCGCGGCGGCGACGCCGACGGCGCGCTCGCGGCGCTGGCGGCGCTCCCCGCGCTGCACGACCGCCTCGGCGACCCCGCCGGCCGGCGCGACACCCAGCGCCAGCGGGCCAAGCTCCTCGCCGGCCGCGGCCGCTACGCCGACGCCGTTCCGCTGTTCGCAGAGGCGCTGGAGCTCCAACAGAAGCACCAGCCCGGCCGGCGCGTGGCGGTCGGCGACGTCCTCGCCGAGTGGGGGGTCGCGGCCGCGGCCGCGGGGAAGGACGCCGAGGCGGCGGCGAAGCGCGACGCGGCGGCGGCGCAGTATAAGGCGGCGATCGACGACCCGCAGTCCGGCCGGGAATCCGACGGGCCGCTCGCGGCGTTCGTGAAGCTGCAGCTGCTCACGCGCTCGGCGCGCGACTTCCGCCAGGCGCTCGACGTGGCCCGCACGGCGGCCGAGCGCTGGAACGGCGACCCGCTCCTCGACGGCCGCCTCAACTCGGACCGCGGCGGGCTCGAACTCCTCACCGCGTCGTACCAGCCGGCGCGCCGCTTCCTCGGCCAGGCGCTCGCCACGCTCGACGCGGCCGACGTGCCGAACCTCCGCGCGCTGCCGCAGGTGCTCGTCAACCTCGCCACGGCGGAACTCGCCTGCGACGCGCCGGAGCGCGCCGACGAGCTGCTCGCCCGCTGCCAGGCGCTCTACACGACGCACCACCTCCCCGACGACGCGGTGCGGGCCGAGTGCGAGTACCTGCGCGGCGTGACCGCGGCGCGGCGCGGCGACTTCGCCGCCGCCGTGCGGGCGTTCCGCGCCGGACTGGCGGCGTGCGACCTCGTCGGCCCAGCGGCCGATCCCGTGCGCTTCAACCTCGCGCTCAACACCGCGCTCATCCACAAGGAGCAGGGCGACCTCGACCGCGCCGGCGCCGAACTGAGGGCCGCCGCCGCGGTGCTGACGCGCTTCGCCCACGCCGACGACGCGAGCGCGGCACTCATCGACGCGGTCCGCGCCGACCTCGCCGTCGCCGCAGGGAAATTGGCTGAGGCGGTGGCGATCGCGCCGCGGCTCGAGGCGGCGTGCACGAAGCAGGGGCTCACCGCCGGCTACCTGTGGACGACCGCCCGCCACGTCCGCGCGCTCGACAAACTCACCGGCCGCGACCCGGCCGGCGCCGAGGCGATCTGGACGGAACTCGCCGCCGCTCAGCGCGCCGACGGGAGTCTTCTGCTCGCCCGCACGCTGAACTTCCTGGGCGTGTGCGCGGAGCTCCAGAGCCGTACCGCGGACGCGCGGCGGCGGTTCGAGGAGGCGCGGGCGTTCCAGGCCGCGCGGCCGAACGCCCCGCCGGTCACCCGCGCGATCACGCTCTGGCGGCTCGCAGCCCTCACCGAGAGGGCCGGCGAGACGGACGAGGCGAAACGACTGTTGACCGAGGTGTTCGACATCGCCGACCGCGCCCGGCTGAACACGTTCGGCGAGGCGGCGCAGCGGGCGCAGTTCTTCGCGCAGTTCGCACCGGCCTTCGAGCTGCTCGCCCGCTGGCACGCCCGCGAGGGCGACGGCGAGGGCGTGCTGCGCGTCGTCGCCCGCAGCCGCAGCCGGACGCTGCTCGACCAGACGCTCGCCGCCGGTGTGGACCCGCGCGACCGCCTCCCGGCGGAGAACAAGGCGGCGCTGCTGGCGCGCGAGACGGCGGCGCGGGCGGCCGTGTCGAAGCTCCGCGCGCAGGCGCTCGCACTGACGGGGAATGCCGACGAGCCGGCCGCGAAGCAGGTGCTGACCGCGCTCGCCGCGGCGCAACAAGAGTACGCCGACGCCTGGCGCGAGATCGCCAACGCCGACCCACTCACCCGCGTCCTCACCGACCCGGCGTTCGCCGAGCAGGCGATGGCCCGCGCCCGCCGCGAGGTCGCCGCCGACGGCGGGGCGCTGGTCGCCTACATGCTCGGCCGCGACGAGAGCTTCGCCGTGCTGTGCGCCGGCGGCGCGCCCGAGGTGGTCCGCCTCACCGTGCCGCGCTGGGCCGCCGACGGCGTGGGCGACGCGGTCGCCTCGGCGGCGACGGCCCGCGCCGGCCTCCGCGGCGTCTCGGTGAAGGCGGCGCCGCAGCCCGCCCGCCCGGCGCCGCGCGTCGGGCCGGCGGTGCCGCTCACGGACGCCGTCGCGGGGCGGCTCGTCGATCACTACCTGCGGCAGATCGCCGACCCGGGGTTCAACCCGACGCGCGGCATCGCCGTGGTGTCGAAGTCGGCCGCCGCGGGCGTCACGGCGGTGCCCGGCGAGGTGCTCGGCGAGTCGGTGCTGCCCGCCGCGCTGCGCGACCGCCTGAAGGCGACCGGGGCGAAGCGCGTGGTCGTGATCCCGGACGCGGCGCTGCACAAGGTTCCGTTCGAGGCGCTGCTCGTCGGGTCGGGCGGGGCGCCGCGCTACGCGCTGGACGAGCTCCCGCCCGTGTGTTACGCCCCGTCGCCGGCGGTGCTCGCGGTCGTGACCGCGCGGCCGCGCCCGGCGCCCGGGCCGGCGACGCTCCTCACCGCCGCCGACCCCGCTTACCCGGACGAGCCGGCGGCGCCGATGGGCGTGCGCGACGTCACCCGCGCCGCCGCTGCCGGCGCGCTGCCCCGACTGCCGTACACCGCGGTGGAGAGCGAGACGGTCCGCCGCTTCTTCCCCGCCGAGCGCGTCACGTCGCTCGTGCGCGAGGGGGCGACGGAGCCGGCGGTGACGGCGGCGATTCCCGGGAAGCGGTACATCCACCTCGCCGCCCACGGGTTCGCCGACGACGCCTTCGGCAACCTGTTCGCCGCCGTCGCGCTGACGCCGCCGGCGCCCGGCACGGCGACGCCGGACAACGACGGCTTCCTGTCGCTGAACGAGATCTACCGGCTGAACCTGAGCGGGTGTGAACTCACGGTACTGAGCGCGTGCGTGACGAACGTCGGCCCGCAGCGCCCGCTCGAAGCCGGGGTGACGCTGTCGGGGGCGTTCCTGTCGGCGGGGTCGCGCGGGGTGATGGCGAGTTGCTGGTCGGTGGACGACCGGGCGACGGCGGAGCTGATGGGCGCGTTCTTCGCCGGGGTGAACCCGACGGGCGCGGCGCCGGCGGCGCCGGCCGACGCGCTGCGGGCGGCGCGGCTGGCGGTGCGGAGCCGACCGGGGTGGGAGGCACCGTTCTACTGGGCGCCGTTCGTGTACGTCGGCCCGCCGCGGTGAGCGGGCGACCACGTCTTGCAAGAAGCACTGGCCGAGACCGGCTCCGAACACCCGCCGCCCGGCTCCTGTACGATTGGTGCGAGAATTCCTGGTCCCGAACGCACCGTCATGCCTGCCCCCGTCCCACCGCGCCACCCGGGCGGCGAACACCTCGCGGATCCTGCCCGCGGGGAGATGCCCGCTGTCATCTCGTCGGCGGTGGTGCCGTCGCCTTCGGCCTCGGTCACCCGGCCGTCACAAGTTCGATAGCGATTTTGCGCGGGAGGAAGGCACTCGCCGGAGTCTCCGGCATCGCGGCCAACCGTCTTCTATGCTGGTTGAGACCCGCGCTCCCATGCCGCCATACCCTTACCCACGCGAGACCGACATGCGCCTGGCGAGGCTCGTTCTTCTCCTCTCCCTCACACTCGGGTCCGCGTCGACCGTCCGGGCCGACGAATTCGCGCTCCGCGACGGCGACACGGTGGTCTTCCTCGGCGACAGCATCACCGCGGCCCGGGCGTACGGGAAGATCATCGAGAACTACACCCTCCTGCGGTACCCCGACCGAAAGGTCCGGTTCATCAACGCCGGGGTCGGGGGCGACACCGCCGCCGGCGGCCTCAAGCGGCTGGACCGCGACGTGCTCGCGCACAAGCCCACGGTCGTGACCGTCGCCTACGGGGTGAACGACATCGGCTGGGGGACGAAGGCGGACGCCGCGCACAAGAAGGCGTACCTCGACGGCATCCGCGGGATCGTGGAGGCGTGCACGAAGCAGAAGGTCCGCGTCTACATCTGCTCGGCCGCCGCCACCGCCGAGGACCCGGCGAAGGCGGAGGACGGCTTCCTGCAGAAGATGTGCGACGAGGGGATGGAACTGTCCCGCTCGCTCGGCGGGAACGCGATCGACGTGCAGCGCGCCATGCGGGGCGTCCAGAAGAAGATCTGGGCGGCGAACGCGCGGGTCGCCGACAAGGCCCGGCACGACAGCCTGCACACCGGCGACGGCGTACACCTCAACGACCTCGGGCAGCTCGCGATGGCGTTCGGGATCCTCAAGGGGCTCGGCGGGTCGGCCGAGGTGTCGTCCGCGGTGGTCGACGCCGACGGGGCGAAGCTGCTCGCCGCGAAGAACTGCACGGTGACGGGGCTGGCGGCGAAGGGCGACGGGCTGGAGTTCACGCGCCTCGACAAGGGGCTGCCGTTCAACTACGGCACCTTCTACCAGTTGAACTACCGCTACGTCCCCGTGCCCGACGAGCTGAACCGCTACACGCTCGCGGTCAAGAACCTGCCGAAGGGGAGGTACGAACTGACCGCGGACGGCCGCCGCGTCGGGGTGTACACGGCCGAGCAATTCGGGGCGGGCCTGGACATCGCGTCCGCCACCGCGGACCCGTGGCGGCCGGGTGGCCCGTGGGACGCCCAGGCGGTCGTCCTGAAGTCCCTCACCGAGGCTCGCCACGAGGTCGTTGCCGCGAACGCCAACGGCCGCGCCGACATTCCCGGCAGCCCCGCCGGCGAGCGGCTCGGGAAGCAGGCGGGCGAGTTCGACGACCGGATCGTCGCGATGCAGCGGACCGTCGCCCGGCCCCAGCCGTACCGCTTCGTCATCCGGCGGTACGAGCCGCCGGCGAAGAAGGACGGCCGGTGACCGCGGGCGCACGATTTCCACCGGCGCGAAAAAAAGGGTATACAGTTCGGGTGACACGACATCCGACCGAGGCACCGTTGCTCCCGACCGATCCGGTCTTCGCCGCCGGCTCGATGGCCGAGGTGCTGGCGGCGCGAGCGGCCCAGACGCCGGACGCCACGGCGTTCTGCTTTCTGGCCGACGGCGGGGGGGAAGGCCCGCGGCTCAGCTACGCGGACCTCGACCGCGAGGCCCGGGCGGTCGCCGCCGCGCTCCGCGACGTGGCCGAACCCGGAGACCGGGCGCTGCTGCTTTACGCGCCGGGGTTGGCGTTCATCCCGGCGTTCTTCGGCTGCCAGTACGCCGGGGTCGTGCCCGTGCCGGCGTACCCGCCGCAGTCGGGCCGACTCCCCCAGGGGTCGCACCCGCTGGGGCGCATCGCCGCGGACTGCCGCCCGCGGGTCGTGCTCACGGACCGGGCCGTCGCCCCCCTCGTTTCCGCGGCCGGGGCGGGTTCCGTCCTCGGCGACCTCCCGCGCATCGTCACCGACCAGTTGGACCCGTCCGGTGCCGGTCGGTGGCGCCCGCTGCGGCTCGACGGCGACGCACTCGCGCTGTTGCAGTACACGTCCGGTTCCACCGCCGCCCCGAAGGGCGTCATGGTGACCCACCGGAATCTGATGCACAACGAGCGGATGATCCTGACCGCGCTCGGGCACGGCCGGCGCCACATGGTCGTGGTCAGCTGGCTCCCCCAGTACCACGACCTGGGGCTGATCGGCGGCATCCTCCAGGTGGTGTACTGCGGCGCCACCCTCGTGCTGATGTCCCCGGCCGCCTTCCTCCGGCGCCCGCTCGCCTGGCTGCGGGCCGTCGCCCGCTACCGGGCCGACACGAGTCTGGGGCCGAACTTCGCGTTCGACTTCTGCGTCCAGCGGAGCACCCCGGAAGAACGGGCCGCGCTCGACCTGAGCGGGTGGCGCTTGGCGGCGGTCGGGTCCGAGCCGGTTCACTCCGGAACCCTGGAGCGGTTCGCGGCCGCGTTCGAGCCGGCGGGCTTCCGCCCGGAGACGTTCTACCCGTGCTACGGGTTGGCCGAGGGGACGGTGTTCGTGACGGGCGGGCTGCCGTCCGCCCCGCCGGTGGTCCAGCACCTGGACGCGGCCGCGCTCGAGCGCGGCCGGGCCGTCCCCGTCACGGCCACGGCCCCGGGCGGGCGGGCACTCGTCGGGTGCGGGCGGCCGTGGCTGGATCAAGAGGTGCGGGTCGTCGACCCGGAGTCGCGGCTTCCCGAGGCGGACGGCTCGGTGGGCGAGATCTGGGTTTCCGGCCCGTCCGTCGCACAGGGGTACTGGAACCGGCCCGCCGAGACGGCGGAAACGTTCCACGCCCGGCTCGGGGACACCGGCGCCGGCCCCTACCTCCGGACGGGCGACCTGGGCTTCGTGCGGGACGGCGAGTTGTTCGTCACCGGCCGGATCAAGGACGTCATCATCGTCCGCGGCCGCAACCACTACCCGCAGGACATCGAGGCTACGGTCCAGGCCGCCCACCCGGGGCTGCGGCGGGGCCGCGGTGCGGCCTTCGAGGTGGCACGCGGGGGAGAGCCCCGACTCGTCGTGGTGCAGGAGGTCGACCGCCGGGCCGGACACCTCGACGCCGCCCAGGTCGCCGGCGACATCCGCCAGTCGGTGGCCGAGCAGCACGGCCTGCAGGTGTACGACGTGGTGCTGCTGGGGTACGGTGGCATTCCGAAGACGTCCAGCGGGAAGGTCCGCCGGGCGAGCTGCCGGGCGGGGTACGAGAACGGGGAGTTGCGAGCGTGGACGCGCCAGCCCGGATGACGCCGTCGGCCGAAGAGATCCGCGCCTGGCTCGTCGCGCGGGTCAGCCACCTGACGGCCGTGCCGCCGGCCGAGGTGGACGTGCGGGTGCCGCTGATCCGGTACGGGCTCGACTCGGTCGCGCTGATCGCCCTCGCGGCCGACCTGGAGGAGTGGCTCGGCTACCAGTTCCCCGAGAACCCCCTCGTCGACCAGCCCGCGATCGAATCGCTCGCCCGGCTCGTCGCGGAACAGGTCGGGAAGAGCCGGGCGGTTGAATCGTGACCGAGACCCGCAGGGTGACAGGATGGGACAGGAAATCGGGGCGTCCTCGTCGGCGGGTAGTCCCGCCTCGGCGGAGGGGGAACTGGCGCCCGACCGCCCCGCCGGCGCCGCGCGTCCGGGCGCCCCGCCGGTCCGCTTCTGGGGGTACGCCGCCCTCGGCCTCCAGCTCGCCCTGCTCCTCCTCGTCGTCCACACGTACGAGGTCGCGTCCCGCCTCCACTTCTTCCCCGTCCTGTGCGTCGCCGCCGGCGGGTTCTTCGTCCACGCCTGCCTGCCGCCGCGCGCCCGCCTCGGGTTCTTCTGCCTGCTGTCGCTGGCGGTCGTCGTCTTCGTCCTCGGCTGGCCGGACGGCCCCCTGGTGATCGGCGTCGGCGGGGCGCTGGTCGCGGCCTGCTACCTCCCGGCCTCGTTCGCGGTGCGGGTGGGCGTCGTCGCCCTCGCCGGCCTCGTCCTGGCGGTCCTCCGGCTCGACCTCAGCCGGCCGTTCTGGCCGGTCCTGGGGTCGATGTTCATGTTCCGGCTGATCGTCTACCTGTACGAGACCCGCCGGGAGGCCGCCCGCGCGCCGCTGGGAATCACCGTCGCGTACTTCTTCCCGCTGCAAAACGTCTGCTTCCTGTTCTTCCCGATCTTCGACTTCAAGACGTTCCGGGACACCTACCGGGCCGAGACGCGGTGGGAGGACGCCCAGGTCGGGGTCGGCTACTGCGTGACCGGCCTCGCCCACCTGCTGGCGTACCGGGTGATCAAGTACTACGTGCTGCCGTCCCCGCACCAGCTGGGCGACCTGCCGCACCTCGCGCTGTTCCTGGCCGCGAACTACGCGCTGTACACGCACGTCTCCGGGTACTTCCACGTCATCACCGGCCTCTTCCACCTGTTCGGCTTCGCCCTCCCCCGGACCCACCACAACTACTTCCTGGCGTCGAGCTTCACCGACATCTGGCGGCGGATCAACATCCCCTGGAAGGAGTTCATGGCGAAGTTGTTCTTCTTCCCGGCCTTCTACGCGGCCCGCCGCCTGGGCACGCGCGCCGCGATGGCGGTCGCCGCCCTGTGGGTGTTCGTGGCGACCTGGGCTCTCCACAGCTACCAGGTGTTCTGGATCACCGGCGGGGTTTCGCTCAACTTGTACGAGGCCGGGTTGTGGCTCGCGGCCGGCGTCCTCGTGGCGTGGAACCTCCAGTACGAGTTGGCCGCGGCCCGCCGGCCGAAGCCCGCCCCCGACGGCTCGGTCCGCGGGGCCGTCGTCCTCGCCGCCCGGGTCGTCGGCATGTTCGTGCTGGTCAGCTTCTTCTGGGCGTGCTGGAACACGCCGGGCTTCCTCCCCGTCGTGGGGGCCCAGGTCACGAACCCGCGGTGGCTCGCCGGCGGGTGGCAGGTGGTCGCGGGGCTGGTCGGCCTCGTCGCGGCCGGCGCGGCCGTGAAACTGGCCTGCGACCGCCTATCCCGGCCGGCCGGCCGGCCGCGGTCGTCCCCCGGTCGGGTCGCCGGGATTCACGTGGCGGTCCTCGCGACCGCTGCGGCCGTCGGGTTGTTCGACGTGTCCGGGGTGTTCGGCCCACAGGTCGCGCGCCGGATCGGTGAGGTCCGGCGCGAGTCCGTGACCCCGGTCGAGGCCGCCCAGGCGGTCCAGGGGTACTACGAGGAGATCGCGGACGCCCCGGTGCGGGCCGGGGCGTGGCTCGCGGAACTCGAGGGCCGGGCGCCCCGACAGCAGACGCACTACTCGACCATGACGCGGCCCGCCGACGACCTCCTCGAACACGAGCTCATCCCGAACTGGGCGGGCGAACTGGCCGGAAGCCCGATCACGACCAACCAGTTCGGGATGCGGGACCGGGCCGGCCTGACCCGGGAGAAGGCGGCGGGCGTCCGCCGGGTCGCCGTGGTCGGGTCGAGCGTCGTGATGGGCTACGGGGTGGGCGACGACGAGCCGTTCCCCCGCCTGGTCGAGGACCAACTGAACGCCCGGCGGGCGCCCGGCGACCCGCGGTACGAGTTCCTCAACTTCGGTACGGGCAAGAGCTTCGCCATCCACCGGCGCGTGCTGGTCGGGCGGAAGGTACTCGGGTTCGACCCGGACGTCGTCTACGTCGTCGCCCAGCAGGACGAATACCTCGGCCCGGTCGCGCACCTGGCGAAACTGCTGGCGGGCGGAATCGACCTGCCGTACCCGTGCCTGGTGGACGTGAGCCGGAAGGCCGGGATCACGCCGGGCACCCCCTGGGGCGAGGTCCAGGCGAGGTTGCAGCCGCTCGCGCCGGAGATCGTCCTCGGCGTCTACCGGGACCTCGTGGCCGAGTGCCGGCAGCGGGGGGTGCTCGCGGTGTGGGTCTACGTCCCGATGCCGGGCGTCGCGGAGCCGGGGGGGCTCGAGGCGGAGTTGGTGCGGACGGCCGAACAGGCCGGGTTCGTCGTCGTCAACCTGTCGGCCTGGGCGGCCGGCCGCCGGCCGGCCGAGGTCAAACTCGGCGACGCGGACCACCACCCGAACGCGCTGGGCCACCGCCTCATCGCCGACCGGCTGCTCGACGAACTCGCCCGGCGGCCGAACTTGCTCCGGGGCGTTAAGTAGTAGGTCATCGGAAGGAGCGGCGGGGCGCGGGGTTCGGCACGTTGGTTGTTGCCACACGACCACGTTCCGATGCCCCCATGCCCTCGCCGCCCGCAACTAAACGATACCGCCGTTCAAGCCACTACCCACGCCCGCCCGCCCGGCACGGCTGCACTAGCCGACCTTCCCGCAGTCGCTGATGACGACCTTGGCCGACGTCTGCCCGCTGCGCGAGCCGACCGCTTCGATCTTCTTGACCACGTCGTAGCCCGTCACGACCTGCCCGAACACGACGTGCTTGCCGTCGAGGTGCGGCGTCTGGGCGGTGCAGAGGAAGAACTGCGAGCCGTTCGTGTTCGGCCCGGCGTTCGCCATCGACAGGGTGCCGGGGCCGAAGTGCTTGCCCGCCTTGCCCTCGAAGGTCTCGTCGTCGAACCGGCCGCCGTAGATCGACTCGCCGCCCCGGCCGTCGCCGCGGGTGAAGTCGCCCCCCTGGCACATGAAGTCCGGGATCACGCGGTGGAACGACGAGCCCTTGAAGGCGAGCGCCTTCCCCTCCTTGTTCTTGGTGCCGACACACAGCTGCAAGAAGTTCTCGGCGGTCTTGGGGCACGTGTCCGCGAACAGCTCCATCTCGATCCGCCCCGCCGGCTTGCCGTCGATGGCGATGTCGAAGAACACCTTGGGGTTCTTCGGGTTCACCGCGTGGAAGGGCCTGTAGTCGCCTGCCATTTGTTTCACTCCGGGTGCTGGGGGTTGACCGCCCGCGGCGTCCGGCCCGCCCGTGGTGCACGCGGGCAGGACCGTCAGGCAGGCCACCGGTAACATCCGACGCAGGAGGGTCGCTGGTCCGTGACTCATGATGGTCTCCGTCGGAAGAATCAGGTGAGGGGATTATCGGTCCGCGAGAGGGGAAGACAAGGAAGCGGCATACTGCGGTTCGGCCCTGCCCCGGCCCGGAAGCGGCTGCGGGTGGCCCAGCACAACAGGTCGTCGCACCTCTTCGCGGTGGTGATCGACCCGGATACCCCGGTGTTCGGGGAGCACGACGAGAACGAGCCGCGGAAGGGGCCACCTACGGGAGATCGCCCCAGGCCGGGTGCGGGAAGCGGTGGAGGCGGACCTCCCCTCCCAGGGCGACGGCAAACAGTCCTGCCGGTGCCGACACCGCCAGGTCGGCGACGCGGTCGTTCCGGACGATGCGGAATTCCGTAATCAACCGCCCCGACCCGGCGGCCCAGACGGTGACCGCCCGGACGTCCTCCTGCCAGTTCGGGTTGTCAGTCCCCCCGCACACGAGGAACCGGCCGGACGGGTCGAACTCCACCCGGGCGACCCACGCGCCGAACGCCCGCCAGTGGCGGACCAACTCGCCGTCTGCGTTCCAGAGGTGGACCCACCCCCCGGAGTACCCGGCGATGCCGGTGGCGAGTGTCTTCCCGTCCGGCGAGTAGGCCGCGCCCGACATGTGGCTCCGGGCGCTCTTCTTCTTCCCCTCCTCGCCGGGGATGCCCCACTCCCGGTCCAGCCGACCGGTCCGGTAGTCGACCAGCGCGATCGTCCCGTGGACGCAGCCAACCGCCACCCGCCTCCCGTCCGCGGCCGGGGCTAGGCGAGTAGCCCGGAACGACGGAACTTCGACCTCGTGGACCCGCTTCCCGGTGGCCGTATCGAGGACGTACACGTGGCTCCCGGCGGCCGCCAGGAGGTGTTTCCCGTCGGGGGTCAGCCGGACGTCCTCGACGGTGTTCCACATCCGGTGGGCGAACATCTCGGCCTTGCCCCGGCCCCAGTCCCACCGTACTACCGTGCCACCGCCCCCTTTCTCTTTCCCGTCGATCCGGGTCCACACCCCCGCGGCCCACAGGGCGGCCTCGCCGGGTACGAACTCGACAGCATCGATCTCGCCGTTGCACCGGACCTGGCGGACCAGCCGGCCGGTCTCCACCTCCCACACCGCTACCCCGAACTGCCCGCCGGCGGCGAGGTGCTTGCCATCGGGGGAGAAGCGGACCCCGTGGATGGGAAACGGCGGGTCGGCCTTGAGTTCACGGACAAGCGGGCAGGCGGTCGGGCGGAGGGCGTTGAGCAGGCCCGCGACCCGGCGGGCCACCTCGGGGTTCGGGGTGGTGGCGGACTTGACCAGGTGGGGGAGGGCGCGCTCCCCCGCCACCCGCAGTTCGTCCTGCGCCGCCTCCCGGTCCTGAAAGTCAGGACCACCGAGGCGGGCGACCATTCGCTCGATGTCGGCCGCGGACGGTCCCTTCTCCCGCGGCGGCGGGGCGACCGGCACCTGGCGACCAGGGGCGATGTCGGCCGAGGCCATCATCAGCGTCAGTACCGCGGGGACGAGAGAGCGAACGGCCATCGCGGCTCCCGTGAGGGCGTTACCGCTCCGCGGCAGCGGCCTCCTCGGCGCTCAGCCGGCCGTCGCCGTCGCGGTCGAGTTTCGTGAACAGCGCCGGCGGGCCGGTGAACTCGGCCGCCGACACGAAGCCGTCGCGGTTTCGGTCCATCGCCGCAAACCAGCGCGGCGCGTCCGCTGGAGCGGGACGTGCGGCCGGTCGTGCCGCCGGCACGGCGCCGAGCGGGACCGGGCCGAACGTGCCGCCCGGCGTGCCCGCCGCCACCGTCAACCGGTATGACGCCGGCACGCCCGCGGCGTTGGCGCCGGCCAGCGCGTTTGGCAGGTCGCGGGCGGCGCGGGTGAGCTCCGCCAAGTCGAGCCGGCCGTCGGCGTCGCGGTCGAGGAGGTCGAACAGGTTCCGCCCACGGTCCGTCACCGTCACCACCACGCGGCAGCCGACGCCGGCTTCGATCAGGTCGAAGAAGGCGTCGAGCTCGCGGTGCGTGAGCCGGCCGTCGCCGTCGCCGTCGGCCGGGTCGAAGAGCGCGGCGAGTACCTGCGCGGTCGGGTCGTCGGCGAACACCGCCTTTGCGGCCGGGCCGTCGCCGGCCGCCGCCTGGAACTGCGCGGTGTAGAACCCGCGCGTCGCCCGGACCCCCGCCACCGCATCGGCGCCGGTCGTGGCGATGGCGCACGTTCCGTTCGGCACGGTCAGCCGCGCGCCGTCGGTGGAGAGGCGGAACGGGCCGTCGCCCGACAGCGTAGCCTTCTCGCCGACCGCGAGCTTGAGCGCGGCCGGCGCGGCGCCGGTTCCGGCCGTTACGCCGGCGGGCGGCAGCGCGGTCGCGGACGCCGTCGCCAGCAGTTCGGCGGCGGTCAACACCTCGTCCTCGTCCTCGTCGAAGCGGTGGAGCAGAGCGGCCGTCTGGCGCAACTCGGCGGCGGAGAGCACGCCGTTGCCGTCGCGGTCGAGGTGCGAGAACGCGGCACGGCCCAGGCGCATCACATCGGCCGGCGCCGGGGCCACCCGCACGACGACCGGCGTGAACCCCGCGGCGCGCCAGCCGGCGCGGAACTCGGCGCGCGTGAGCTTGCCGTCCTTGTCGGCGTCGAATGCGGCGAAGTCGGGTTTGGCGGCGCGGCCGTCGGCGAGCGGCAGCGCGAACACGCGCTCGTACTCCGCCGGCGCGAGGGCGTCGTCAGCGCTGCGGTCGAAGTGGTCGAAGAGGCGGTCGAGGAACGCCGCCCACGCGGCCTCGGACGACTTGCCGCCGGCGGTCACGTCGAGCGCGAGCCCGGCGCGGCCGTCGCCCGCCGGGAACACGAGCGTGGCGTCGGCGGCGCCGGCCGCCCCCGCGGCGAGCAACAGCGCGAGCCCTGCGAGGCGCGTCACGCCAGCACCTCGCGGACCGGGTTCGCGGACTGGTCGACGATGCGGATCGGGCGGTTCACGTTCGACGGGTTCTGCTTCGTCGGGTCCACGCCGACCGCGAGGCACACCGTGGCGAGTAGGTCGGGCACCGACACCGGGCGCTCCTCCACCGCCATGCCGTCCGGACCGGTGCGCCCCACGACGCGCCCGCCGCGGACGCCGCCGCCGCCGAGCACGACGCTCCAGGCGGTCGGGTAGTGGTCGCGGCCCTGGCGCGGGTTCACGCCGGGGGTGCGGCCGAACTCGCCCATCCACACCACGGTCGTCGTGTCGAGCAGGCCGCGGTCCTTCAGGTCGGCCATGAGCGCGGCCCACGCCGGGTCGAGCGTGTCGCACAGCGCCCGCACCTGGCGGAAGTTGTTGTCGTGCGTGTCCCACCCGCCGAGGCTGACCTCGACGAACGGCACGTCGCGCTCGACCAGCCGGCGGGCGAGCAGACACCCCTGGCCGAAGCGGTTGCGGCCGTAGCGGTCGCGGAGCGCGGCCGGCTCGTCGGACAGGTCGAACGCCTTCGCCGCCGACTCGCGCATCAGCCGGACGGCCCGCTGGTACGCGGAGCGGTGGCTGGCAGTGGCGGCGCCGGGCCGCGACGCGAGGAAGTCGGACTCGGATTCCTCCAGCAACGCGAGCCGGTCGGCCGCGCGGGTCGCGGAGACGCCGCGCGGCAGGCCGAGGTTCTCGACGCGCAGCCCGCCGCTGTCGTTCCCGTACACGGTGTCGAACTCGGTGCCGCCGTTGCCGACGACGAGCGGCGCGTACTGCGGCCCGAGGAACCCCGCCGACAGCGCCGCGGCGCCGACCCGCGGGGTGATGCTGACGTACCCGGGCAGGTCGCCGGCGTGGTCCGCCAACTCCTTCGACACGAGCGAGCCGAAGACCGGGAAGTCGATGGCCCCCTGCGGCAGGTTGCCGGTGCGGAGGTGGAGCGACGCGCGGCCGTGATCGCCCTCGCGCGTCGCCATCGAGCGGATCACGGCGAGGTCATTCATCCGCGCCGCGACGCGCGGCAGGTGCTCGCCGATCTGGATGCCGGGTGTGGCGGTGTCGATGGCGCGGAACGGCCCGCCGTTCGGGTGGCCGGGCTTGGGGTCGAACGTGTCGGTCTGCGCCGGGCCGCCGGCCATCCACAGCACGATGCACGCGCGCTTGCGGGCGGGGTCGGCCGCGGCCCGCGCCGCGAGCGCGGGGAGGAAGCCGGACGACAGCGCGGCGCCGGCGAGGAAGACGCGACGCGACGCGACGGTGGAAGACATCGGGCACCTCCCGGGGAAGCGTGTTTCCTGCCCTGTAGGTCGGGTCGAGTCTTCGAGACCCGACGCGGGGCGCCAGCCGCGCGCGGCGGGCACGGCACACCCAACCCCACGTGGGTTTTCGTGCGGGGCGCCGGTCGTGTGCGTTCGGCGCCCCGCGTCGGGTCTCGAAGACTCGACCCGACCTACGGGACGCGCCACTAATGATTCAGCCGAAACTCCGCCGAGTTCAGCAGCACCCAGAACACATCCCCGAGGCGTTCTGCGATTCGCTCTGTCCCGACGTAGCGCACCATGCGGTCGCGCTCGGCCAGCGTCGGCGGGCGGCCGAGCGCCGACACGTAGAGCAGTTCGACGCGCTCGGCCGGCGACAGCCCCGGCGTCTCGACGGCGGCGAGGAGCGTCGGGCTGGTGTCGAGCGTGGTGGCGTCGGCGACGAAGCGGCCGTTCATCAGCATCAGCGCCTGCGGGATCGCCGTCTCTGGCTCAGACGGCTTCCCGGTCGGGGCGAACCGCGTCAGGAACTGGTCGCGCGGCCCGCCCAGACGCGGCTCGCGGAAGCCGGTGGCGCGGACGAGGCTGTCGTACAGCTGCTCGCCGGTCAGCCCGCGGACGGCGGCGCGGGCGAACAGCTTCGGGTCGTCCTGCGACGCATCCGTGCGGGCGCTCGTGCGCTGGTACGCCTTCGTGCGGCCGACCGCCCGCACCAGGAAGCGCAGGTCAAACCCGGAGTCGGCGAACTCCCTGGCCAACTCGTCGAGCAGTTCGGGGTGGCTCGGCGGGTTGTCGTCGCGGAAGTCGTCCACCGGATCGACGAGTCCGCGGCCGAACAGCTGACCCCACACGCGGTTCGCCGCGGCGCGGGCGAAGAACGGGTTCTTCGGCGCCGCCACCCAGTCGGCGAGCTGCGCCCGCGGGCTCCCGCCCGCCGCCCAGCGCGGCTCGCTCTCGTCCAGGAACAGCGCCGGGACCGCGGCCTTGCCGGCGCCGGGCGAGATCTCGCGCTTCTTCCCCTCGGAGATCGGCGCGAACAGCCCGTCGCCGTGCCGCTCGACGCCGGCGAAGAACGCGGCGGTGTTCCAGAACTGCTCGCGCGTCCACTTCGCGTACGGGTGGTCGTGGCACTGGGCGCACTCGATCTGCACGCCGAGGAACACCCGGCTGGCCGCGGCGGCGAGGTTCTCGGCCTTCGCCTCCTTCACCGCGTAGAACGCCAGCGGGTTCGGGTCGTCGGGCCGCCGCAGGGCCGGCGTCGGCGCCTCGGCGTCCACGCTGATCGGCGTCGTGAGGAGTTCGCGGGCGAGCGCGTCGTAGCGGGTGTTGGCGCGGAAGCGTTGCCGCAGCCACGCCTCGAACCCGGCGCGGAAGACGCGCGCCTCGGGCACTGCCGACACCTCGGGCACGAGCGTGGCCCGCCACAGCGCCGCGAAGTGGGCGGCGTGGCGCGGCGTGTCGAGCAGGTCGTCGATGAGCTTCGCGCGCTTGTCCGGGTCGGGGTCGGCGAGGAAGGCGTGGACCTCGCTCGGCGCCGGGATGCGGCCGGTGAGGTCGAGGTAGGCCCGGCGAAGGAACTCGGCGTCGTCGGCCGGGGCCGCGGCGATCGCCTTCGCCGACGCGATGTGCTTGTCGAGGTGCGCGTCGATCCGTGCGGCGAGCGCCTGCGGGTCGGCGGCGGGCGCGCGGCCGGCTGCTGCAAACACGACGGCGGCGGCGAGAAGCGGACGCATGTCTCACCCCGAGAGGAACGCGAACTGCTCGGCCGCCGGGCCGGCGCGGAGCCAGCCGGCGACGAGCGCGGACACCACCGTCTTCTCGCCGCGGCGGAACACCGCCCCGCACTCGCACCCCACCTGCTCGAACGGCCCCTTGTACACCACCGCCACCGGGCCGCCGGCTTCGGCCGCGGGCGGCTTCCACGCGTGCAGCCGTAGCTCGCGCAGCTCGACGCCGTTGACCGTGAAGCAGTGGATGTCGCCGAGCTTCTCGTAAAAGAGCCCGCCGAACCCCACCCGCAGGAGCGCCCCGAGCGGCTCCGTCTCCACCGGCACCCGCCGCACCAGCGCCGCCATCCCGGGCAGCCGCGGCTCGCCGGGGAACGGCTTGTCGCCGACGAGCCCGTGCACCGACAGTTTACCCCCCGGCCGCAGCGCCCGGAAGGCGTCGGCGACGACGCGGGCGAGCTGGTCGGGGGCGAGCGGGGCGTTGAACGTCCCCTCCAGCATCACCTCGTCGAGCGTGGCGTCGGCGTGCGGGATGCGGTCGGGCACGGGGTCGGTGATGCGGTGCTGCCACACGGCCGTCGCCGGCTCGGCCGCGGGCGGCGGGTCGTCGAAGCCGGAGTGGTCGATGTCTTCGTGGAGCGTGTAGACCTCCCACAGCACGCGGTCCGGGTCGGTGACCCAGAACTTCGTCTGCCGGGCGTAGCAGCACTCGACGCCCTCCTGCCGCTGGGTGGCGATGCCGGCCTCTTCGAGCCGCCGCTGCACCGCGACGAGCGCCGCCGCGTCGGGGAAGCGCAGGCCGGCGTGGTTGAGCGCCCCACCCGCCGGCTGCGGGCTCGGGTACAGCCCGACCACGAGCGGCGGCTCGGCCGACTCGAACCGGGCGTAGTCGGGCAGGTCCTTCGCCGGCTCGACGCCGAGCAGCGCCCGGTAGAACCGGACGGAGCGGCCGAGGTCGGCGCAGTGCAGCCCGACGTGGAAGCGCGTCGCCGTCACTCGAATCCTCCTGGCGAACGGCCGGCGTAAGCCGGCTGGTCGGAGTCGCAACTAGCCGAGGCAACGACCAGCCGGCTTACGCCGGCCGTTCGCCCGAACACCCGCTCTGCCCGGGCTCGAAGAACAGGAACTGCTCCGCCGTCGGGCCGTAGCGGAGCTGGGTCCACACGGCGGCGGGGACGGCCGTGCGCTTGCCCCGCTCGAACGTGTGCCCGCCGTCCGCCGTGGCGCGGGCGAACGGCCCCTTGTACAGCACCTGGCGCTCGTCGCCGCCCGCCGGCGCCGCCTTCCACGCCACCAGCTTCACCTCGCGCAGCTCCACGCCGTCGTGCGTGAACCACGGCTTTTCCGTGTACTTCACCACCTGCACGCCGACGAACCCGGCCACCCGCAGCGCCGCGATCGGCTCGGTCTGTACCGGCACGCGCGACACCATCGCCGCGAGGCCGGGAAGCTGCGGCTGCGCGCCCGGGAACGGCTTGTCGCCCATGAGCCCGTGCGTCACCACCTTGCCGCCGGGCTTCAGCACCCGCGCCGCCTCGTCCACGAGCGCGGCGCGGGCGGCGGCGGGGAGGTCGGAGTTGAACGTGCCGGTCAGCCGGACCTCGTCCACCGTGGCGTCGGCGTGCGGGATGCGGTCGGGGACGGGGTTCGAGACGAAGTGCTCCCACACCACCGCCGCGGCCGGCGGGCCGGCACACGCCTCGGCGTCCACGCGCGCGGCCTTCCCCTCGATGCTCTTGCGTACCGACTCGGGCGGTACGTCTTCCTCGACGCGGTAGATCTCCCAGAAGTTGCCGAACGGGTCCTTCACCCACAGCTTGTTCTGCCGCGCGTAGCCGCACGTCGTGCCGTCCTGCGCGTCGGTGCAGACGCCGGCGGCTTCGAGGCGGTCGCGGAACGTGCGGATGACGTCGTCCGAGTCCACGCGCAGGCCGAGGTGGCTGAGCGACGCCCCCGGGCCGGGCGGGTGCGGGGCGAGCGAGAAGACCAGCGGCGGGTCGGCGACCTCGAACTTGGCGTAGTCGGCGTGCCGCTTCGCCGGGCCGACGCCGAACAGCAGCGCGTAGAACTCGACCGCCCGCCCGAGGTCGGGGACGTTGAGGGAGACGTGGAACGTCACCGGCTCGGTGATGACTTCAAGCGGCGGCATTCACTCCCTCACTTCGGACCGGCGGGCGGACGACCCACGCCGCCGCGGCCAGCGCGGCGGTGATCGCGGCAAAGGCGTAGAAGAACGGCGTCGTGTTCCCGCCGTTCCGCTCGCGCACGGCGGCGAGCAGGACCGGGCCGAGCGCCGACGCGAACACCGACAGTACCTGAACGGCCGCCTGGATGCTGCCCAGGTGCGTGCGGCCGTAGGTGTGACCGTACACCGCGAAGTACACCACCGTGATGATCCCGCCGCCCACGCCGAGCAGCGTCGCGTAGCCGACCGCGGCGCCGGTGTTCGTCACCGACGGGAACACCGCCAGCGACGCGGCCAGGATCAGCACGCCGGCGCCGAGCAGCTTCCCGAGCGGCACCCGGCGCGCCAGATACCCGGCGGCGATGTTCGCGGGTAGCCCGCTCATCATCAGCACGCCGAGGACGAGCTGGTTCGCCTCGGTGCCGTTCATCCCGTGCTCGGTCAGCAGCAGTTCGTTGTCGAGCGTGAGTGCCGAGAACGTCAGGTTGAACACCGTCGCCGCGGCGGTGTACGCCCAGAACGCGGGCGTGGCGAGCGCGGCGCGGAGCGTCATCGGCTCGGCGTGGCCGGCGTCCGGCGCGGGCTCGTCCGGGGTTACGCCGCAGGATTCCGGCGTACTGCGCGCGAGCAGCAACCCGAGCGGGACGAGGCCGAACAGGAGCGCGAGCCCGACGCCGTCCCACGCCGCCCGCCAGCCGGCAGACTTCACCGCCTCGCCGACCGCAAAGATCGGCGCGACGAACCCGACGGCCAGGAGGAGCGTGAACACGCCCATCGCGGCGCCGGCGCGGCGGCGGAACCACTTCCCCACCAGGGCGATCGCCACCACCGACAGCGCCCCCTGGCCGACGCCGCGCACCAGCGTGAGGGTGACGAACAATTGCGTCGGGTCGGTCGCGCGGGCCATCAACAGCACGGCGCCGCCGAGCGCCGCGGCGACGAGGGCAAGCGTCCGGCGCGTGCCGAGGCGGTCGATGAGCCAGCCGACCGGCGGGACGACCGCCGCGCCGAGGATGATGGCCCAGAAGTTCATCCAGTTGAACTGGAGGTCGCCGACGCCGAGGTCGGCGCGGAGCGGCTCCTTGACGAGCCCGAGCCCGTAGGTGCGGCCGGGGAGCGTGGCGGACATGGCGACCGCCGCCACGGCGATGTTCACCCACCCGTAGTAGAACGGCAGCCGCGCCGGCCACGGGGGCCGGGCGGGTGTCGCTTCGGTTGCCAGATCGGCCGTCGTCACGCGGTCACTCCGAGGCGACTTCGCCGTTCGCGCGGGTGACCAGCGCGGCGACGAAGAACGGGTTGGCGCTCGACGCGAGCGTCCGCACGCTCCCGTCCCCCATGCCGACGTTCACCACCCCGGTGTGGAACGAGTACAGCCCCAGGTCGTTCGAGCAGTTGATGACGCACGTGCGGACCGCCGGCTTCGCGCAGACCTGGGCGGTACACGGGTTGGTCGCGTAGCTCCCGTCGGTCGGGGAACCGTTCAGGCTGGCGTTGCTGCACGACGCGTCGTTCCACCCGCCCGACCCGTTGTGGTAGCTCTGGATGGTCGCCTGCTTCTTCCCGGCCTGCCAGACGTACGGCCGGCCGGCGATCTCCGGCATCATGATGGTGTTGGACAGGCCGTCGGTCACGTCCGCGATGCGGGTCTTCTTGTCCACCTGGAACATGCCGGTCAGGTTCCCGGTTGGGAACCCGCTGAGCGACCCGGCCAGGACCGAATCGACCCCCTTGATCGGGCCGTAGTCGCCGGGCATGAGCGTGTAGACGGCGGGCGGCGACACCAGGTTGTAGCTCAGGGCCGGGCCGCCCGCGTCCGGGTTGGACGGGCAGACGAAGGTCTTCACCCGGGTCTCGCTCAGGGGCTGGTTCGGCGACACGATGCCGAACACGGGGATCGAGAAGGCGCTCTTCGTCACGTCGTACTGCCGGTACAGGCTGTCCTGCTCGATGCCCGTCAGGATGTTCAGCCCCCACCCGAACGACGCCGTCGGCGAGTTGCTCCCGCTAATGGGGAAGTGGCCGAAGGCACTCTCCTGGTTGAAGTACCCGAGCGTGATCTGCTTCAGGTTGTTCTGGCAGGTGCTGCGGGCGGCGGCCTCGCGGACCTTCTGCACGGCCGGCAGCAAGAGCCCGATCAGGATGGCGATGATGGCGATCACGACTAACAACTCGATCAGCGTGAACCCGGACCGACGGGGGCGGGGCATGGCGGGACTCTCAACGGTGCGGGAGGGGGCGGGGGGAAGGATCACGGGGAGAGCTTGAGACAGGTCAGCGTGTCGCCGTCGCGGGCGAACACGTGGCCGTTGGAGAGGGCGGGGGCCACGAGCGTCGCCTCACACGCCTTGGCGGTGGCGAGCTCGCGGTAGTCGGGCGCGGCGGCGTCGAGGAGTTTCAGGTTGCCGGCGTCGTCGAGCACGAGCAGGTTGCCGTCGCCGGTGCGGACGAGGCCGAAGTGGAAGTAGCCGACGCCCTCCTTCTTCCACAGCTGCTTGCCGGTGGCGAGGTCCACGCACGCCAGGTCGGCCCGCGGCACCGGGCGGAGGACGTTCGTCACCAGGAACAGCCGGCCCTTCGCCGCCACCCCGGACGAGAAGTAGCCGCTCAGCCCCTTCGCCTGCCACGCCCGCTCGGCGCCGGCCTTCTCGCCGGTCGTCAGCCGGATGGCGGTCGAGCCGTTGTCCATCGTACTCGTCACGATCAGGTCGCCGGTCGTAACCGGCGTCGGCGCCGTGCCGGACGGCTGGAACGACAGCGGGTACTCCCAGGTCACCGTGCCGTCGAGCGGGTTGAGGCCGACGACGCGGAGGGTGGTCATGAACACCACGTCCGGCACCGGCCGCCCCGGCGCCGGGACGAGCACCGGCGACGACGTGTTGGCCGGCTCGTCGAGCGCCTGCCACGCGACCGCGCCGGTGGCGGCGTCGAGCGCGACGACCGAGCTCCCCTTCCCGCCGGCGGCGACGATGACGCGGTTGCCGACGACCAGCGGCGAGCAGCACACGCCGAACCGCGGCACGCCGGCGCCGAGCGTCTTGAGCAGGTCGGTCTGCCACACCTGCTTGCCCGAGTCGGCCTCGAAGCAGGTGAGCACGCCGGTGATGCCGTACCCGTAGACGCGCCCGCCGGCGACGGCCGGGGTGGCCTGCGGGCCCGTGTTGAGGACGCTCGAGTACGTGGCGCGGTCGTAGGCGGTCTTCCAGAGTTCCTTGCCGGTGGCGGCGTCGAACGCCGTCATCACCTCGCGCTCCTTGCCGGGGATGCGGGCGTGGAGGAACACCTTCCCGTTCGCCACGACCGGCGAGCTGAACCCGATCCCGACCTTCGCCTTCCACACCTCCTTCGGCGCGTCCTTCCACGGCGCGACGACCTCGGCCGACCCGCCGTCGCGCCGCGGCCCGAGCCACTGCGGCCAGTCGGCGGCGAGGAGGGCGGGGGTGAGTGCGAGGACGATCGCCGTGACAGTGCGGGTCATGACACACTCCTCGGGAGGCCGTCTTCGTAGGTCGGGTCGAGTCTTCGAGACCCGACGCGGGGCGCGAGCGGCGTTCGCGGGATGACGGGGTGCGTCGATCCCACGTGGGGTTTCGTTTCCGTGCCCGGGTCAGGCGCCCATACCCCGCGTCGGGGAAGCCGTCTTCGTAGGTCGGGTCGAGTCTTCGAGACCCGACGCGGGGCGCAAATGGCGTTCGCGGGATGACGGGGTGCGTCGATCCCACGTGGGGTTTCGTTTCCGTGCCCGGGTCAGGCACCCGCGCCCCGCGTCGGGTCTCGAAGACTCGACCCGACCTACAGAAGACTCATCCAAAGTCACCGGAAGTACGTCTCGTGTTTGCCGTACTCGGCGTACTTGAGCTTCAGCCAGGCGTGGAACTCGGCGTAGTGGGCGTCGCGGCGGTCGCCGCCGTCGGAGTCGGCGTTGTAGCTCAGGTACAGGAGCCGCCGCCACCCGTCGGACCGGTTCGCGTCCGACCGGTGCGGCACGAAGCAGCCGAAGATCGCCACGTCGCCGGGCTCCAGTTCCAGCACGACGCCGGTGCCCTCGTCCACCGCACCCGCGGGGACGTTGTGGTAGTCGCCGTCCTCCGGGGAGAGGTAGCCGTGGCGGTGATACCCCGGGAATACCTCCGTCGCGCCGTTCCCTTTCGCGCACGGGTCGACGGCGATGGCGGCGGTCACGAACGTCTTCGGGAAGTCCTTCCACCCGATGAAGTCCTGGTGGAGGTCGTACCCCTTCGCGCCCGGCGGCTTGAAGATCAGCTTGTCCTTGAACAGCCGCGCCGGCTCGCCGTAGAGCGCCGAGACGACGTCCACCAGCCGCGGGTCGCGGGCCAGTTGCCCCATCACGGGGGAGATGTCGGCGACCGGGTCGAAGCACTCGAACAGGCACTCGCCGGTGGCGGCGTGGTCCTTCCACCGGCAGCGGATGTTGTTCGTGTGCTTCAGGTCGTCGCGGCCGTACAGCCGCTCGCACTCCAGCGCCGCGACGGCCATTTCGAGCGGGGCGAAGAGCCCGCGGACGACCAGGAACCCGTCGCGGTCGTAGGCCGCGCGCTGGGCGGCGGTGAGCGGGGCGGCACGTTCGGCGACCGCGGGCATGAGGGTGACCCTGCCGGATAACATCTTAAGAATCGGGCAGGTGATATGATCTGGGATCGCCGGCCGCGCGTCAACGGTCTGCGCGCGGTTCCTCGGCCACTCGGCGCCGGCCGACGGCGAGCGCGGACAGCAGGTACGCCTGATACGCGGAGTTGGTGTTGCACCCGGCCCGATGGTCGTCGCGCGGTTCGGCCGGGCGCCGGTGTGGTGCGGCACTCCGTGCCGCCTCCGGTCGGGTGCCCCGACGCGCCCGCGCTACCGCGGCACGGCATGCCGCACCACACTCCGCCGCGTCACGCCCGCTGCGCGCCAGGCCGCCCGGCCTCGACGGCGAACGACGCCCCGGTCACGACCGGGCCGCCGGGCGTCAGCACCTCGGGGACGATCTGGTAGTCGGCCTTCCACTCCCGCGGCGTCACGACGCACCGGACGTACCCGCGCTGGCGGTTGTGGTACTTCACGAACGGGTTCTCGCGGAGAAGTACGTCCACCCCCTTCGGCTCCGCCACCCCGTTCCCGCCGCTCGAAATGCTCGTCCCCACGAACTCCGTCGCCACCACCGGGGTGTCCGCCTGCCGGTCGTCCACCCGCAGGTCGTTCACCCAGTTCGAGTGGATGTCCCCGGTCAGCACCACCGGGTTCGGCACCCGCCGGTCGGCGACCCACCGCATCAGCCCGATCCGCTCGTGCGCGGCCCCCGGCCACTGGTCCATCGAGTACCGCCGGTCGTCCCCGGCCGCCAGGTCCGCCATCCCCATCATCACCTGCTGGGCGAGCACGTTCCACGTCGCGTCCGACCGCAACAGCGCGGCCTTCAGCCAGTCCGCCTGCCGGGCGCCGAGGAGCGAGTTGTGCGGGTCGAGCGCCGCCGCGTTCAGGTCCGACGCGCGGTCGCCGTTCGGCTGGTCGGTGCGGTACTGGCGGGTGTCGAGCACCTGGAAGGACGCCAGCCGGCCGAACCCGACGGTCCGGTACAGGGTCAGGTGCGGGCCGTGCGGGACGCAGGAGCGGCGGAGCGGCATGTTCTCGTAGTACGCCTGGTAGGCCGCCGCCCGCTGCTCCAGGAACGCCGCCGGGTCCACCGCCGTCTCGGCCTTCGCGTTCCGCTCGGAGATGTCGGCGGCGTAGTTGTTGTCGAACTCGTGGTCGTCCCACGTCACCACCCACGGGCAGCGGCGGTGCATCTCGCGGAGGTGGGCGTCGGTCCGGTACTGGGCGTGCCGGTTCCGGTAGTCGTCCAGGGTGATGATCTTGGTCTGGGCCGGGCCGGCGTGCCGCCGCACCCCCTTCCCGCGGGTCGGGTACTCGTAGATGTAGTCGCCGAGGTGGACCACCAGGTCGAGGTCGTCCTTGGCCATGTGGTCGTAGGCGGTGAACAGCCCCTGCTCGAAGTGCTGGCACGACGCGAACGCGAACCGCAGCCGGTCCGGCGTGGCGGTCGGGGGTGGCGCGGTGCGGGTGCGGCCGACCGGGCTGGTCGCGTCGCCGGCGCGGAACCGGTAGAAGTACCACCGGTCCGGCCGCAGCCCCTCGACCTCGACGTGGACCGCGTGCCCGAGCTGGGGCGTCGCCACCGCGTCGCCACTGGCCACGACGGTGCGCATCCCCTCGTCGTCGGCGAGCTCCCAGCGGACGACGACGTTCTCCGGGCGCATCCCGCCGGCCGGGGCGAGCGGGGTCGGGGCGAGGCGCGTCCACAGGACGACCGAGGTCGGCGCCGGGTCGCCGGACGCGACGCCGAGGGCGAACGGGTCGGCGGCGAACCCGGGCTGGCGGACGACCCGGCCGTGCGCGCGGGCGCCGACGACGGGGAGCGCGGCGAGGGCGGCGCCGGCGGCGAGGAACAGGCGGCGGGAGACGCCGCCCTCGGAACGGACGGCGGCGCGCAGGTCGGCGGGGTCGAGCATCGGAAGTCCTCGGACGGGTGCGGCTGGCAGGCGGGGGTTGAACTACGGCCCCGGATGCCGGCGGCCCGCGAAGTTCGAGTGAAAAACCGCGGCGCCGCGGCCTCGCGTGAACGACCGGCACGAACACACCCGGCGGGCGCGGGGTTGCGGTCGGCGCCCGCGGGCGAATAATACCCGCGAGGGATTCACCCCCGCGGGGCGGACGAACATGCGCGCGCCGAAAGCGACCAACCCCCGCGCGGCCGAACTGGCGGCGCTCGACGCGAAGATCAACGCGCTGCTCCCGCCGCGCTACCAGCACTGCTACGGGTCGGTCAACACCGGGTCGATGGGGTCGGCCGGGCTGACGTTCGGCGCCGACGGCCGGGTCGCGTGGGACCGCATCTGGACGACGTTCTGCGACCTGGCGATCGCCGGCGGCCCGCCGCACCGCGGCACGCTCCTCGAGCCCGTCGCGCCCGCGGCGGTCGCGGCGGACCCGAAGCGCGCCCGCACGGTCGCCGACGAAATCGCCCGCGCCTTCGAGCTCGTCACCGGGCTGCCGGCCGTCGACGACCTGCCCGGGTGGGTCGGGGTGCTGTGCGACTCCGCCGACATGGCCGCGTGGCTGATCGCGGCGGTGACGGCCGAGAACGTCACCGCCCGCCGCCGCGACCACCGCCTGTACCTCCCCGCCGGCCCCGGCTTCACGCTCGGCAAGGAGGTGAAGAACGTCGTGGTGGCGCTGGCGAAGACGTGCCACTACTGGACCGGCCACCGGCCCGAGGAGTGGGTGGCGCGGGCGACGCCGCCCGAGCCGGTCGGCCCGCCCGAGACTCCACCGGCCGATCTGGGCGGGCTCGTCCGCACCGTCGCCGACGCGCTCGGCGCGACCGGCTGGCCGACCGAGGCGGCGCGGTACGCCGGCTGGGTCGGGGTGGCGTGCCCGGACGAGGAGACGGCGGTGTGGCTCCTGCGCGCGGTCGTGGTGGAGGACGTGCTCACCCGCCGCGAGGGCGCGACGCTGTACGTCCCCACCGGCACCACCCGGGACGAGTCGGCGCGGGTGGCGGTGGCGTTCGCCCACGCGCACGACCTCTGGCAGGCGGCCGGGGCTGGCGGTACGGGCCGCGCCCGGTAGGCTGATGCTTTCAACCGACCCGGTCGCCCCCGCCTCCACCGGACGCCGCCATGTCCGCCCTCGTCCGCCCCGGCACGATCGCCCTGCTCCTCGCCGTCCTCACCCCGGGCGCGGCGCCGGCTCAGCCGGGCCGCACGGCCGAGAACGTGGTTGTCGTCACCCTCGACGGGTTCCGCTGGCAGGAGCTGTTCGAGGGCGCGGACGAGTCGTTCGTGGACGCCAAGCAGGGCGGGGTGAAGGACATCCCCGGCCTGAAGAAACGCTACCTCCGCGACACGGCCGAGGCCCGGCGCGAGGCGCTCCTGCCGTTCCTGTGGGGCACGGTGGCGAAGCAGGGGCAGGTCTTCGGCAACCCGGCGAAGAAGGCGGCGGCGCGAATCACCAACGGGCTGAAGTTCTCGTACCCGGGGTACAACGAGCTGTTCTGCGGCGTCGCCGACCCGCGGATCGACTCGAACGCCAAGAAGGACAACCCGAACCTGTCGGTCCTGGAGTTCCTCAACGGCCGCCCGGGGTTCAAGGGCCGGGTCGAGGCGGTCTGCACCTGGGACGTGTTCCCGTTCATCTTCCGGTCCGGGCAGAACGGGCTGCGGGTCCAGGCCGGGTGGGAGCCGATCCGGGCCGAGAAGCTGACCGACCGCGAGACCGGCCTGAACGACGCGATGGATCGGCTCCCGCGGTACTGGCCGGACAACGCCTTCGACGTGTTCACGATGGGCGCCGTCCGCTCCGCCCTGGAGCGGCGCAAGCCGCGGGTACTGTACGTCGGGCTGGGGGAGACGGACGAGTGGGGGCACGGCCGCCGGTACGACCTGTACCTGGACGCCGCGCACAAGGCCGACCGGTTCCTGGCCGAGACGTGGGGCTCGCTGCAACGCGACCCGCAGTACAAGGACAAGACGGCCCTGATCGTCACCACCGACCACGGGCGGGGGAGCACCCGGGTGGACTGGACGGACCACGGGAAGGCCGTGCCCGGGGCCGAGTTCATCTGGGCCGCGGTGATGGGGCCGGGCACCCCGGCGACGGGCGAGCGGGAGAACGTCGAGGTGACCCAGAGCCAGGTCGCGGCCACGGTCGCCCGGCTGGTCGGCGAGGACTTCGGCACCGCCAGCCCGAAGGCCGCGCCGCCGCTGCCGGTGTTCGGGACGAAGTGACCGCCCGCGAGCCCACCCCGGGAGCTGACGCCGTGCCCGTTCAACCGCTCGACCTGTCCCGGCTCAAGGTGTTCCCGCTGGCCGAGCGCGCGAGCCTGACCCGGGCCGACGACATCCTCCTCGACCCGGACACCGCGCCGGCGCCGTGCTCGGAGCGGAACGCGGCGCTGATCGCCGACTGCGCCGAGAAGGTCGCCGCCGCCCGCCGCCGCGGCGCGAGCGTCATGCTCATCTACGGGGCGCACCTGCTCCGCAACGGCGCCGCCCGCGTCCTGGAGCGGATGATGGCGGCGGGCTGGCTGACCCACGTCGCCACCAACGGCGCCGGCACGATCCACGACTGGGAGTACGCCTGGTTCGGCGCCAGCACCGAGAGCGTCGAGATGGGCGTCGCCGGCGGTACGTTCGGGACGTGGCACGAGACGGCGAGCAACATCCACCTCGCGGTGATGGCCGGCGCCCTCGACGGCCTCGGGTACGGCCGCGCCCTCGGCCGGCTGATCCACGACGACGGCGTCACCCTCCCCGACCCCGCCGACCTGGCCCGCCGCATCGCCGCCGACCCGGCCGACCCGCTCACCGCCGCGCGGGCGGACCTGTTGCGGGCGATGGGCGAGCAGGGCTGGGCCGGCGGGCGGGTGTCGATCGGGCACCGGTGGAAGCACGCCTCGATCCTGGCCCAGGCGTACCGGCACGGCGTGCCGGCGACGGTCCACCCCGGCATCGGGTACGACATCATCTCGAACCACCCGGTCTTCAGCGGCGCGGCCATCGGGCGGGGCGGGGAGTGGGACTTCAAGCTGTTCGGGGGCTCGGTGGACAACCTCGACGGCGGGGTGGTGCTGTCGGTCGGGTCGGCGATCATGGGGCCGCAGGTGTTCGAGAAGAGCCTCAGTTGCGTGAACAACCTCCGCCGGCAGGCGGGGCGCGACGTGGTGACGGGGCACACCGTCTACGTGGTCGACCTCCAGGACGGCGGCGGGTGGGACTGGACGAAGGGTGAGCCGCCGAAGACGAACCCGGCGTACTACCTGAGGTTCTGCAAGAGCTACTCGCGGATGGGCGGGGCGATGCACTACCTCCAGTGCGACAACGCCGCCTTCGCCCACCACCTGTACCGGGCGCTCGGCCGGTAGCGTCGAATCGAGGCTCGCACGAGTTCGTCCGGCGACCGGCACCGCGCGGGGTTACGTGCCGGTGACAATCCCGGCGGAGCGGGCGCCCGTCTCTCGGGTGACACGGCACACCGCCGGACGTCACCGAACCGGAGAGACCCCATGCCCCACTTCACCTTCCGCCGCGGCGCGTTCGCGGCCGCCGTTGCCGCCCTCGCCGCCCTCGGTGTGGGGCGCGAGCCGCTCCCCGCGCAGGAGAAGACGGCCGGGCCGCCGTCCGGGGCGCAGGCCTTCGTGTACCCGGAAAAACTGACCGCCAAGGACGCGCTGTCGTTCGGCGAGAAGGGCGAACGGATCGAGATTCAGGGGGAGACGACGCTGGTGTGGGTGGACCTGGCCCCGGGGGCACGCTACGGGCACCCGACCGAGTGCGTGCTCATCTCCGCGGCGGGGACCAGGGTCGTGAAGGGCGACTGGTGGCTCGTGCTCAACGGCAAGCCGCTGTTCCGGGACGGGAAGGACTACAAGGTCGGGTTCCCCACGAAACTGGCCGGAGGGTAACCGGGGGGCCATCGGGGTCGGGGAGGCGTGGGCGGCTGGGCGGCCTCGACCCGAACCAGATGGGGTTCCGAGGGCGAAGACGGAACCGGTGGTTTGGTGTGTCCCGGCCGTGGGCGGCGGCCGGGACGGATCGCGGGGCCGGGGGCGATACTGGGCGACTGAGCGAACGGCTCGCGATGCCGAGGGGTTAAGCAGGGCGGGTGCCAACCGGGAAGTTCACTTCCCAGAATCGTGCAACGTGCTAGCCGAACAGCACTTGCACGAATGGGCAGAACCGACGCAGAGCAATCGGCCGATCCGACTGTCGGGATTCCCGACGGGGAATCGGACACCGTCCGGAAAACCCGCGGTGCCGGGTTGCTTTCGCGGGGTGGTGTGACGTACAGTTCTTTCAGACCGGCCGCGACTTCCTGACTGAATGGGCGACAGTCAGGGGGCGCGGCCGGTCCTTTTTTGCGCCCTACCGGTGGCGGTAGACCACCTCGACGAGGGCGTCCTCACCCCTCTGCTCCAGCCGCCACACCGCCCGCCGGGCGTCGTCCCGGTCGTCGAACACCCGGTAGCGGTCCTAGTGCCCGTGGTGGCGGACCAGCACCACGAAGTCGTGGCGGTCGTGCGGCCGGCCGGGGAAGCGGCGAGGACCGGGTCGGCGTCCGCGGTCCGCACCTGACCACGGGCCGAAGAGTTCTCGACGCAGCGGAGGCCGGCGCGAGCCGCTTCGGGCGGAATCCGTTCACGGCTACGCCCGCGAGACGAGCGCGTACGCCAGCGCCGCCAGCGCCGCGCCGGCGGGGACGGTCGTGAACCAGGCGAGGACGATCTCCGCCGCCTTCCGCCAGTGGGCCTGCCGCGTCGCGGCGCCCATCCCCAGCAGCGACCCCACGCTGACGTGCGTCGTGCTCACCGGCAGACTGTGCAGGCTCGCCGTCGTCACCAGCCCCGCCGTCACCAGGCTGACGGCGAAGCCCTGCCCCGGCGTCATCCCCGTCACCTTCTTGCCGAGCGTCTCGGCCACCTTGTCGACGTCGAGCAGGCCGCCCGCGGCGATCGCCGCCGCGACCAGCACGAACCCCCAGTGAACCTCAAGACCGGGCACGGCGAGCAGGAGCGCCGCCATTTTCGGCGTGTCGTTGAGCCCGCGGGCGAAGCTCGCGGCCCCGGTGCTGAGGACGTGCAGCGCGTCGAGCAGCGGGGTGCGGTAGTCCGGGGCGAGCCGCAACGCCCGGAGGAGCAGGTACACGACCGCCCCCGCCACCGCGGCAATGACGGGGCTGACGACGAGCGGGTAGAGGAACGTCCACCCGAGCGCGGCGAGTCGTACGTCGGCGCCGCCGGCCAGCCCCGCGCCGGCCAGCGCGCCGACGAGCGCGTGCGTGGTGGAGACGGGGAAGCCGAGCCGGGTGGCGAGGAAGCTCGTCGCCGCCGCGCCGAGCGCCACCGCGCACAGGAACGCCGGCGCGGCGGCGAGCGCGTCCGAGACGATGCCGCGGCCGCTGAACTTGGTGAGGAGGTCGGTCGCCAGGAACAGCGCCGCGACCGAGCCGGCGAACGTCGTCGCCGTGCCCCACAGCGCCGCCCGGCGGAGCGTGGTGGTGCCGCTCCCGTAGAGCGACGCCACGCCCTTGAAGTTGGCGTTGGCCCCGTTCGTGAACGCGACGAACCCGACGGCGAGGACGAGGAGCGCGGTGGTCATGGGGCGACTGGTGATCGGTGTCGCGTGCGGTGTCACGGAGGCAGTGCCGCGCCGGCACCCTCCCCCCTTGAGGGGAGGCGGGGGCACCACCTGCGATGGGGAACGGGCGAGGAACCCCTCGAACTCCACGTCAGGTGGTGCCCCCCACCCCGCCGCGAAGCGCGGCGACCCTCCCCCTCAGAGGGGGGAGGGTGGGGCGCGAGCCGTTCCATCGGGATGCCCCCGCGACCGCAGCGCGGGTACGACCCGGGCCGGCAAACCACTCCCACCCTCCCCCCTCTGAGGGGGAGGGTCGCCGCGCTTCGCGGCGGGGTGGGGGGCACCACGCAGGCGGTGTCACGAGGGCGATGGCCCCTCCATGTGACGCCCTGCTATCCTCTCCTCAAGGGGGAGGGTGCCGGCGGTTCCCCTTCATCCAGACGGAGTCACTGCCGCGGCCTGCTATCCTCTCCTCAAGGGGGAGGGTGCCGGCGGGGCTACGGCGCCTTGTTCTCCCGCGTCTCGACCGGGTGCTGGCGGAGCCAGGCGTACTCCTTCCACGAGCCCTCGTAGAGGCGCACGTTCGGGTAGCCGGCCACGTACCGCAGGTAGAACCGGAGCAGGCTCCCCTCGCGCGACGTGCCGCAGTACACGAGGATCTCCTTGTCCGCCGTCAGCCCGGCCGCTTCGAGCGCCGCCTTCACCTGCGCGAACGGCAGGAACTGGTGGGTGTTGTTCGCGTCCATCACCCGCGCCCAGTGGAAGCTGATCGCGCCGGGGATGTGCCCCTTCCGCAGCCAGATGTCGTCCTTCCCCAGGTACTCGTTGTGCGGCCGCGCGTCCACGAGCACGACGCCCGGCTGCCCCTTCCGCTTCAGCACGTCGTCGAGCGTCAGGGCGATGCCGGGGTTCGTCTTCTCCGGTAGCTTGCCCGGCGGGTTGCCGAAGTACTCCTGCGTGACCGGCAGCCCCGCCTTCGCCCACCCGGGCAGTCCGCCGTCCACGATGCGGATGTCCTTCACGCCGTACTTTTCGAGCACGTAGGCCACCATGCTGGCGCTGAGGATCTCGTCGTTCGGGAGCTTGTCGCCGGTGGCGTAGATCAGGTGCGTGCGGTCCTTGTTCACCCCGGCGCGGACGAGCAGCGCCCGCGTCAGGTCGTCCGGGAGGTACTGCACCGGCACGCCGCTGTCGGTGCCGCGGAGGGTGTCGAAGTTGAGGTGGTGGGCGGTCGGCAGGTGGCCGCGGAAGTAGTCCTTGTACCCGCCGCGGGTGTCGAGCACGAGCGGCCGCTTCGCCGGGTCGGGGTGCTCGACGAGCTTCTTGGCGTCGGCGGGCGAGATGACGCCGATGTCCGCCCGCGCGGCACCGACGCACAGCCCGAGGACGACCACCGCGATGGCGGGAACAACGATCGGTCCGATTCGCAGCATGTCGTGTGACCCGTCGGGGAACGATGCCTGCCCGGGAGGGCTATCATACAACCCGCGGCGCCTCCGCCGCCCGCCCCACCCCGGACGCCGCGATGTCGAACGCCACCCTGGCCCTCCTGATCGGCGGGCTCCTCCCCGCGCTGTGCTTCGGGCTGTCCGGGGCGGTGCAGAAGGTCGCGGCGAAGTCCGGCATCGGCACCGGGCCGTACCTGGTCGTCATCGGCCTCGTCGTGCTGGTTGTCGGGGCGGCGGTCACGGCGGTCGAGCGCGACGCCACGCTCACGCGGCCCGGCGCGGGCTACGCGGCGCTGTTCGGGCTCCTCTGGGCGACCGGGGTCGGGGCCATCGCCGTCGCACTCGGGCGGTACGACGGGCAGATCAGCCAGCTCGTCCCGCTTTACAACATGAACACGCTGGTCGCGGTCGTCGCCGGGCTGGTCGCGCTCGGCGAGTGGCAGACGGTGCAGCCCGGCCGGCTGCTCCTGGCAACGGCGCTCATCATCGGCGGCGGGGTGCTCGCCGCCACCGCCGCGCGGACGCCGTAAGGGGGGTGGTCACCAATGCGACCGAATCCCTCTTCCGCACCTTGATTAGTGGACATTTGTTCCGAATAATGGGATTGAGGTGTCGGGTGTGGCCCCACCGGCTCTGCTCGCGGCCCGGACCGCGGCAGCGATTCCCGGGTTCTGGCGCTTCACACCCGGACCGTGACGTTCCTCCAGTCCGTCAGCCGCGCGGTCC
>VFQN01000491.1_pt1 | contig 73245 bp, 60 predicted proteins | sample 3512371 | NCBI WGS metagenome assembly VFQN01 (sample SAMN10412370, study PRJNA504923) | tailings metagenome | isolation source: Replicate 2 from Balatoc abandoned mine | place: Philippines: Itogon, Benguet | collected 2017-08-28 | reverse complement strand
ACTTCGCCTTCGGGCTGATCGCCTACCGGGCTGCCGGGTTAACCGGATAGGCTCTAAGGACGGCCCGGAAAACCGCAGCGGCCCGCCGCCGGGAGACCGGCGGCGGGCCGCTGCGGTTTTCGCGGGTATGTCGAACGCTGCGAGGAGCGGGCGTCGGGTGCAAGTCCTGCCCGGGTGACCAGCCGGCTCACGCCGGCCGTTCGTCCGGCCCGACACTGAGCGATAGTCGGACCACTACGGGTGCCGCCCGACAGACTCAGTTCGCAGTGACGAGGTTCTTGACGAGTTCGTCCTTCGCGGCGTCGGACAGGTACTGCGTGTTGCTGTCCCAGACGCGCTCGCCGGCGCGGTTGAACGCGACCATGTGCGGGATGCCGCCGTCGAAGTTGAAGGCCTCCTGGAAATCCCGCTGCTCGCGGCTCCACGTCTTCCAGTGGAAGTTCTGGAACCCCGCCCGCTTCTGGCGCAGGAACCCGAGCACCTTAACATCGGCGTCCGGGTCGTCGATGCTGACGGAGATGCACCGCAGCCCGCGGTCGGCGTACCGGCGGTGGAGCTTCACCAAGTGCGGGAACGACTTCACGCACGGCCCACACCAGGTCGCCCAGAAGTCCACCAGCACCACGTCGCCCTTGTGCGCCTTGATCGCCGCGTCGAGGGTGGCGAAGGTGACGTCGGACACCTTCACCTCGTCCGGGCTGGCCTCCGGCCGCCCGCCGCCGGTCGGCTCGGCGACCGGCTCGCCGCACCCGGCGACCACCACGGCCGCGACGCCCGCCGCCAGCACCCACGTCCGCATCGGCCGCCCTCCGCCGGGGTTGTGTTACTTCGCCAGGAGTTCGACCACCTTCGCCTCGACCTGGGCGGGGGTGGCGTCCAGGTTCTCCTTCGCCGCCGAGTTCCACACCGGCCGCCCGCCGCGGTCGTAGATGACCATGTACGGGAGCAGCCGGAAGTCCTCGCCGAACGCCTTCTCGAGCGCGTCGCCGTCCCTGTCCGGGTCGGCGGCGGCGAAGTTCGGGAACGCCGCCTCCTGCTTCTTCAGGAACTCGATCGACTTGGTGCCGTCGAAGTTCCCGAGCCTGCCCATGTCCACGGACACGCACACGAGCCCCTTGGCGGCGTGCTTCTTGTGCATCTCGACGAGGTGCGGGAACTTCTTGACGCACGGGCCGCACCACGTCGCCCAGAAGTCCACGACCACGACCTTGTCCTTGTGCGACTTGACGGCGGCCACGAGCTCGCCGGCCCCGACTTCCTTCTGGGCCACCTCGGCCTTCGCCGGCGGCTGCGCGGTTGCCCCGCAAGCGAACAGGCCGACCAGCACCCCGACTCCCGCAACCGCGCTCGCCGTCCGCATCGCTGTTCCTCCGCGTCGTCGGGACATTGTAAGCAAGAAACCTCGGCTCAGAACCCCAGCGCCTTCCCCTCGATCCGCCGGTCGGCGGCGCCGTGGAAGCGGCCGGTGCGCGGGTCCGCCCAGATGCTGTGCGCGTCGCCCTGGCGCGACGGGCTGATCCGGTGGCCCATGGTCGTGAGCCCCTGCACCAGGTCCGGGTGCGCCGAGAAGCCCTCGAACCGGGCCACGTCCGGGAACCACTGGTGGTGCCACCGCGGCGCGTCCACGGCGTCCTGCACCGGCATCCCGAACTCGACCACGTTCAGCACCACGCACAGCGAGGTGTTAACGATCGTCCGCCCGCCCGGGCTGCCGGTCAGCAGCACCGGCTTGCCGTCCTTCATCACGATGGTGGGCGACTGCGAACTCAGCATCCGCTTGCCCGGCCCCACGAGGTTCGCCTTCGTGCCGATCTGGCCGGACTTCGTCGTCACCCCCGGCACCGGGTTGAAGTCGGTCATCTCGTTGTTGAGTACGTACCCGCCGCCGCGCACGACCACGCGGTTGCCGTAGGAGTGCTCCAGGGTGTAGGTGTTGCTCACCGCCATGCCGTCCTTATCAATCACGCTGAAGTGCGTGGTGCTGTCCCCCTCGCCGGCCAGCGGGATCTCCGGCGCCACCGCCGCGCTCGGCGTCGCCTTCTTCAGGTCAATGCCGTCGGCGAGCTTCTTGGCGTACTCCTTGGTCGTCAGGTGCGGCGGGATGGTGGTGAAGTCCGGGTCGCCGAGGTGGCGGGCGCGGTCGGCGTAGGACCGGCGCATCGCCTCGATGATGAGGTGGTTCGCCTCCGGCGACCAGCGGCCCATCTTCTTCAGGTCGAAGTTCTCGAGGATGTTGAGCATCAGCGCGACGCCGGTGCCGCCGCTCGACGGCGGCGGCGGGCCGTACACGTCGTGCCCGCGGAACGTCGTCTTGACGGGCACCCGCTCCTTCGCCTGGTACTTGGCGATGTCGTCCTTCGTCATGATCCCGCCGCCGGCCTTCATCTCGGCGGCGAGCTTGTCGGCCGGCTCGCCCGTGTAGAACTCATCCGCGCCCTTCTCGGCGACGAGGCGCAGCGTCCGGCCGAGGTCGGGGAGTTTCATCGTATCGCCCCGCTCCCAGCGCCCGCCGCCCGGCTTGTCGTAGACGCGGTGGAACTCGTCGTTCGTCGTCGTCGGGCTGGCGAGCACCCAGGCGATGCTCCACGACAGCCCGTCCGTGACCGTGAACCCCTTCTCGGCCAGCTCCACGGCCGGCATCACCACGTCCTTCCACGGGAGCTTGCCGTACTTGCCGTGCGCGAGCGCCAGCCCGCGGATCGTGCCCGGCACGCCCGACGCCTGGTGGCTGTACGCCGACACGCGGCCGTCGGCGAAGAGGTTCGGGCCGGCGGCGGCGGGGGCGGTCTCGCGGTACTCGACGCACGTCGGCGCCTTGCCCGGCGGGGCGATCATCATGAACCCGCCGCCGCCGATGTTCCCCGCCTCGGGCCACGTCACCGCCATCGCAAAGGCCACCGCGACGGCCGCGTCGACGGCGTTCCCGCCCTTCTTCAGAATGGCGACGCCGACCTCGGCGGCCGGCGGCGAGACGCACACGACCATGCCGTTGGCGGCCTCGACGGCCTTCCGTGCCTCTGGCCGCTGGGCCGGCGCGGGGAGCGCGAGGAGGAGCGGGAGGAGTAGGGCGGGTAAGAGGCGCATGGGGGAACCGCTCGGAGTTTCGTAGGTCGGGCCGAGTCTGCGGGCCCGACGCGGGAGAGCGGTCGCGTCGGGAGTGGAGCCGGTGAGATCAACCCTCGTGGGGTTGAGGTATGGGTTCTACTGTCGGTCGGCGGTCGTGCCCTGCGTCGGGCCTCGCCGACTCGGCCCGACCTACGAAAGACCTACCCCGCCCGCAACGCCGCCGAGTCGGCGACGCCGAGGTTCTGGTAGATCTGCCGCGTCGCGTCCGACTTGTTGAGCGTGTAGAAGTGGATGCCGCGGACGCCGTTGTCGAGCAGGTCGCGGCACTGCTCCGTCGCCCAGTGCGTCCCCACCCGCGCTACCGCGTCGTCGTCGGCGCACCGGCCGACCGCCTTCAACAGCTTGGCGGGGATCTTCGCCCCCAGCGCCAGCTCGGCCATCCGCACCATCCCGTGCTTACTCCCGACCGGCATCACGCCCGCGACGATCGGCACCTTGATGCCGGCCAACTCGCACCGTTCGCGAAAGTCGTAGAAGTCGCGGTTGTCGAAGAATAGTTGGGTACAGATGTAGTCGGCCCCGGCGTCCACCTTCGCCTTCAGGTAGTCCATTTCCTTGAGCCGGTTCGGGCAGCCCGGGTGTCCCTCCGGGAACCCGGCCACGCCGACGCCGAACCCGCGCCGGTCCGGCGCGTTCGTCCGGCTGCGGATGAACGCGACCAGCTGGTCGGCGTACTGAAAGGCGTCGTTCGCCCGCACGTAACCGACGAGGTTCTTGGGCGGGTCGCCGCCGAGCGCCAGCACGTTCTTGATCCCGCTCGCCGCGTACCGGTCGAGGATCGCGGTCATCTCGTCGAGCGAGTGGCAGACACAGGTGAGGTGCGACACCGCGGTGAGGCTCGTCTCCTTCTGAATCCGCACGACGAGGTCGTGGGTACGGTCGCGGGTCGAGCCGCCGGCGCCGTACGTCACCGACACGAACGACGGCTGGAGCGCCTGGAGGGTAGCGATGTTGCGGAAGAGTTCCTCGCTCGCCTCGTCGGTCTTGGGGGGGAAGAACTCGAAACTGAACGTGGTCTGGTGCTGGGCGAAGATGTCGCGGATGTGCATGGCACGGTCCTTGCGCGGGGGCGGCTGTCTAGATGTTATACCAGAAGCTGATACAGCGGGGGCAAGGGTAACCGTTCGCAGTCGCGCTTGGTCGTCATAGGCCGCCCGGGGTTGCCGCCCCGGGCTAGCAAAGGCGCCCTCCGGGCTTGGGACACCTTGTGTTTCCAGCCCGGAGGGCGCCTTCCGTAGCCCAGGGCGGAAGCCCTGGGCAACCCCGCACGCGGTGTCACGACTCCGTCAACCCGTCACCGCACCTCGGGCAGCAGCGCCGGCACGCGCGGCACCGCCGAACCCACGGCCGGCGTGAGCGTCACCCCCGTGGCCGGCTCGGGCGGCGCCCCGTCGCGCACCAGCCGCGGCTCGCGGGCTAGCGCGTCGAACTGGAACGTCCGCGTCCCGCTCGCGTCCCACACCAGCGTGTACGCCTGCCCGCCGGAGCGCACCGGCAGGTCCACCCGCAGCCCGTCGCCCGGGCGGTAGACGAGCGGTTCGGCGGGGCCAAACGTGTGGACCGTCGCCAGGTCGCGCGGCCGCGGCTCGCCGACCCGCGGGTACGTCCGCACCACCGGCGCGCCGCCGGTCCGCGGCACCAGCGTGATCGTCAGCGCGTCACCGGGGATGACCGCCTGCGGCCGCAACGCCAGCGGGATCGACACCTCCACCCCGCGCAGGTCGAGTTTGAATTCCGGCGTGCGCAGGAACGCGGCGAGTTCCGCCACCGGGTCGGCGGCGTCGCGGGCTTCCAAGCGCCCGAGCGTTTGCAGCAGCCGGCCCCAGTCGGTGAACGGACGGGCGGAAAGGCCGTCGGCGACGCGCGCCCACGCCTCGGGCGTGTCGGCCGCCCCGAGTTGCTGCCGGACCAGCCCGCGCACCGCGACCGCCCCGTTCAGCGCCGACGCCCGTGCCCGCGCCGCTAGCAGCGACCGGCCCGGGTCGGGGAATTCGGACAGATCCCACTCGGGGTAGCCGTCGCCCTTCACGTCCGCCGGGTACAGCTCCGACGGCCGCGGGTAGCGCTTGCGCAGGTCAGCCAGTTGCTCGGCGGGGAAGGTGAGCGTGTCGAGGCCGAGCGCCGGCGGCGGAATCCACAGCGGGCGACGGTCGGGCACCGGCGACGGACTCAGCCCGAGCGCCTCGGCCAGATCGCGGAGGTGGAGCAGTCGTACCCGCGCCGCGTCCCAGTCGCGGCGGGCTTGGTACACACGGTCGAACTCGAACGGCACGCGGTACGTCACCGCCTCGCCGCGCGGCTGCGGGACGCTCTCGGCCCCGGGGAGCACGCCGTTCAGCGCGTACGGCGGGCGCTCGGCCTGCGCGACGAGTCCGGCCACCCGGTCGCGCCAGTCGCCCTCGAACCCGCTCGCACGCCGCAGCGCTGCCGCCTGCGCCGACAGCCCGCGGTACCAGTCGTTCCACCCGGCCTCCGCCGAGCGGATGAGCGGGACGTCGGCGAGCCACTTGTCGCGCAGCCGGGCCGCCTCGGTATCGCCCCAGGTATAGTCGGGCGGTAGCGCGAGATCGTCCGTCAGGTGGGTGCGGACGCGCTCCAGGTCGTCGAGCGTGCGTGTGTCCGCCGGAGCCGTGGTGGCGCCGAGCTTCGCCCGGTACGCCTGGTAGTCGTCCGCCTCGCGCAACCGCCCCTCGACGAACCCGTGCAAGTCCGGCGGCAGCGCGGCAAAGCCGGCGTCGTCGCGGAAGCCGGTGAGGACGCGCTTGTTCCGCGCCAGGTTCTTGTCGGCGAGGCGGTCGGCAGCGGACGGCTCGTTACGGGCGTACGCCTTCACGCGTTCAGCGAGCTCCGGGTCGGCTCCTGCCGGCTGGTACAGCGCCACGGTCGCCGCGCCGGCGAGCATCAGCGCGACCGCCGTCGAGACCGACCACACGGTCCGCCTCAGCCGGCGGTCGGACGCCAGCGCCCGGCTGCGGTGCGCGGCGGCGGCGGCAAAGGCGTCGCGGAACACCTCAGCGACGCCGAACGGCTCGGCGGACGGCTTCGGGTCGTCGGCCAGCGGCGGGCGGCGGACGGCGGTGGCGTACCCCTCCACGTCCACGCTGCCGAACGGCAGGTACGACGTGCCGTACCCTTCGAGCGGGAGCTGGTCGTCGATGAACTCCTCGAACTGCTTCAGCACGAACCGCAGGTTCCCGCGGACGCGCGCGTCCCACTCGGCGGCCGTGTCGCCGGGCTTCGCCAGCACGTCGCACCGCGCCAGCACGACGAACACGGGCAGCCCGCCGACCTCGCGCTCGCGCAGCCGCCGGCCGTGGACTTGTTCGAGGAAGAACAGGAAGTCCTCGAACCGCTCGGCGAGGTCGTCGTCGGTCAGGCCGGCGTCCACGATGAGGGTGATCAGGTCGGCCTGGAGCACCGCCTTCGCCACGGTGCCGTTGATCCGTCGGGCCTCGAACACGTCGGCGTGCTTGAGGACTGCGGTGGAGGCGCGGCCGTCGCAGTCGTAGAGGGCGAACTCGCGGACCGGCCCGCCGCGCCCGGGGGCGCGGAGGAAGACGGGGAAGGCGTTGACCTCGGTGTGCGTGGGCTGGAACGGCGCCCCGGCGTACACCGCGTCGCGCACGACGGCGAGCCGGCCGGTGGGGTCGATGACCTCGGCGCCGAGCAGGTCCGGCTGTGTCTCGGACGCGCGTAGCAGCGCGCCGAGGAGGTGAGTCTTGCCCGACTGCGGGTGGCCGAACAGCAGCACCCGCGGGGCGGCCGGGTCGGGGGCGGGGGTGGTGAGCATGAGGTTGAATGTAGCCGCAAGCGGCGTTGACTACCGCGACTGGCCCCCGAGCACCACCTCGACCCCCGCCGCCCGCGCCCACTCGATCACCTGGCGGACGGTGCGGCTGTCGCTGTCGGCGGCGCGGGCCGCGTCGGCGGGGAACAGCGCGACCAGCACCACCTGCTTCCCCGCCGCTTCGCGCTGCTTCGCGGTCACCGCGGTCTTCAGCTCGTCGAACGTCTTGGGCACCCGCTCGTCGCCAAGGTAGTAGTACCGCCCCGGCTGCGTCGCGTCGCCGGCGAGGAACGTCACCGTCACCCGCGGCGTGTCGGGCGGCGGGGGCGGTGCCTTCGGGATGTCCACCTTCACCGGCGGGCGCGCCTCGGCGTCCTTCGGGTCGGTCTTCCCCGGGGCCGCGGTTTGGTCGCCCGCCCCCTTCCCCTGCCCGTCGCCCGACCCGCCGCCGCTGCCGCCGCCCCGGCCGAACACGATCAGCGCGACCAGGATCGCCAGGGCGAGGCCGCAGACGATGCTCACGAGCTTCTTCACGAAGTCGGGCGACTTGTGGGCGAACACCCAGCGGTCGAGCCCCCAGGCGATGAGCCCGCCGAGGATGTGGCCGGCGAGGAACCCGCCGGCGACCGCGAGGCAGTTCAGCGCCAGGTCGGCGAGCCGGTCGGACGCGCCGGCGAGGAACATCGGGACGGCGGCAGTCATGCGGCGCCTCCGGGGTCATGTCTCCAGTGGGACGCCGGTCCCACCGGGCAAAGACGCCTCCGGGCGTCAGTAACTCTCGTACCCGTGCGACACGGTCTTGAACCACGCCTCGAACTTGTCGCGGTCCGCCCGCGACACCGGCGCCGGGTCCTTCCCGGTCGGATAGCGGATGACGAAGTGGATGTCCTTCTCCCCCGCCCGCTGCTTCTGCAACGCCACCAACTCTTCGGCCATCGCCTGCGTCCGAATCTCCGTCTTCTCCGGGGCGTAGAAGACCAAGAACCCGGTCTTCGGGTCAATCTCAAGCGTGCGGACCACGAGCCCGGTGCCGCGCTCCTTCTGGAACCGGTCAAGCCGGTTGCGGGCCTCGTCCCGCTCCTTCAGCGCCGCGGCGAGTTGCTTCCGCAACTCCTGGACGTCGGACGGCAATTCCGGTGCCTTCGTCTCCGGCTTCGTCACGTCGTCGGGCGCCGGGCTGCTCACGAACGGCATGAGGAGGAAGATGCAGAACAGCAGAATGAGAACGTCGATGAGCGGGATGAAGAACCGGGTGACGGACCGGCGCGGCGGGGAGATCACGCCCGGCCTCCACGGTTGCTGTTGCTCATGGCAACAGGCGTGGTCGCGGCCGGCGGCGGCACGGCGGGGGCGGGTTCGGCCGGCGTCGGGTAGCCGGCGAGGCCGCGGATCAAGTCGCGGCCGACGGCGACGACCCACGTCGGCAGGATGTTCGCCAGCGCCATGAACAGCCCGCTGCCGGTCGCGGTGATGGCCGGGGCGTACTTGCGGATGATGTCCTGCGGGGTCGGGTTCGAGCCGGGGGTGATCGAGCTGAACGTCTGGAGGATCGCCGCGACCGTGCCGATGAGCCCGAGCAGTGGGAACCACTCGGCGCCCTGGGCGAGGTGCGTCAGCCAGCGGTCGGCGGCCGGGTCGAAGTCGCCGGCGGTCTGGTTCCACCGCAGCGCCCGCCACGCCAGCACCGTCTGCGTGAGGAAGAGAGCGGCGCCGGCGGCGAGGATGATCCAGTCGATCCCGGACTCCTGCACGCGGGTGAGGTAGTCGCGGCGGGCGTCGGGCGGGACCGCGGCGGCGACGAGCGCGACGGCCAGCACCGGGACGGCGCAGAACGCGACCGGCAGGACGTGGTGGATCCAGAACCGGCGCACGACCCCTCCGGGAAAGAAGAAAACTCGAAACCCGAAATTCGAACCAGGAGCCGGGCGTTCTTCGAATTTCGGGTTTCGAGTTTCTGTCTTATTCGGACCCGCTGAGCCAATCGGGCATGGCCTGCAATTTCCCGTCGCGGCCGACGCAGGCGAGGGTGCTGTGCCCCTCGCAGATCACCGCGCCGGCGCGGAACACCTCGTACTTGTGCTCCAGCCGCACCGGGCTCGTTTTCGTCACCGTGGTGCGGATCGTCAGCACGTCGTCGTAGTGCGCCGGCGCCCGGTACTTCACTTCCAGTTTCGAGACAACCAGGAAGAACCCGGCGTCTTCGAGATCCTTGTACGTCTTCCCCCGGTCGCGGAGCAGCTCGGTGCGTGCCTGCTCGAAATACACGAGGTAGTTCGCGTGGTGGAGCAGACCCATCCGGTCCGTCTCGGCGTAGCGGACGCGGATCTGCACCTCGCCGGTCAGCATCGTTGCCCCGCTTTGGGACTGAGGGACACAGGGACCGAGGGATATAGGGACCAGATACCGCTGCGATTCGTCACTCCCTGTGCCCCTCGGTCCCTGTGTCCCTCAGTCACTTAATGAACCCGACCCGGCCGATCGGGAAGAACACAAACACGGCCTTCCCGAGCATCAGCCGTTCCGGCACCAGCCCCCACGACCGGCTGTCCGAGCTGTGGGCGCTGTTGTCCCCCAAGCAGAGGTAGTGACCCGGCTGGACGTAGTACAGGTCGGCCCGGCTGGCGTCGCCGCCGAACCGGGTGTAGTAGATGTCCCGCGACAGCTTCAGCGAGCGCACCGTTACCCCGCCCTTCGCCCCGACCGACGCCGGGGCCGCCACGTCGTTCTCCTCCGTCCAGCCCTCCGTCTCCTCCTTGCCGGGCGGGACGGTGCTCGCCGGCAGGTAGTCGGCGTCGGTGCCGAAGTCGATCAGCCGGCCGTTCACCCACGCCCACAGCCGGGCGTCCACGTTGGCGAACCGGAGCTTGTACTTCCCGGGGCCGGTCATCCGCGTCGGCCGCTTCCCGAACGACTTCCCGCCCGGGCCGGTCGAGAGCAGTTCGACCTCGCCGGGGGTGAACTTCGCCTGGAACCGGTTCTGCCCGCGCGACAACTCCAGCACCACCTCGGCACCGGCCTGCACCTCGGCCTCGCACTCGATGATCAGGTCGCCGACCCACTGCTGGTCCGGTGCCGGGATGCGCCCGCCGCGGCGTTCCTGCTCGAACCCAGTTGCCGGGTCGCGGTCCACGCCGTCGTTGTACGCCAGGTAGTTGTCGATCGGGCCGGCCACCGGCTGACTGGTCGGCGGTGAGGCCGCGTCCCACCGCCAGTATTCGTCGGCCCGCTTGCCATTCTCCTGCTTCCAGACGAGGTGCTGGTAGCGGATGAAGTCGAGCGAGTCGGACGTGTGGGCGAAGGCCCGCGGCTGCTGGGTGTTGTCGCCGGTCCACTTGCCCGCGGCCTCGGCGGCGGGGTTCCACCGCGGCAGCACCTTCCCGGCGAGATCCTTCGGCTGGAAGTCGTTGTCCCACACCATCCGGGCGCGGGCGAGGAGCTGGTCTTCCGTCGGCCGCGTGATCTCGAACCCACCCATCCCGGCGGGGAACCCGGCCTTCCGGGACTTCTCAAATAGCTCGGTGGCCTGCTCGTTGTTCGGGTAGCGGTAGTCGGCGAACCCGTACGACGACTCGCCGCCGCGCCACAGGTCGTCCGGGTTCTCCGGCCGCGGGTACAGCAGCCGGCCGCCCGGATCCCGGGCGTCGGGCGGGTAGTCGAGGGCGGTCGTTATGTACAGGTCGCCGCGGTGGATGCCGACGGTCTCGCCGCCGAACGCCATCGCCCGCTTGATGTAGTTCGCCGCCACCCACCGCTCCTGCGGTGCCTTCGGGAACTTGAACACCACCACGTCGCCGCGCGCCGGGCGGTGGAGCTTGTTGAAGTGGTAGATCGGCTTGAGGACGAGCACCCGGTCGCCGGTGCGGTTCGGCGGGACCGGGTTCAGGTCTTGCACCCGGCCGTGGAAGCGGCAGTTCGGGCAGCAGTACCCGCTCACCTGCATCTTGCGGCCGCTGCCCTGCTGGCCCTCGACCTCGTCGTGCGAGTTGATCGGGAACTCGAACCCGCACTTCTGGCAGGTGACGAGCTTCTGGTACCCGTAGAGCGTCTCGGCCATCGACCCGGTGGGGATGACGAACGCCTCGGTGACGAAGAGTTTCAGCAGCAGCACCAGGACGACGACGAACACGACCGTCTCGACCGCCTCGCGGGTGTGGTCGCGCGGCGGGGCCGGCTTCTGCTTCTTCTTGTCGTCGGCGGGGGCGGCAGCGGGCGGTGCGGCGATGGCCATCACGGTCTCGCAGGGGACGGTCGGGCGACCGTGGGTATTCGTTCGCGGGCGGCCGGGCTTGGCTCAGGGCTTCCGTAGGTCGGGTCGAGTCTTCGAGGCCTGACACGGCGGCACGGTCGCTTGTGGTGTCGGACCCGGCCCTCAAACCCGCGTGGGTTCGGCTTCCCGTCAACACGCAGGCGGCATTCGCGCCTCGGTGTCAGGTCTCGAAGACTCGACCCGACCTACGAAACCGAGCGTTTAGTGCAGCCACCGTAGTCGCGCCCAGTCGAGAGTCTGGAACGTCCGCTCGCGGCCGGCGAGGCTCAACCGGCCGGGGCGTAGCGGCTGGTGGACCAGGATCGGTTTACCGAGAAAGTCACCCGCCGGCACGCCCGGGTGCGGCCACTCGCGGCTGTCCTGCGAGTTCCCGCTGTTGTCGCCGAGCGCGAAGTACTCGTCCGCCCCGAGCCGCGCCGGCTGGCGCGTGCCGTGCCGCCCGGCCTGGGTGTAGTGGATGTCGCGGTACAGTTGCAACCGCGTCACGACCACCCGGCAGCCGCGGGCGCCGAGCTGGAGCGGGCGGCGCACCTCGCCGCGCTTCTTCTCGGCGAGCAGGTCGGCCGGCGGCAGCACGACGCGGCGGTCGATCGCCAGCGTCGCCCGCCGGTCCACGAACGCGAACTCCACAGTATACGTCCGCTCCGGTTCGAGCCCGACCCCGCGCGCCGCGGCCAGCCCGCCGAGCTTGTCGTGGCTCAGCGCCGCCTTCCCGGTCGCTCGCGGGCCGACGGAGACCTCTGCCGCCACCGCATCGGTGCCGTCGAACAGCCGTAGCGCCAGTGTCGCCCCCGGCTTCGCCTCGATGACCTCGACCTCGCAGCGGACCGAGAAGTCGTGGACGGGGTAGACGTTGCTCGACGAGCGGCCGCCGCCGTCATACCCGGTGGCGGAGCGGACGACCTCGCCGTTCGGGTCGCGGGCGTCGAGATCGACGTGACGGTATTCGAGCCGCACTTCCGCCTGCGGCGACGCGGCCGCGTCCAGGGTCAGATGCCCGTTGTGCAAAACCGATTCACCAGCGGGTGCCGCCGGGGGCGCGTCGGCCGGCGGGAGACGGGCGTCGCGCTCGGGCGGATAGACATACCACCGCGGCCCCCACCCGCCGGGCGGCGCGAATGCCAGGTCGAACACGGGGATCTGCGTCTCACGCACCTCGGCGAGCGCCTTCCGTAGCAACTCGCCGTCGGCGTATACCTCGCCGTCGACAATCATCATGAGTTCGCCGGGCAGGCCGAGGATGCGCTTCACATACGCCTTGTACTCGTCCGCCGCACAGCGGAACACGGCGACCTCCCACCGGCGCGGCCGGCGGAAGGTGTAGACGAGTTTGTCCACCATCACGCGGTCGCCGTTGACGGCCGGCGCGTCGGCGAGGCTGGTCTTCTTGCCGCAGTTGGGGCAGGGGATGTCCACGTAATGACCGGCCCGCTCGCCGCCGGTCGGCAGGCCGACGCGGATGGGGTAGCCGCAGCGCGGGCAGGCGGTCTGGCGGTGGTTGCCGATGAGCGTGGGGGCCATGCTGCCGGTGGGGACGCCGAACGGCTCGGCGAGTCCGACGCGAAACAGAATGAACCCGCAGATGAGGAGCACCGCGAGGTTGGCGAGCGTGCGTGCGGGACTGGCGTGGGGGCTGGTAGGCGCTGGTGCGGCGGCCGGGGGTGGTGAGCGGGGGGGAAGGTCGTCGGCCGGCAGTTCGAGGACTTCGGCGGCGGGCGGGGCGTCGTTCATCGCTGGGTCTGCCCCGCACGCTGGTCCGCGGACGCCACCCGGGGCGTTGCCCCGGGCTATTCGGATCTCACCCCTTCGGGGTGAAATGCAACGCCGACCGTCTTCAGGCCAACGGCCTGGGATTCCATAGCCCGGGGCAACGCCCCGGGGAACCACGCCGGCGGGGTCTTGGTGTCCATCGACACCCGAATCGCGTCGCAGCCAGTAGTCCAGAGAGCTACTCGTCCTGTTCCAGCACCGCCAGGAACGCCTCCTGCGGCACCTCGACCTGGCCGATCTGCTTCATCCGCTTCTTCCCCTCGGCCTGCTTCGCCCACAACTTCCGCTTGCGGGTGATGTCGCCGCCGTAACACTTCGCGGTCACGTTCTTCCGCATCGCCGCGATGTTCTCGCGGGCCACAACGCGCGCCCCGATCGCCGCCTGCAGCGCCACCTCGAACAGGTGCCGGTCGATCTCCTCTCGCAGCTTCTTCAGGATCATCCGCCCGCGCCGCTCGGCGTTCGTGCGGTGGACCACCACCGACAGCGCGTCCACCTTCTGCCCGTGGACCAGGATGTCCATCTTTACCAGGTCGGCGGAGCGGAAGCCGAGCACCTCGTAGTCCATCGTGCCGTAGCCGTGCGTGACGGACTTCAGCTTGTCGTACAGGTCGTAGATGACCTCCGCGAGCGGCATCTCGTACACGAGGATGACGCGCTGCTGGCTCAGGTACTCGGTGCGGACGAACGTGCCGCGGCGCTCGGTACACATCCCCATCAGGTCGCCGATGTTCCCCGCCGGGATGAGGAAGCTGATCTTCACGATCGGCTCGCGGAACTCCTCGATTAGCCCCGCGTCGGGCACGTCCTGCGGGCCGTGGACGGTCACGACGGTGCCGTCCTTCTTCAGCACCTCGAACGTCACGTTCGGGGCCGTCTGCACGAGGTTCAGTTCGCTCTCGCGCTCCAGGCGCTGCTGGATGATTTCGCGGTGGAGCATCCCGAGGAACCCGCAGCGGAACCCGAACCCGAGGCCGTCCGAGACCTCCGGCTGGAACGTGAACGACGAGTCGTTCAGTTTGAGCTTGCCGAGCGCCTCGCGCAGGTCCTCGAACTCGTTGTTGTTGACCGGGAACAGCCCCGAGTACACCATCGGCTTCGGCTCCTTGTACCCCGCCAGCGGCTCGGCCGTGGGGTTGAAGGCGTCCGTCACCGTGTCGCCGATGTTGACGAACTCGATGTTCTTGATGTTCGCCGTGAAGTAGCCGACCTGCCCGGCGCCGAGTTCTTCGATCTTCGTCATCTCGGGGCGGAACTGGCCCATGTCGGTGATGACGTACTCGCGGCCGGTGCGCATCAACTTGATGCGCTGGCCGATCTTGAGCTGCCCGTCCATGAGGCGGACGTAGACGACGACGCCCTTGTAGGTGTCGAAGTGGCTGTTGTAGATGAGCGCCTTGAGCGGCGCCGCCGGGTCGCCGGCCGGCGCCGGGACGCGGTCGATGATCGCCGTCATCAGCTCGTCCACGCCGACGCCGGTCTTGCCGCTGACGCGCAGCACCTCATCCGGCTCCACCATCAGCGCCTGCTCCATCTCGCCGATGACGAAGTCGGGGCGGGCGTGGGGCAGGTCGATCTTGTTAAGCGTGGGGATGATCTTGAGCTGCGCGTCCATCGCCAGGAAGCCGTTGGCGACGGTCTGCGCCTGCACGCCCTGGAAGGCGTCCGCCAGGAGGATGGCGCCCTCGCAGGCGGCGAGGCTGCGCGACACCTCGTAGTTGAAGTCCACGTGGCCGGGCGTATCGATCAGGTTGAGCTCGTACTTCTGGCCGTTGTGCTCGTGGTAAATCGTGACCGGGTGCATGCGGATGGTGATGCCGCGCTCGCGCTCGAGGTCCATGCTGTCGAGCGTCTGGGCCTTGATGTCGCGCTCGGAGACGGCGCCGGTCTTCAGCAGGAACTGGTCGGCCAGGGTCGACTTCCCGTGGTCGATGTGGGCGATGATGCAGAAGTTGCGGATCAGCGCGGTCGGCGTCGGCATGTCGGCAGCGCTCGGGGGCACGTGCGGGACGGGCGTGGGCGTGCCCGCGGTATCACCCCACTATCGTAGCACCGCGCGGAGAGCCGGAGTAGGGCGCGGGAATCCGGTGGGCGGTGGCTTGTCGCCCTCCCGGGCGAAGCCGTCGGCCTTTGACACCCGTTCGAGAGCCGATTACGCTCACCAAAGGATGGGCGACCGGAGGGCTGACGGGTGGTACTGTTCCAGGTCGGCGATCGTGTGGTTCGCAACCCGGCGACGTGGGAGCCGAACGACTTCGATTCCTGGGGACGCGGCGTCGGCGCCGGGCTGGTCCTGGAACCGCCATTCCCGCTCGGCCCCGACGAGGTCGATGTGCGGTGGCCGGCTGGGCGGTGTTTTGAATCTGTCGGACAACTTCTCCCAGCCCCGAACGACGCCGGGGGATGAGCCCGGCGCGGCGGCAGACCAGAATTGCGGAATCTGGTGCCCGTCTACTTCTCCCTCGTGCGACCCGAGTCGCGGACCTACTTCGCCAACTTGAACCCCGATGTGCCCGCTTCGGCAAGGTCGAAGACCTCCTTCGCCGTGGACTTCATCGGCCCGCTGGAGCCGGCCCAGCAGAGCAGGTTCTTCATCACGTCGAGCTTGGCGTCGTCGGGGACGATGACGTGGAGTTCGCTGTGCTTGGCCTCGTACTCCTTCCCGGCGGCCGTGTAGGTGTGGCGCTGGGAGGTGGGGAGCGGGACGAGCGACAGCGCGACGGGGGAATCCTTCACGGGGAAGGAGCGGCGGTACAAGGTGATCTGCATGGGAGTTCCGCCGGGTGGGAACGACCTACCGACTCGGCAGACCGTTTTTGGTAATTATAGCAAACGGCGGCCGTGCTCGCTCGGGAGTTGGGAGTCGGGCAGCCGTCACGTCGTTCGTCTCGGAACCTGTGTGATCGGGTCGATGTGTTGGGAGCCTGGGTGCAGGGGCACCAACAGACGCATCCTGATTCGAGCGTAAACCTGGGGTTGACTTCTCGCCCGCGGCGGTTATGGCGGGGGCACTATGAAAACCTATTCAGGCCTCGCACTGGCCGCGGTCCTCGCCGCGGCGGCGGGGGCGGTTTACACCGGCCTCCCGGCGTCCGCCACCCAGCCACCACCGGACGACCGCCCGGCGCTGCCGCCATTGGCCATTGACCCGGGGGCGAAGCTCCCCGCGCCGGCCCCCGCCGACAAGGCGAAGCCGGCGCCGAAGGCCGAGCCGCCCGCGAAGATCTCGCCGCCCGTCGAGGCCAAGGAGCGGATGCTTCTCAAACCGACGAGCCCGGCCGAGGCGCCAGGGCCGTTCGTCGATCTGCCGCAACCGATCAAGCTGCCGATGAACGTCGAGCAGTCGTCGCAGTACTCTCCAGGACCGACGAACCCGCCGGTCGCGCCGCCGGCGAATGTCGAACTGCCGCCACTCCCCCCGGTCAGCCCGGCCCCGCTGCCGGTGCCGATGCCGATCGTCCCCACTGCGAAGGCCGAGCCGACGAAGCTCCCGGTCGTCCCGGCCCCGCCCGTCGCGCCGCTGCCGGCACCGCCGGTCGCGCAGCCGCTGCCGAGCGTGCCGCCGCCGGTCGCACAACCGAAGCTCCCGGTAGTTCCGCCGCCGCCGGTCGTTGCTCCGCCGGCGCAACTGCCGACCCCGGCGCCACTGCCGGTGGTCCCGCCGCCGGTGACGACGGCGCCGCAGGCGCAGCCGCTCCCCGCACCGCTGCCCGTCGTGCCGCCGGTGGTCGAAGCACCGAAGACGACCCCGCTGCCGGCGCCGCGGGCCGAGGCGCAGCCGCAACCGCTCCCGCCGCCGCTGACGGTCACGCCCACGACTCCGCCGTCGGTCGGGTCGGTAGTCGTGCTCCAGGACGGCAAGGTCGTCGAGGGGCACGTCAGCCGAACCGCCGACAAGGTGGTCGTCCGCCGCGGCGCGATCGACCAGCCGTTCAAGAAGGAGCAGGTGAAGTACGTCGCCGCGAGCAAGGACGAGGCGTACCGCCTCGCGCTTCAGGACACGAAGCTCGACGAGCCAGCCGCCCGGCTGCGACTGGCCCGCTGGTGCATGTACAACGGGATGCGCGAGAACGCACTGACCGAGGCGAAGGAGGTGGTCCGCCTCGAGCCGGCTAACCGCACCGCCGCCGAACTCGCCCGCACGCTCGAAGAGTCGCTGCGGCTCTACCCCGGCGACGGCACCACCCGCGTCACGCCGCCGGTGGTTCCGCCCGCGGCGCCGGGCCTGCCCGCCGTTCCGCCCCCACCCGCCACCCCGCCGGTGGTGACGGTGCCGGAGCCGGACATCGCTCCGGAGGCGGTAGTGGCGTTCGGCCCGCGTGTGCAGCCGGTGCTGATGAACCAGTGCGCGACGTGCCACGCCAAGAGCGAGTACGCCGGCGCGTTCAAACTCACGGCGGTGGCGTCGAACGAGACGAACCCGACGGCGACGCGGGCGAACCTGGTGATCGCCGCGAACCAGCTCAAGAAGGCGGACCCGGCCGCGAGCCCGCTGCTAGTAAAGGCGCTGACGGCGCACGGCGGGCAGACCACGCCGGCGTTCGTCGACCGCGACGCGGCGCCGTTCCGCGTCCTGCACGCCTGGGCGTATCTGGCGGCTGGCGAGCTGGCCCCACCAGTGGCCGCCGCGCCGCCGGCGAGCCCGGCGCTGCCGCCGGCGCCGGTGAGTCCGACGCTCCCGCCCCCGCCGGCTCAGACGCCGACCGCCGGCGTGCCGATGCTGCCGCCCCCGCCGCTGCCGACGACGAACCCGGTTCTGCCCCCGGCGCCGATGCCGGCCCCGCCGCCGATCCCGCCAGCCGTGGGAAGCCTACCGGCGCTGCCGACCGCCCCGGCGCCGATGCCGGTGCCCCCGCCGATCCCGCCGGCGACGGAAGCGCCCGGATTCGGCCAGTCCGCCCCGCCGGTGCAGCCGATGGGACCGTCGCAGGACGAGTTCGACCCGGCGAACTTCAACCTCCCGCTACCGCGGCGCTGAGTGGTGAATTGGGCGAACGGCCGGCGTGGGCCGGCTGGTCGTTGGTCCGGGTGCCCGAGCGGACCACCCGGGTGACCGGTCGCCGTGTCAGGCGCCCGGACCAACGACCAGCCGGCCCACGCCGGCCGTTCGCCGTTACTGTGCGCCTCGCACCCGGGCGAGCACCGCGGGGTCATTCGTGAGATCGAACACGAACAGGCTCCCCGCCAGCACCGCGTCGGGAGTCCGCCCGCGGACTGTGGCGTAGGTGTCAGGATCGTTCAGGTACAGTCCGAGCAGGTGGTTCACGCTCACGACCAGCACGTGCCGCCGCGCCGTTGGCGGGATTGCCTCACCGCCCGGCGCCCCGACCCGTCCGTAACCGGGAAGTGGCTCGAAGCGGATACTGTAGGCTTCCGGCCGATCGGTGCCGAAGTAGCCGAGGTACACCGCCTCCACGTCGTTCGCCGCCATCCAGTCGCGCAGTGCTGGTAGCCCTTGCCCCCAGTCGGCGTTCGAGTCGGCGAGGAACCGCGTGCCGTTCCCACCGGCGAGCTCGTTGAAGTAGGCAACGGGGACCGGCTCCGCCTGCCGCGCTGCGACCGCCGTCCACACCAGCGCTGCCGTGAGAAGCGCGAGCCGCAACGGTCGCGCGCCCCCCGGCGCCGCGAGCCGGCCGGCAATCACGTAGAGGAACGGCACGGCCGGCAGCACGACGCGCACCCCGAGATCGACCCGCGCCCACGACGCCGCGGCGACGAAGGCGAGCGGCGGGACGAGGAGCCAGGCGCTCCGCCCGCGCCACGCGCCGGCCGCGAGCCCGCCGCCGGCGCCGGCGACCAGCCCGAGCGGGAGTTTCAGTGCGAGCGCCACGAGGAAGTAGTGGAGCCAGCCGGTGCGTGACAACTCGCCGCACAGATACATCACGCCGTCGCCGTACCGTGCCCGCGTGAACTGGAACTTGAGTCCGCGCCCCCACTGGTCGAAATGGACGAACCCGTAGGTCGCCGCGAGCGTGACGAGCGCGATTAGCCCGAGCCTGAACGCCAGTTCGGCTGCCGGCCCAAACCGCTTCCCGGTGTCCGGCGCGCCCGGCAGCGCGAGCCGGCCTCCGCGGGCGAGCACCACCAGACCCGCGAGACCTAGCGCCCCGACCATCCCCAGCGCCGACAGCTTCGACCCGAGCATCAGCCCCAGACTCATCCCTGCGGCGATGAGCAGGCCGCGCGACGGTGCCGCGGCGTACTCCCACAGCAGGTACGCCGACAGGAGCGAGAAGAGCGTCAGCCCCACGTCGGTGCTGAGGACACACGCCAGGCTCACGAGCGTCGGGTCGGCGCACGCGAACGCGGTGGCGGCAAGGCCGGCGAGGCGCGAGTCCCACAGCCGGTACGCCCACCACCCGGCGAGCAGCACCACGCCGGCGCCGACGGCGAGGTTCATCCGACGCGGGGCGGCGAGGAAATCGGGGTACGTCACGCCGGGGCCGTAGCCGAATGCGACCGCGACCTGCCAGTGGTCGCCCGTCTCGCGGGCCAGCTCGCGGGGGTACTCGGGGGCGTCCCCGAACAAGAGCGGCAGTGCCCACCACAGCTTCAGCAGCGGCGGGTCTTCGCGATTCAGGGCGAAGTCGCCGGCGGTCCAGGAGCCGTACCCGGCGGCGAGGTGGACGACCTCGTCGAACGTCGGCCCGGTGGCGGCGATGGCCCGCTCGCCCTGCCGCCAGAACCCGGCGACGAGCCCGGCCGCGGCGAGCAGTGCGAGGAGGTTGCGGGGCATGGGGTGTCAGGATTCGGGATTCAGGATTCGGGACTCGGCAAAAGCCGCGGCCGGCACTCGCGCCGCGGCCCAGCAACCGGCCAGTACCGCCGGCGCGAACCACACGTACCACTTCGACTCGGCTTGCTGCATCATCATCGCGAGCGCCGCCGCGTTCGACGCCAGCAGCACCGCCAGCCCGAGCGCGATCCCCGCCGGGTTCGGCCTCGTCGCCAGCCGGGCCGCCGTCGCCAGCACCGGGACGAGCAACAGCACGAGGTCGAACTGCCACACGCCGTAGGGCGCTGCGACCAGCGACAGGCCCACGACCACGGGCAACCGGTCCGCCACGTTCGCGGCGTCGGTCGGCGGCTGACGCCAGTACCACGCCACGAACCCGACCGCGGCCAGCACGAACGGCAGGAACTGGACCGCGAACGGGAGCTCGAGCGCGGTCCGCAGCCACCACCCGGCGAGCGGCGGCTGCCAGTGGGCGAGACCGTGGTGGTCCGCCGAGTCGCCGCCGGTCGCCGCCACTCCGTATTGCGCCCACACATCGGGGTTCGACAGCGTTGGCGGCACGCACGCGAGCAACCCCACGGCGGCCCCGGCCAGCACCACACGCCGGCCGCTGCGCGAGCGGAGCGCGTCGATCACAAGCATCAGCGCGAACAGGCCGAGCAGGTGCGGCTTCACCGCCGTCAGCGCCCCGACCGCACCCGCGAGGCCGAACCGACCCGCGCGAACGGCCGCCACGAACCCGGCCAGCCCGATCAGCACGAAGCCGGTGATTTGCCCGCTGCCGATCAGGAAGATCGTCGGCACGAAGCCGAGCGTCAGGATGTAAGCGACGCCGCGCTTCGCACCCGGCCCGCCGAACCCACGCCACAGCAGTTCCGCCGATAGCAGGACGAGCCCGAGGTTCAGCAGGATCCACGCGCCGTACGCGGCGCGGAATGGCAGCGCGCCCACCGGCATCACCAGGGTAAGCGCCCACGGCGGGTTCCACATCATGATGGCCGTCGCGTCGAGCCCCAGCGCGCGCTGGGTGTCGCGAACGAGCGTGCCGTCGTAGGGGTTTTGGCAGTGCAGATTCAACCAACCGGCGACCCAGTACTCGGCGAAGTCGAGCGGCGCCTGGAGGTCGGCCCGAAACAAGCCGTCGAGCACCACGCCGGCCACAATCAGAACCACGCCACCGCCCGCCCAGAGAAGTCCGCGGCGGACGGCGGACGGGGCGGCGGGACCGGGCATCATGTCGACTCCAAGTGCTTGTCCAAAGCGTAGTACAGGATTCCCGCCGTGGCCGAATCGGGGGCGATCGGGAAGAACCGTTTGGGGCAGTTTCACGCTCTAAATTCATGCCTGAACACCACCCGGAGATGACCCGTGAGCGAGCTTCATACAACGCCCGATCTGCCGTTCCCCGAGCCTGTGGAAGAGACCCAAACCGCCCCAGCCGAGGTGGCCGCCGATGCCGTTGAACCCGTGCCGCACCCGCTCCACGACGTGCGCGCGGCCGCCGGCCGGGTCGGTGCCCGGCGGGTGCACGAACTCATCCGCCTCGGCAAGCAGTACGAGACCGAACACGGCCTGACGCCCGGCCGCCAACGGCTGAAGCAACTGATCGCGCTCGGCCGCCGCTACGAGACCGAGCACGGCCTCGCCGCCCCGAAGCCGCGCCGCCGGCGCCGCGGCGACGCCTGGGCCGACTTCCTGACCGCCCTCGCCCGGGTCGTGAGACCGTCGCACCGCGCCGCCGTCGAACAACTCGCGGCGGCGCTAGCGCCGCCGCGGAAGGCGGGGTAACGCGGACCGGCGGGTTTCGGCCCGTGCCGGTCGGCGCTTGCCTGGGTTCTTCGGTCGTGGTACAAGCGTAGGTATCCCGCCTGCCACCGGGGCACCTGCCCCGGCTCGCCGACCGACCGGAACCCGCCCCGTGACCGCCCGGCTCGCCTCTGCCCTCCTCCTGTGCGCGCTCCCGACCGCGGTTCAGGCCGCGGACAGACCGGCGTTCCACTTCGAGAACGACATCCTCCCCGTCCTCGGTCGCTACGGGTGTAGCGCGTCCGGCTGTCATGGCAAGTCGGACGGACAGGGCGGGTTCAAGCTGTCCGTCCTCGGCTCCGACCCGGACGCCGATTTCGCCGCGCTCACGAAGGAAGCCCGCGGCCGCCGGCTGATGCCGTCCAGCCCCGACGAAAGCTTGCTCCTTCGCAAAGTCTCTGGCCGCACCGCACACGGCGGCGGCACGAAGCTCCCCTACGACTCCGACGACTACCGCACCCTCCGCACTTGGGTCGCCGCCGGGATGCCGTTCGGCCCCGCCGACGCGCCGCGCGTGGTGGCGCTGCGGGTTGAGCCGGCCGAGCGTGTCATGGGGCCGCGGGCCGAACAGCCGTTGAAGGTATTCGCCCGCTACTCCGACGGTGGCGAAAAGGATGTGACGCGCCACGCCCGCTACCAGTCGAACCGCGAGGCGGTCGCGGCGGTCAGCGCCGACGGCCGGGTGACGACGCTCGACGTGCCCGGCGAAGCGGCCGTCATGGCCGGCTACCTGGGTGAGGTCGCGGTGTTCCGGGCGCTCGTGCCGCGGCCCGGCCCGGCGGTCGCCGCGAACCTGCCGCACTTCAACGCCATCGACGAACTCGTAGACCGCAGGCTGGCGAAGCTGAACGTCACCGCCTCGCCGGTGTGCGACGACGCCGAATACCTCCGTCGCGTCCATCTGGATTTGACCGGCACGCTCCCCACGCCCGCCGCCGCCCGCCGCTTCCTCGCCGACCCGGCACCGGACAAGCGGGCGAGGCTCGTGCAAGAACTGCTGGCGACGCCCGAATTCGCCGACCTGTGGGCACTCCGCTGGGCCGACCTGCTGCGCGTCGACCGCCAGGCGCTCGGCCCGGAGCGTGCCCGCACCTACTACGGCTGGGTGCGCCGATCGGTCGCGGAGAATGTGCCGTTCGACCGCTTCGCCCGCGAGCTCGTCACCGCGGAAGGCCCGCTGAACGAGGTCGGCCCGGCGAACTTCTACCAGGTGGTGACGAAGCCGGGCGAGATGGCGTCGAACCTGGCGCAGGTGTTCCTCGGCGTGCGCATCGGCTGCGCGGAGTGCCACCACCACCCGTTCGACCGCTGGACGCAGGCCGACTACGCCGGGATGGTCGGCTTCTTCACACCAGTAAGTGCCCGCGGCAACGCCGTGTCCGCCGGCACGGCCGCGACGCTGAAGCACCCGCGTACCGGCCAGCCGGTGTTCGCGCACGCCCTCGGAGCGACACCGCCCGCCGCCGACCCCGCCGGCGACCGCCGCGAGGTGCTCGCCGACTGGATGACGCGCCCCGACAACCCGTACTTCGCCCGCAACCTCTCGAACCGCGTGTGGGCGTGGCTCCTCGGCGTCGGCATCGTCGAGCCGGTGGACGACGTGCGCGCCACGAACCCGCCGTCGAACCCGGAACTCCTCGACGCGCTGGCGCGGTTCACCGTCGAGAGCCGTTACGACGTGCGGAAGCTGATCGCGTTCGTCACGGCGTCGCGCGCCTACCAGAGCGCCAGCCGACCGAACCCGACGAACGAGCGCGACGAGCGGAACTTCTCGCGTGCGCTGCTGAAGCGGCCCGAGGCGGAGGTGCTGCTCGACATGGTCGGCCAAGCGACGGGCGTGGGCGAGAAGTTCCAGGGCTCGCCGGGCGTCACGCGAGCCGTGCAACTGTGGGACAGCAAGGCCCGGCACGACTTCCTGAAGCGGTTCGGCCGGCCGAACCGCGTGACCGCGTGCGAGTGCGAGCGCACCCGTGAACCGAGCGTCGCCCAGGTGCTGACGCTGCTGAACTCGCCCGACATTCAGGCGAAGCTGAGCCACGAGGCCGGCACCGTCGCCCGGCTGGTCCGCACGCAGCCCGACGACGCGAAATTGACGGAGGAGCTGTACCTGACGTTCTTCGCGCGGTTCCCGACCGCGGACGAAACCGCCGTGGCGACGGCCCACTTGCGTCGCCACGCCGCCGACCGCCGCCGCGCGGCGGAAGACCTCGCGTGGGCGCTGCTCAACAGCACCGAGTTTCTGTTCAACCACTAGGCGAACGGCCGGCGTCAGCCGGCTGGTCGTTGTCTCGGGTAGTTGGAACAACGACCAGCCGGCTGACGCCGGCCGTTCGCCGGGAGTCAGCGATGCGCCGCCGCGACGCGATGATTCGCCTCGGCCAACTCGGCAGCGGGTTCGCGCTGTCTGGGCTGTTCCAGGCCCGCGCGTCCGCCCCGCGGCGCGGCAGCGCCGACGCGTGCATCTACGTCTTCCTTTGGGGCGGCCCGCCGCAGCACGACACGTTCGACCTGAAGCCCGACGCGCCGGCCGAGATCCGCGGCGAGTTCCGCCCGATCCGCACGAACGTCCCCGGCATCGACGTCTGCGAACAGCTCCCGCGCCTCGCCCGGCTGGCGGACAAGTTCTCGCTCGTCCGCTCGCTGACGCACCGCAGCGACAACCACGAGCCGAGCGTCTACCACATGCTCACCGGCCGCGCGCCGCCGCGGCAGTTCAGCGTGCCGAACAACCAGCGCACCCGCGCCGACTTCCCGAGCGCCGGCGCCGTCGTCTCGCACTTCACCCCGCCGTCGGGCGTGCCGGCGGCGGTGACGGTGCCGCGGCCGATCGGGCACGACGGCTCGACCTACGCCGGCACCTACGCCGGCTGGCTCGGCCCGCGCCACGACCCGTTCGAGCGCGCCCCGGCGAAGGAGACGCGCGAGGTGGCGGCACACGCCCTCGACCCGCTCCCCGACCTGCCCGACACGCGCATCGCGGCCCGGTCCGGCTTACTTACACAACTGCAGCGCCACGACGCGGCGCTGCAGCGCGCCGGGGCGTCCGGGCTCGACGAGTACCGCGACCGGGCGGTCCGCATGGTGACGAACCCGGCGGTGCGGCAGGCGTTCGAGCTCGACCGCGAGCCGGCGCGCCTCCGCGACCGCTACGGCCGCAGCGAGTACGGCGAAAGCCTCCTCCTCGCGCGCCGCCTCGTCGAGGCCGGCGTCGGGCTCGTCACGATCAGCTGGATGTACATCTTCCCGAACGGGAACGTGGCGAACGTGTGGGACAACCACAGCGGGCTCAACATCCACGGCGCGAAGACCGGCTACGACCTGCTCCGCGGCCCGACGTGCCTGCCGGCACTGGACCGGGGGCTGAGCGCGCTGCTCGAAGACCTCGCCGAGCGCGGGCTGCTCGCGCGCACGCTGGTCGCGGCGGCGGGCGAGTTCGGGCGAACGCCGAAGGTGAACAAGGACGGCGGCCGCGACCACTGGGGCGCGTGCCAGAGTGCCCTGTTCGCGGGCGGCGGGGTGCGCGGCGGGCAGGTGATCGGCCGCAGCGACCGCCACGCCGCCTACCCGACCGAACGCCCGGTGAGCCCGGCCGACTTCCTGGCGACGATTTATGGCGCCCTCGGCATCGACCCGCACGCCGAACTCCGCGACCGCGAGAACCGCCCGTATCAGTTGGTGGACGGCGACCCGATTCAAGAGTTGATGTAGGCGAACGGCCCGGCGTAAGCCGGCCGGTCGTTGTGTCAGGTGCCTGCGATCCCGACCAGCCGGCTAGCGCCGGCCGTTCGCCCGGAGACCGCCATGCCCGCCTTCTGCGACGGTGTTTCGCGCCGCGACGCGTTCCGCGTCGGCTCCGCCGCGTTGTTCGGCTCCACCGTCGGGCTGCCGCAACTCCTCCGCGCCGCCGACGGCGGCACCAGCAGCCGCGACACGTCGCTGATCTTCGTGTTCCTGCACGGCGGGCTGTCCACGATCGACACGCTCGACCTGAAGCCCGACGCGCCCGCCGAGTTCCGCGGCGAGTTCAGCCCCGCGCGCACGAAGGTGCCCGGCATGGACCTGTGCGACCTCCTCCCGAAGATGGGCCAGCAGGCCGACCGCTTCTCGCTGGTGCGGTCGTTCCGCCACCACAACTCCGACCACGGCCCGGCCGATCACTACATCCTCACCGGCTACTTCCCGCAGGCCGGGTTCAACCCGAACCTCAGCCCGAACAACCAGCGGCCGTGCGTCGGGTCGATGATCTCGCGGTCGCTCGGCCCGCGCGGGTCGGTGCCGGCGTACGTGGCGCTGCCGAAGCTCCACCCGAGCGGCGGGCCGGCGTACCTCGGCGCGGGCCACGCGCCGTTCGTCATCGACGCCGACCCGAGCGCCCCGAACTTCGCGGTGCCGGACCTGATGCCGCCGGCGGTGGTCGCCGCCGACCGGTTGAATGATCGACGAGCGTTGCTCGACACCGTGGACCGCTTCCACCGCGCCGCCGAGGCCCGGGCGAACCCGCACGCCGGCGCCGTCGCCACGTTCCGCGACCGCGCCTTCGACCTGATGACGTCGCCGGCGGCGAAGCGGGCGTTCGACATCCACGCCGAGCCCGACCGCCTCCGCGACGAGTACGGCCGCACCAGCCTCGGCCAGAGTTGTCTGATGGCGCGCCGCCTCGTCGAGGCCGGCGTGCGCTGCGTGACCATCGACCACAGCAACTGGGACACGCACGACGGCAACTTCGCCACGCTGAAAAGTTCGCTACTGCCCGGGTTCGACGCGGCGATGAGCACGCTGTTCCGCGACCTCGCCGACCGCGGCCGGCTGGACTCGACGCTCGTGGTGGTGACCGGCGAGTTCGGTCGCACGCCGCGGATCAACCGCAACGCCGGCCGCGACCACTGGGGGCCGGCGTTCACCGTGCTGCTCGGCGGCGGCGGGGTCCGCGGCGGCGTGGTGGTGGGCCGCTCCGACGCCCGCGCCGAGCGCCCGGCGACCGAGCCGTTCGGCCCGGAAGACCTGTTCGCCACGGTGTTCCACCAGCTCGGCATGGACCCGCGCACCGAGTACCACACGCCCGACGGCCGCCCCGTCGCCGCGGTGAACAACGGGCGATTGATCGCGGGGCTGACGTGAGACCGGCTCGGGTCTTGTAGGTCGGGTCGAGTCTGCGAGACCTGACACCGGCGATCCGAGATGACGAAATCCGAAACCCAGCCACGCCGGCGCGGCAGGTCTCTCTCCGTCGCCCCCGCCCGCCCGTGTCAGGTCTCGCAGACTCGACCCGACCTACAAGACCCGAGCCGGCCCCATGCGCCCCCTCCTCGCTGCCGCCGTCGTGCTCGCCCCCGCGCCCGCTCTCGCGGCGCAGCCGGTGGCGAGCTATGTGTTCCCCGCCGGCGGCCAGCGTGGCACCGCGGTGCCGGTGCGCGTCGGCGGGCTGTTCCTGCACGAGACGTGTGGCTTCGCGCTCGCCGGCCCCGGTGTCGCCGCGCCGCCGACACTCACGCGCACCAAGCGAATCTGGTTCGAGGGGCCGGTCATCCCGATTCCCGAGTCGCAGCAGGCGGAAGACTACCCGATGGACATGGCCGGCACGGTCACGGTCGCGGCGGACGCGGCGGTCGGGCCGCGGAAGGGCTACCTGTTCACGTCGCAGGGCGCCGCCGGCGGGCTGGTATTCGTGGTCGGCGAGCTTCCCGAGGTGGTCGAGAAGGAGGCCGACGGCGAGGCGATACCCGAGCGCGTGGCGCTGCCGGTCACGGCGAACGGCCGCGTCTTCCCGCGCGACGATCTCGACCTGTGGGAGTTCACCGCGACCGCCGGGCAAAGGATCACGGCGACCGCGGTCGGCAAGGCGATTCACTCACCGGTCGCGCTGCGGCTCGACGTCCTCGACGCGACGGGCCGCGTAGTCGCCGAGCCGTTGACCCTGCCGCCGCCGGGCGCCGACGCGGCCGCGCGCTTCACCGCACCAGCCGCCGGGGTGTACCGCGTGCGCGTCGCCGACGCCCGTGGGCAGGGCGGCCCGGCGCACGTCTACCGCCTCACGCTCACTACCGGCGACGCGGCACCCGCTTTCCCCGCCGACGGATTGAAGGACGCGACCGACGCCACCGCCACGCACGCGATTCCGGTCGCCCTCCGCGGTCGCATCGAGCGCCCCGGTGCCGCGGCCGAGTGGAAGGTGACGCTCACGAAGGGTACGCGCACGACGTTCGACCTCGTCGCCCGCCGCGCCGGCTCGCCGCTGTGCGGCGTGCTCGCCATCATGGACACAGCGGGGAAGGAACTGGCGAAGGCCGAGGCCGCCGACGCCACCGCTGACCCGACGCTCGCATTCACGCCGTCGGCCGACGGCACATACACGGTGCGCGTCGCCGAACGCTTCCGCACCCGCGGCGGACCGGACTTCACCTACCGCCTCGCGGTGACGGCACCGGCGCCCGGCTTCAAGCTCGCGCCGCCGACCGATCAGAACACCAGGCTCCCGCTCGACGCGCTGAGCGTGCCACGCGGCGGCACGGCGAAGCTCAAAGTGGCGGTCGAGCGCACCGGCGGGTTCGCGGGACCGGTCGAGCTCGAACTCGAAGGACTGCCCATCGGCCTGACCGCGAAGTCGGTCACGGTCGCGGCCAACCAGACGAGCGGCGAGCTGACCGTTCAGGCGGATGCCGCCGCGGTCGTGCGCCCGGACCGCGTCACGCTCACAGGGAAGTCCGGTGACCGCGCCGCCGAGCCGGTCGAACTGTACGCCACCGCCGCGGTGCCGACGCCGTTCAAGCTGGTGGACGAGTACGTGATGACCACCGCCCCGCGCGGCGAGGTCTACCGCCGTACCTACCGCGTCCAGCGCGACGCGGGGTTCGCCGGCCCGCTCCGCGTTTCGCTCGCCGACCGCCAGGCGCGCCACCTCCAGGGCGTCACCGGCCCCGTCGTGACCGTCCCGGCCGACCGCGACGTGTTCGACTACCCGGCGTACCTGCCACCGTGGATGGAACTCGGGCGGACGTGCCGCGTGTGCGTCCAGGCGGTCGGCGAGGTGAAAGACGCGGACGGCAGCGCGCACCCGGTCGTGTTCAGCTCGACGGGGCAGAACCAGCAAATGATCGTGGTCGTCGGCCCCGGCCGCCTCGGGCTGGAACTCGGCCGCGGCAGCGTCCGTGCCGCCGGCGAGGTGCGCGTGCCGGTGACGGTGACGCGCGGCCGCGACCTGAGCGGCCCGGTGACAGTGGAGGCGGTGATGTCGCCTCACTGGTCCGGTGTGATTGTGGAGAAGTTGACGATCCTGTCCGGGAGCGGCACGGGTGAGCTGGTGTTGCGCTTCGCCGCCGGCGCCGGTCCGTTCAACCAGCCGCTGACGCTCCGTGCCACGCTCGCCACCGACCGCACGCCGGTCGTCGCCGAGGCGGCGCTGGATGTGGTTCCGTGAATGACGCCCACTGGCCGTTCATCTACGCGACCGCATACCGGCGGAACGACTCGATCGTCTGCCGCGCCGCGCCCTGCGGGTCGGGGAGTGGTAACACTTCGGCGGACAGGTAGCCGGCGTAGCCGACCTCGCGCAGCGCGGATACGATCGGTACGAAGTCGGTGTGGCCCATCCCGGCGGCGCGGCGGTTCGAGTCGGCGAAGTGGACGTGGCCGACGTGCGCCCCCGCGGCCCGCAGCGCCGCCGGCAGGTCCGCCTCCTCGATGTTCATGTGGTACAGGTCCGCCAGCAGTTTCACGTTCCCGCACGCCAGCCCGCTCACCAGCTTCACCCCGTCCTCCAGGCGGTTGACGAGGTTCGTCTCGTAGCGGTTCAGCGGCTCGTAGAGCAGCGGCAGGCCGTAGCGGTTCGCGCGCAGGCCGAGGTTCAGCAGCGCCTCGGCCAGGTATCCCATCGTCGCCGGGTGAGCGGCGGCGGCGGCGGCGGCGCGGCCCTGCATCGAGCCGATGATGACCGGGGCGTCGAACACCGCCGCGAAGTCGATCATCCCCTCGACGAACTTCATCGCCTTCGCGTGCGTCTCCTGGTCGGCGGTGGTGAGCGTGAGCTTGTGCTTCACCCATCCCGCCCCGGTGCCGACCGCGGCCAGCGACAACCCGGTGTCGTCGAGCAGTGCCTTCAACTCGGCGGTATCGATCGCGCGCGGGCCGGGCGGGAACAGCTCGATGGCGTCGAACCCGAGCGCCCGGGCGGAGCGGCACGCCGACGGCAGGTCGTCCCAGAACACGAACGGCCCGCCGCGCGCTTCGGCGACCAGGGAGACGGTGACGGCGGACTTCATGGGGGCGGCCGGGGTTGGGTAGATAGCGGCCGGCAAGCCGGCCGGCCGTGTCTGGTGAGTATGCCCGAAGCACGGTCGGCAAGCCGGCCGCTATCTACCGGAATTACGCCCGCACCAGCGCCGCGTAGTCCGCCTGGAGCTGCTGCGAGACCGGGCCGAGCGGGTACTCGCGGGCGTCGATCGACCCGACCGGCTGCACCTCGACCGCCGTGCCGGTCAGGAACACCTCGCTCGCGCGGGCGAGTTCTTCCGGCCAGATCTCGCGTTCGACTACGGTCAGGCCGCGCTTGCGGGCGAGGTCCATCACCGTCTGGCGGGTGATGCCGTTGAGGATTGTCTCGGTCGTCGGCGTGTGCAACTCGCCGTTCAGCACGAGGAACAGGTTCGCCCCGGTCGCCTCGCTGAGCCGGCCCTTGTAGTCGTGCATCAGCGCGTCCTGGTAGCCGGCGGCCAGCGCCTCGTCCTTCGCCAGCGTGCAGATGATGTAGAGGCCCGCCGCCTTGCTCCCCGCCGGGCTGCTCTCCGGGCTCGGCCGCTTCCACCGGCTGGTGCAGAGGCGGATGGCCTTCTGCTGGTAGTACGCGCCCCACGGGAACGCCGCGATCATCACGTGGACCTTCGTGCCGATCGCGCTGACGCCGATGACCTCCGGCCCGCGCCACGCCAGCGGGCGGACGTACCCGCCCTCCAACTTGTTCTCGGCGACGACGAGCTTCGTGGCGGCGTCGAGCTGCTCGACCGTGTACGGGACGTCGTAGGCGAGCATCTTCGCCGACTTGACGAGGCGTGCGGAGTGCTCGGTGAGCTTGAACACCTTGCCGTTGTAGATGCGGGCGCCCTCGAACACGGCGTTGCCGTAGTGGAGCGAGTGGGTGAGGACGTGGACCTTCGCCTCCCGCCACGGGACGAGCTTCCCGTTGTACCAGATCACGCCGTCGCGGTCGTCGAGTGGGGGGGAGTTCACGGCCGGGCTCCTGCGGTGCGGCGGCCGCGGGGAGGCGGCCGGTACAGGCATCTTACCGCCGGCCGGCGGGCGGGCCACGCCTGCCGCGGCGGGGCGCGGCGTGGTAGAATGCGGCGCTCAACGGAGGGCCGGTCATGCGGGTGGTGCAGCTGACAGTGACGCCGGATGCGGACGGGGTGCTGCGCTTCGCCATCCCGGCCGGGATGGGTGCGGCGGCGCGCTTCGAGGTGGCGGTAGTGCTGACGCCTGTTCCGGCGGCTAACGGGGTTCACGCGCCGAAGGAGCCACAGAAGTTGGGCTACCCGCCGGGATGGGAGCGGGTCTACGGGTCGATCCCGGATGAGACGTTCGTGGCCCTGCTTTGACTTTCGTAGGTCGGGCCGAGTCCGCGAGGCCCGACGCGGGGTACGAATGAGACACGACGACCGACGGAAATCCCGAACCCACGTGGGCTCGGGTTCCGGAACGACTCCAACTGTCCTTCGCGCACCACGTCGGGCCTCGCGGACTCGGCCCGACCTACGGTTGAACCGGCACAGCCAGTTCGTCCACCACCTCGGACACGCCGACGGTGTTCTCGGCCAGCGACACCGCCCGCTTCTTCACGGCGGCGTCCGCAACCACCCCGCGGAGCGTCACCTTCTCGCCTTCGGCCGTCACCGTGAACGCCACGCCGGCGAATCGGCGGTCGGTGTCGAGGCGGGCCTTCACGCGGCCCGCCGCGTCGTCCGGCAGGCCGCGGCGGAACGCGCCCACCGGCCCCGCGAGCGCCGCGTCAGTCGGCAGCGCGTCGCGGAGCTTGGCGACCGTCAGCCGGGATACGGCTGCGAGCTTGTCGCCGTCGGCCGGGGTGAACCGGCTCCCGACCAGCAGAACGAACAACGCCAGTAGGATCAGCGCCGCCGCCATCTGCCGCATAACCGGACCTCGCGCCTCGGGGGGGGCGCGTTCACTCTGCCACACGAATTCCGGTCCGGCAACAGCCTCAATCGCCCGGCAGCGGGTCAGTGTCCTTCCCGGCGATCGTCGCCAGGCCGTACAGCACCCGCGGGTCGGTGCGGTCGGTAAAGAAGCGGACCGACCCGTCGGCGAAGCCCCAGTTCGCGCCTGTGGCGTGGTTCCCGCCGAACTGACCGCCCGTGCCGATGGGTGGCGCCGCGCCCGGGGCGTCGTCCAGCCCGCGTACTGTGGCCGGGCCGCCGCGGAGCCACGGCCCCAGGTCGCCGGAGCGCTCGCCGAACATGAACGTCTGGCTCAGGCCGTCGGTGATGAACGCGAAGGGCGTCGGACGGTCGTAGCGAAAGCAGCCGGCGCGCGGCGGGGCGGGAGCCGGCGGGTCGGGCAGCGCGATGAGTGCCGCATCGGTGCCGAGGCCGGCGATGCCGACGTAGCAGGTCGGCGCGGGCGTTGTAGGGTCGACGGGGGGCACGTTCGCGGGGCAGAGGGCGGTGAGGAGGCGGGTGCGGGCGACGGCCTGGTTCGGCGGCGCGGCGAACGGTTCAAGCTGCTTGAGTTCCGCGAGCAGCGGCTCGGTGCGCTGACGCTTCTGGTCGAAGCCGGGGAGAACCCGGGGGAACCAGCTCAGTCGGTCGTCCGGTGCGGAGCCGGCGAGTGCAATCGTCCCCGCCGGGATTTCGTCGGGGAAACGGGCGGCGTCGCCCCCGACCTTCTTCGGATCGACGTGGTGGGCGGCGAAGAGGCCGATCTCGCGCAGGTTGTTCCCGCACCCGAGCTCGTCGGCGGCGCGCCGCAGCTTCGGGATGTACGTCAGCACGAACCCGACCGCGACGAGCAGCACGAACCCCGCCGCCGCGACTACCACCCACCGACGCATGACTCGGTTCCCGGAAATTGGAAAGGGCCGACTTGAGCCGGCAGTTCGACCAGGAAGACAATTTAGACAGGATTACGCCTTACGCAGTGGTCGGGTCTGGGAGGCGGTCGGGCGGGCGTCGGAGATACCGCCGGACGGCGCCCCGGATGACCGCCCCCCGGGCGGCGGCCCCACGCACCCCGGTTCTCCGCCCGCCCAGCGACCGGACCTCGGCCCACAGGGTGTCGGGTTCGGGGCGATGGAGGATTCGGGTGAACGAGTCGTGGGCCGGGGCGGCCGGGCGAACCCGTGCCGCCTCGGTGGCCGACACCACGACCGGGGAGGCGATCCGGAACGGGATGGAATCCTCGGCGGTCGCGCGGGCGGGAGTCATCCCACCGAACTGCCAGAACAGGGCTGCGCAAGATCAGTCTTGGGCAACTGCGTCAGGCGTAATCCGGTCCATTCTCTCTTCTCTTTATCTGGAGCGATCCCCCCCTTACAGTCCCCCCCGCGCCGCCATCGCGTCGAGCCGTTCGCGGCGCGTCCACCCGCCGCTTCGGTGCGTGCCGCGGAGTTCGATCAAGACGCGCCCGTCGAACGCCGGCTCGCGCAGCAGCCCGACCGCCGCTTTGAACTTGTGGACCCCTGCGTTCAAGAAATAGTCGTCGGCGTCGCCGACCCACACGTTCACCTTCCCGCCGGCGAGCCTCGGGCCGAGCGCCTTCCAGTTCGCCACGACGTGCTTCGTCAGGTCGTACTTCTTCCAGTGCTCCAGTACTGTCTTGTTGATCTCACCCGTCTTCCCGTCCCACAGCGGCACCGGCAGGCCGTCGGCGCCGCGCGGGCCGTACACTGCGTTCCAGCTCGCCCAGTCGCGCCCACCGAGTTCCCAGCGCCCGCCCCTCCCCAGCACGCGGTCGAGCTGCGCCTCGTGGCGCACGGTCGAAATGACGTCGCCGTCGAGCGTGCGCGTGCTCGGGCGCTCGAACCCGTAGCGGTTCACGAAGGCGTTGCGGTCGGTGTAGATGTCGATGAGCTCGAACCGCTCGAACGAGAGCGAGTCGGGGCACTGGCTCCAACAGCCGTTGAACACGTCCGGGTAGAAGACCTGGAGCGCCAGCGACACCCACCCGCCGGTGCTGGCGCCGCACGTGAACCGCTTGCCCGCGCCGCCGCAGCGGAACGCCTTCTCGATGTGCGGGATGACCTCGGTGACGAGCGCGTCGCCGTAGGGGCCGTTGTTCGCCGAGTTCACCTGGTACGGGTCGCCGAACGGCCCGGCGCCGTCCGGCACCACCTGCACGAACCGCGCGTCCGGCTGCATCCGCCGCGCCGACGTGTAGCGCGTGCCGAACCCGCCGACGTCCACGATGAGACCGTAGTGCTTGTCCGGTTCCTTCTCGAAGTTCGGCGGCAGCACGACGCCGACGCGGTACGCCACCGGCCGCCCGTGGAAGTCCGACAGCAGCTTCGACGGGATATTGAGGAACTTGTGCGTCGCCGTGTCCTTCGGCTTCGGGTCGGCGAATGTACGATCGAGCGTGAGCGGCACGACCGTACCCACCGCCGGGTCGAGCTTCACTTTCAGCACGCCAGAGGCGTGGTTGCCGGGCGCGTCCGGGAGGTTGATGTCGCGGTTCGAGGCGAGAATCGCCTGCACCGTGTACTCGCCCGCAGGCAACTGGTTGAGCGCCGGCGTGATCGGGAAGACGTCCGCGGTGTCGCCGAGCGTGGCGGTGCGGGCGGCGCCGAGTGTGGCGTCGACGCCGAGGACGGGCAGCACCGGCGGCTTGTACTCGGTGAAGTCCGGCGCGCCGTTCTTCGGCCCGACTGCCACGAGCACCCGCCCGCTGACCGGCCCCCCGTACTTGGGGTCGAGCGATACGACGAACCGCAGCCCGCCCCGAGGGGCGGGTTGTGCGACGAGTGCGGATACGGCGACGAGCACCGCGGTCGCGGCGGTGAGGCGGATGGGCATGACGGGTCCGGGTCGGTGGCGGAGAGGGTGGGGAGATTGTAGGCAGCGTCGCCCGAGATGCCCGGCGTCAGTTCGCCCGGCGATACCGCTTCTGGTTCAACGTCAGCGTGCCGTCGGGGTTGAGGGTCACGGGCATGGTGGTAGTCGCCACAACCCCGGGTTGGGGCTCCTCGCGGGAGAACAACGTGTAGTGTTCGCCACCCTTCCCGCCCGCCGTCTGGGAGTCGTCGGTGATCGTGACGACCGGGTGGAAGTAGTCCATCCGCTCGCCCTGAGCCGTGAAGTCCATGCGGTAGCGGTAGTCGGACAGGAACTCGTACTCGTTCGACGTGGCGTTGCCGCCGACCTCCTTCCACCGGCCCCGCAACTTCGACCACGCCCGATCGACGACGGCCGGGTCATCGACCTCCTGCCCGTTCGCCAGCGCCTTCTTCCCGGCCGGCCTGGGGCCAGAGCCCGCGAACAATCCCCCGCCGCCCCCGAGGTTGCCGGCGCCGGGTCGGCGGACGGCGACCACGACGACTGTGATGACGACGGCGAGGAGGAACACGCCGCCGAGGGACAGGCCGACGATCAGCCCGGTGCGCGACGGCTTCGCCTTCCGGCGCCGCCGCGGCCGCGGTTCGTCGTCGTAGTCGTCCTCATCGTCGTCGCGGCGGTTACGGCGGGGCATGGGTCACCCGATACGCGGGAACAGCGGCTTCGGCTTGCCGTCCACGAGTTCGGCGGTGACGCGCAGGTCGTCCGGCTGCGCCGCCAGCACCGCGGCGTCGGCGTACCGCACCTCCGCCCACGGCTTCGGGAAGTTGAAGCTCGTGTAGATCGCCTCCGCCGACCGCGGGATGAACGGCTTGAGCAGAATGCTCGCCACCCGCAGGGACTGCACCGCGTTGAACAGCACCCGCGCCGCGGCGTCCTTGTCCGTCTTCACCAGCTTCCACGGGGCGTTCGCCTCGAGGTACTGGTTCGTCGGCGTGAGGAAATCCTGCACGATCGCCTGGAGCGCCAGGTTGTACCGGCACGCCTCGACGTGCCCGCGCACCGTCTCAACGAACGCCGCCAGGTCGAGCCCCGGTACGACCGGCTCGGGCGTCTTGCCGGCCGTATCTGGGAGCGACCCGCCGTAGTTCTTGGTCGGGATCGTGATCGTGCGGCTGAGCAGGTTCCCGAGGTTGTTCGCCAGCTCGCTGTTGAACACGTCGATGAACCGATCCGGGCTGATCTCGCCGTCCGACGGGTACGGGCACTCCCGCATGAAGTAGTACCGGAACGCCTCGGCGGAGAACTTCCGGATAATCTCCATCGGTTCCAGCAGGTAATCCAGCCCTTTCTTCTGCAACTCCTCCAGGCGGGACTTGCTGATCTTGTCCCCGGCGAAGTTCACAAACCCGTGGCCGAATACCTTCGTCGGCGGCTTCTCGCCGGCGGCCCACAGCATCGCCGGCCACAAGGCACAGTGGAACCGCGTGATGTCCTTGCCGATGAAGTGCGTGTCGCACGGCCAGTACTTGTCGAACGTCGCCCGGTCGTCGCCGTAGCCGATGCCGGTGATGTACGTCAGCAGCGCGTCGAACCACACCCAGATGGTGAACTCGGGGTCGAACGGCACGGTGATGCCCCACGCCTCGCCGCGGCGCGTGATGTTCACGTCGTACAGACCGTCGGTCTTGATGAGGCTGATGATCTCGTTCCGGCGGCTCTCGGGCTGAATGAAGTCCGGGTTCTCCTCGTAAAACTTCAACAGCCGGTCGGTGAACGCGGACAGCTTGAAGAAGTGGCACGGCTCCGAGCGCTTCGTCACCGGCCGCTTATGGATCGGGCAGTTGCCGTTCTCCAACTCCTTCTCGGTCTTGAACGACTCGCACCCGTCGCAGTACCAGCCCTCGTAGCTCCCCTTGTAGATGTACCCGGCGTCGTTCACCTTCTGGATGAACTTCCGCGCGCACTCACGGTGCCGCTCGGTGCTGGTCTGCACGAACACGTCGTAGCCGATATCCAGCGCGTCCCACACCTCGCGGAACTGGCGGGCCATGTCGTCGCAGTACGCCTGCGTGTCGAGCCCGAGCTCGGCGGCGCGCTTGCTCACCTTCACCGTGTTCTCGTCGTTCCCCATCAGGAAGAACACGTCGTAGCCTTCCATCCGCCGGTAGCGGGCCTGCACGTCCGCGCCGACCTTCTCGAACGCCGTGCCGATGTGCGGGCGGCTGTTCGGGTAGTCGATCGCGGTCGTCTGGAACCACTTCGGACGGTCGGCCATCGCTGCCTCCACCATGAAACCCCGAAGGGGTAAGCCCCGAATGGGTGAGGGGGCGAGGGGGTGAAAGGTTCACCGCCCCGCCCCCTCGCCCCTGCGCCCGCCGTGTCAAACGTCCCGCGGCGGCTCGACCGGGACGTAAGACCGGTGCTTCGCCCAGTCGGGCGGCGGCATGAGGTCGTCGCCGCCGGTGCCGAGCGTGTTCATCACCCGCCGCAGGCACTGGCTGGCCGGGTCGTCCGGGAACGACTCCTCCAGCGACCGGTACGCGTCGGCCCACTCCCCGGCGTTGAACTGGTCCACCGCCGCGTGCCAGAACGGCCGCTGGAAGTCCTGGATCGGCGGGGTGTCCGTCGAGTACAGCTCGAACGCCGGCACCGGGTCCGGGAACCCCTTGGCGATCACGTTCCCGAGCTCCCGGGTCCGGAGCTTGCCGGTGCCCGCCTCCAGCCGGTCGGCCACCGGCTGGCTCACGATCACCCCCACCCCGAACGCCTTCGTCATCGACTCCAGCCGGAACGCCAGGTTCACCACCGGGCCGTACAGGTCCACGACGGCGAGGTCGTGTGCGCCCAGCCGGCCGGCGAGCGTCGGCCCGTGCGTCACCCCGAGGCCGCACTTCATCCCGCGCTGGATCAGCCGGCTCCAGATGCGGAACGCCGCCTGGCAGGTGGACTCGACCTGCCTGTCCTTCGGCTCCGGCCATCCCCAGAACGCCAGCACCGCGTCGCCCCGGAACCCGCTCACCACCCCGCCGAAGTCGGTCACCGTGCTGCTCATGGTGTCGAGCGCCAGCGAGATATTCTGCCACGCCCCGAGCAGGTCGTCCTTGGTCTTCCACACGTCGCTGGAGTAGCCCCGCAGGTCGCAGAACAGGATGGTCACCTCCTTGACCTTCGGCTCCAGCACCGCCTCCAGCTTCTCCGGCTGGTCCATGAACGGCCAGAGCTCGCGGTGCCACGCCTGCTTGATGAGGCTGTTCTGCTTCGACAGCCGGTTCATCCGCAGGGTGGTCTCGATCAGCCCGACGATGAGTTCGATCGTCTTCTGGTACTGGGTCAGGTCGGCGACGACCTTGTCCTGCCCGGCCTTGCCGAGGGCACTCCACTGGCCGTTGACCCGGCCGGAGACGTACAGCGCGAACTTCGAGCTGTCCTGGAACGGGGTGCAGACGGCCCACGGCGTCTGGTTCGCGCCCATCTGCGGGGCGGCCAGCGTCATCTCCTGGCCGCTGCCCGAGTCGGTCGGGTCGGTGGACCAGCAGTGGAGGCAGCTCCGCTTCCGCTCCTGGATCGCCTTGTGCGCCAGCCGGCGGGACGGGGCGAACCCGGCGCCGAGCGCCGCCGTCGGGCGGACGTTCGCCTCGACCGTCGCCAGCCGCCGCTCGCCCGGCGGGTTGTCCGGCGGGATGCGGACGATCCCGGCCGCGTCGGCCCGGGGCAGCGCCTCCATGATCACCCGGAGCATCTGCCGGAACAGCCCCTGCTCGGTCGTCGCCGCGCGGATGGTGTTCGGCAGCTGCTCCATCGCCTTCAGCACCGTCGCCGGCTGGGTAAAGGCGATCTCCTCGAGCTGCGCCCGGGTGCGCTCCTCCTGGCGGGCGGCGACGGTGGCGTCGATCGGCGACTCGGGGCCGCTGTCGTTGTCGCCGCGGAGTGTGAACTGGGTCTGCCCGATCCAGAATGACTCGCCCGGCCCCACGTCCCACTCGGACACATCGAGGAACCGGTCGCGGGCCTTCGGGTCGCGGACGACGATCTTGTTGACCGGCGCGTCCGGGTAGTCGGGCGGCACCGGGCCGCGGCGCTCCACCCGGGCCTTGCCCGCGTCGTAGGTGACGTTCGCGTAGTACCGCGAGACCTGGTCGTCCTCGGGGACGGCGAAGTCCATCTTCGCCTCGTCGCGGCCGAGCCGGAACTGCTTCCCGGGTCCGAGCGCGAACCGCCGGGTGTACTGCGCCGGGGCGACGTGCGGCTTGTCCTTCGTCGGCCGAATGTCGGTGATCGCTTCCAGCTCAGCCATGACCCGCGAACTCCCACCCGCGGAGGAGTCGGAACAGTACTACCCACAATCCTATGGCCCGGACGGCCAGCGTGACGACCAGAATCGACCCGGCACACACCAACTGCCCGCGCAGCCGCTCCACCAGGGGGCGGCCCCGCCGGGCGGGCCCTCGCCCGCCGGCGGGCGTCACTCCGCTTGCTGGGGCGTGGTGCGGTTGTCGGGGTTGTAGGTGGGAGTTTGCATCCCGGGTTCTGCTCAACCGTGGCCCGCGAACTCCCACCCGCGGAGGAGGCGGAACAGCCACACCCACAGCACGACCGCGAGCCCGGCGAGCGTGGCGACCAGAATCGACCCGGCCAACACCAACTGCTCCCGCAGCCGCTCCACCGGGCGGAACGCCACCTCCTCCGGCACCTGCACCACGAACCCCCACTCCCGCCCCTTGAGGTCGCCGTAGCCGCTGTGCTCGAACGGGCGGAACGTGAGCGTGTGGGCGATCAGCGCCCGCCCGCCCTTCCCCGCCGCCACCTCGACGGGGTCGGTGTACCGGTCCGCGCCGGGCACCATCCCCGCGGCGATGCTCTTCCACGGGACGAGGTCGTCCGGGTCGTCCCCGCGCTCGACGGCCAGTCGCTTGGCGAGGGTGGTCAGGTCGTCCGGGTCGCGCGGGCCGGACGCCGCCGCGGCCGCCTCCAGGTGCGGCATCCCGGCCTCGTGCCACACCCACGACCCGCGGTCGTTCACCACGTACGCCGCCAACTCCTTGGCGATCGCCTGCTTCTCGCCCAACATGCTGTCGGGCATGTCGATCAGCTCTTTCAGGTGCTGCTTCACGTCGAGCCCGACGGACAGCAGGCCGATCACCCGCCCCTCCCCGCGGACCTTCCCCGACCAGATGGGCGTGACCAGGTCGACCCGCCAGCTCCCGTCCCGGCGCGACTGGTACGTCTGCGAGATGTGCGTCCGGCGGACGACCCGGTGCGGGCGGTCCTGCTCGTCGTAGTGGTTCCCGGCGGCGGTGAAGTAGTCGCGGAACGACCAGTCGGTGCGGTAGTTCTTCCGCTGGTCGGGGGCGGCGCGGTCCGCGGCCGGGGGGTGCTTCCCGCCGGCCCGGGCGAGCGTGTACCCGCGCGCCGGGGCGTCGCCCGCCGGGGTGTCGCCGGCGACGACCAGCAGCGCCACCGTGCGACCGGTCACCCCGGGCCACCGCGTCGTCGCGTCCTCGAGCACGTCCGCCACCAGCTTGTCGAACTCGGCGCGGTCGCCGACGGCGTCGAACGCGGCCTCGTGGTTCGGGGCGGCGGCCGCCCGGTCAGCGGCGGCGGTGAGGAGTTGCCGCTGCTCCGGCGTCACCTCGGCGTACCACTCGACGAACGACACGTGGCTCTGGAGCGTCCGCTCGATCGCCCCCTTCCCGTACCACGCCGTCCGCGTCAGGCTCCCGTCGATCTCGCGGCTGACCTCGTCGGTCGTGTTCTTGTACACCTGGCGGGCGGCGATCGCGCTGACGCTGGTGATGACGAGGACGAACACGAGGGTGGCCGCCGCCCCGACCGTCAGCGGGCCGCGGAGCTTCCGCCACCACGCCCGCTTCTTCAGGAGCGAGACCACCGCCCCGGCGTCGCGCGGCCGGCGGGCCGGGTCGGTGGCGAGGCACCGGTCAATAACATCGGCCAGAAGCGAGTCTATGAGTTTCCAGTGGGCGGCCGGCGCCGGCGCAGCGAGGACGCCGTCGCGGTACGCGGCCAGCTTCGTGTCCAGGTGCTCGGTCCGCTTGATGGTGCGCAGCAGCGACTCCTCGCGCCGCGGCGGCTCGCCGGTCAGCAGTTCGTACAGCAGCGCCCCGAGGGCGTACACGTCCCACGAACTGTCCGACCGGGCCTTCTTGAGCGCCGCGTCGGCCTGGTCGGGCGGCATGTAGAAGAACGTGCCGAGGGCGGGGGTGTCGTCGGTGGCGAGGTGGGCCTGGCCGAAGTCGGCGATGAGCGGCTCGGCGGGGTGGGCCGGGTCGGGCTGGTGGAGGAGCACGTTCCGCGGCTTCAGGTCGCAGTGGTGGATGCCGCGGCGGTGGACGGCGGCGAGCGCCTCGGCGACGCGGGTGAACAGCCGCACCGCCTCGGCCGCCGGCACCACGGGCTGCGGCCGCTTCGGCGGCGGGGCGGCGTCGGCGGCGGCCTTCGCCTCCTTCACCCGGTCGGCGAGCGACCCGCCGTTTGCCAGCGGCATGACATAGTACGGCGGCTGCTCGTGGGACCCGCGGCGGACCTGCTTGACGGTGACGATGCCGTGCGTCCCCTCCAGCGCCTGGAGGAACTTCACCTCGCCGAGCATCGCCACCCACTTGTCGTCGCCGGCCGACAGGAACTTGATGGCGACGGACTCGCCGGTGTCGAAGTTGTGCGCCTCCCAGACCGACCCGAACGCCCCGGTGCCGATCGACCGCAGTAGTTTGTACTCGCCGACGTCGATCACCTCGCGGTTGATCTCGACCCAGTGGTCGAGATCGCGGATCATCTGACCGGACGGCGGCCCGGACCCGGACGCGCCGGGGGCGGGCTGGCCGGCGCGGTACGTCATGGTGTGCATGACGACCGCCTTCCACCCGCCGGCGGTGCGGGTGCGGCCGTCCTCGTCGTCGTCCGGTGGGGGTGGGGCGACGGGCGCGCGGGCGACGGTGGTGCCGTCGTCCAGAGGAGCGGGGCAAACGGGTTCGTCGGGCGGGGGAGACATCGGGGACTCGGGCGGTGCAGAGTCAACCGAGTGTACTTTACCCCGCGCCGCCCGCCTCATCAATTTCGACAGCCCGGACGACCGGCATTTTCGCCCCCCGCCGGCCGCGAAGCCGACCCAGATTGCCCCACTTCACCGCCGCCCGCGACTCCGCAAGCCGAACACTTCTCACCGGCGGTCGGTCTCTGTACACCGGCAGTTCCTCTCCCGCCCACGGGGATCGTGCGTGCTCCACCCGGTTGAGTTGGTTCTCGCGCTCCTGGCGGTCGCGGTCGGGCTGGGGATCGCGGCGCGGCGCGTCGGCGTACCGTACCCGATCCTGCTCGTCGTCGGCGGGTTGCTCCTCGGCCTCCAGCCGTGGCTCCCGCCCGTCCGGCTCGACCCGCAACTGGTGCTGTTGCTCTTCCTCCCGCCGCTGCTCTACGCGGCGGCGTTCCAGACCGAGTGGGCCGACTTCCGCAAGTACCTCCGCCCGATCCTGCTCCTCGCCATCGGGCTGGTACTGTTCACGACCGCCGTGGTCGCGGCGGTGGCGCACCACCTGATCGGCCTGCCGTGGCCGGTCGCGTGCGCGCTCGGGGCGATCGTGTCGCCGCCGGACGCGGTCGCCGCCGTGGCCGTCACCCGCCGGCTGCGGGTGCCGCCGATGGTCGTGACGCTGCTCGAGGGCGAGAGCCTGGTGAACGACGCCTCGGCGCTGGTGATCCTGCGGGTGGCGGTCGTGGCGGCGGCCGGGACGTTCTCGGCGGCCGACGCGGCGGCGCAGTTCGTCGCCGTGTCGCTCGGCGGCGTCGCCATCGGGTTGGTCGGCGGGTGGCTCGCCATCCGCCTGCACAACTGGCTCGACCGCCGCGACCTGGCTGACAGCAAGCTGACGATCACGATCACGCTGCTGACGCCGTTCGCCGTGTACCTGCCGGCGGAGCACCTGCACGTGTCGGGCGTGTTGGCGGCGGTGGCGGCCGGGCTGTACGTCGGGACGCGCTGCGAGGACGTGTTCACCCCGGTGCTGTACGACGAGGCGCGGGCGGTGTGGGAGTGGATCGAGTTCCTGCTCAACAGCCTGATCTTCATCCTGATCGGGTTCGCGCTCCGCCCCGTGCTCGACGGGCTGAGCGACGGCTACGACCCGCTCGACCTGCTCGGCTACGCCGCGGCCGTGAGCGCGGCGGTGATCGCGGCCCGGCTGGCGTGGATGTACCCGGGCGCCTACGTCCCGCGCTGGCTCGACCGGGTGCTGTTCGGCCTCCCGACGCCCTACCCGCCGCCGCGGGCGGTGTTCGTGGTCGGGTGGACGGGGATGCGCGGGGTGGTGTCGCTGGCGGCGGCACTGGCCCTGCCGGACATCGGCGGAAAGCCGTTCCCCCACCGCGACCTGATCCAGTTCCTGACGTTCTGGGTGATCTTCGCCACGCTCGTCGGCCAGGGGCTGACGCTGCCGTGGGTAATCCGGGGGCTCGGCGTCAGCGGCTCGGCAGTTGCACCGGAGGACGAGGGCCCACACGACTTAGAGGACCGACGATGACGCGAGTACTGTGTGCGGCAGGGTTTGCGGTGATCCTGGTGGCGGGTGGCGATGGCAGCGCGACCGGGCAAGAGAAGGACTCGCCGATCGACCCGGCGAAGCTGATCGGCAAGTGGGAGCCGGTGGAGGCGAAGAAGGACGCGGCGTCGGTGGTCGAGTTCGCCCGCGGCGGCAAGTTCGTGCTGAAGGCCGGCGTCGGCGGCAAGACCGAGACGTGGGAAGGGACGTACGCGGTGACCGGCCAGAAGCTGAAGATCAACGTGAAGATCGGCGAGAAGGCGGTGACCGAGGAGCTGGTCATCCTCAAGCTGGGCGATGACCTGTTGGTGACCGAGGACTCGAAGGGGAAGAAGGAGTCGCTGAAGCGCGTGGGGTCGTGACCTGTTCGACCTCGCCGTGACCCCACAGCGCCGCCCGGGGCTAGCCCCGGGCTATCGAATTTCAGGCCGTCGGCCGGCTTTGCAACGATAGGTCTGAAGACGTGAACGTAGGGTGCATGGGCGATTACCTATCCTCGCCACCCTGCCATATTCGGACCTGTCGTTGCAAAGCCCCGGTGGGGAACAAGAGTTCCCGGTCGTCCCGAACCCCGGCGATGCGGACGAACACGTCGTCCGGAGGTGTCGGTGACAGGGCGTGCTCGAACGCACCACGAACCGCGACTGCCATCGGGCGGTGGGCAAGGAACCGCTTCCGAGCGGCATCCATCGGCCTCCGTGCCGCCCCCCCCGAGTATCGCGCAACCCCGTCACCGTAGGCTGTTGAGGACGATGCCTGAGCGTGAAGGGGGATGGAAGCTTCACCTCACGGTGTGTCAGTCCAGATTCGGCACCGGGAGTCCGCTCGCGGTCGTACAGAGATCCTGAAGGGTGAGCAGCGGGGTGGCGTCGGCCAAAAACCGCACCGACCCGTCGCACAGGGCCACGTTCGCCCCGCCGGTATGCCCGCTAGCGAACGCGAACAGCCGCTTGTAGTATTCCGGGTTGGTCGCCCCCGTCGGCGGCGTGGCCAGGGTCGGCGGGATGCGGTAATTCACCCCGACCAGGGCCGACCGCTGGATGAAGAACGGCCCCCCGCTCCACGCCGCGTACCCTTCCATCGTGTCCCCGGTCGTCCCCATCAGCTGACCCCACCGGGGGTCGCGGTGGTAGCCGTCCCCGAACATCACCGTGTTGCTCGTCCCGTCGGTGACGGCCAGCAGCTTCACGGCCGAGTCGTTGTAGAACACCCCGTCCCTGGCGTTGACCGCCGGCAGCTGTGCCCCGGTGTTCGCCCCGTAGCTCGACAGCCCCTCGAACTTCCCGTCCGGGACGAACAGCCCGAACACGCCCCGGTTGTAGACCCGCACCGGGAACGGGTCGGACGGGCAGAGCAGCCCCGGCACGACCGTAGCCATGAGCGAGTTCGCCCCGCCGGCCCCTCGGGCGGCGAGCGACCCGGCGGCCACCCACCGGTCGTACAGCGGCCCCTGCTCCAGGTACGGGAACAGATGGACGGTCCACGGGCCGACCGCGCCGTTGTTGTGGGGCGGCAGCTTCTCGTAGGTCGCGTGGAAGTTGTGGGCGGCCAGGGCGAGCTGCTTCAGGTTGTTCGAGCACTTGGCGCGGGCGGCGGCCTCGCGGACCTTCTGGACCGCGGGCAGGAGCAACCCGATCAGGATGGCGATGATGGCGATCACCACCAGCAACTCGATCAGCGTGAACGCACGGCGGGGCATGGCGACTCCGGGAGTGGGGCTACTTCGGCTCGACGGCGATGTCGAAGGTCGTCGGTCCCGGCCCGACGCGCACGCCGCGCAACGGTGTGCCGGCGGACTCGCCGTATCGGGTCGGCACCCGTGAGGTCTTCCGACCCGCCCCGGCCTTCGGCCCGTCCGGAGTCGGCTCGCCGGACTCGGGGTCGACGCCGGCCGCGGGCGGAACGAGGTACAGGTCGGCGTCCCGGAGCAGGACGCGGTGGGTGCCGACCGGGACGCCGACCTTCTGGGCGGGGTCGTGGGGGATGCGGTAGCGGCCGCCCGCGTCCGTGTACGCGGCGTAGTCCCGGCCGGGCGTACCCGGTTCCGGCACGAAGACCACCTCGACGTTCCCGAGGGGACGACCGGCGATAGTGACGGTGCCCTCGACCGCGGCGAGGGGCGGGGCGGACGGCCCACAGCCGGCGAGGCCGACAAACAGGACGAGGAGCGGGAAAAGTCGCACGGGTGGGGACACCTCTCGGGAATAGTTATACAAAGTATTTCAAAGTATCTCTATCGTCAATCGGGATATCGAGGTGGCGTGATGGGGCAGTTGCGATGGGTCGCCGCGGTGTTGTGCGCGACCGCGGTGTCGCACCCGGTCTGGGCCGGCGGCGTGCCGCGAGCGCAGTGCTTCCCGGTCGAGGAGCTCCCGCCCGCGCTCCGGGCGCGGGCCGAAGGCGTCCTGCTCGACGCCCTGGACCGCGAGGCGTTGTTCACCCTGGTGGGCGGGTCGAAGCCGGTCAGCGAGGGGTTCTGGTCGGTGAAGTGGAAGGTCGGTGCCGAGTCGTCGGACGAGCTCGACGAGGCGCGGCGGGTGCTGAAGACGTTCCGGTGCGGGGACGCCCTCCACGCCGACATGCTCGTGTTCCGTGCCCCACTGGACAAGTCGAGGCTGGCCCACGCCTTCGTCGTAAACGTGCCGGCGCTCCGGGCGAAGGTCCGGGAGGAGCCGGCATTCTGGCTCCGGCTCGGGGTCACCCCGCACGCGCACCCGGCGGCCGTGATGCCGCTGGTCGAGGCGGCCGACCCGCTGGACCGGTTCCGGGGCTTCGGGTACGCCTTCGGCTACCCGCGGCACGCGGTCGAGTTCTACGTCGGGGCGGCCGAGCAGGAGAAGCGGACGGGGGTGTTCGTGAAGCGGGACTTCGTCCACCTGCCGACGTTCGGGTCGGAGAAGGGGCGGTTCGTGTGGGCGGTGCCCAAGGGGCAACCGGAGACCGACGCGGACCGGGCGGTGCGAGCGGCGGCGGCTCCGGTCCTGGAGGCGTACCGGCAGCGGCGGGCGTACTACGTCGGCGCGGGGAGGCCGGGTGTGGTGGAACTGCTACGAGACTGGTTCGACGACGGGACGGGGTGGTGCGACCCGGCGAACGCCTCGTTGGGTGCCTTCGTCCCGCCGCCGGCCGCCGGCCGTGCGTGCGTCCCACCACCGGAGCGACACCTGTTCCGAATCCGTCGTCGGTAGCGCCCCAGCGTCACCGTGAGGGACAGGGCCAGCCGCCGTCGTCCCCGCTCATCACGGCACCGCTCGCGGCCCCGGTGGGGGCAGGTGAAGTTCGTCGTCGGCCAAGTCGGGCTCGTTCCGTCCGAACCAGGATCACTCGTCGGGAGTAGCCTCGGTGCTGTCACGATCGTGTCCTCGCGTCGCGGAGGTTCAGGGCGTACCCCGGTGCTCCACCCGGCTGGGTTGTTCGGGTACGGCGGGCCATCGCAACGGGGTGCCGGCTTTGAAGGCGAGCGATTCTCCCTGGAAATCGCAGCTGAAAGTCCTGGTCGGGTGGGGATGACACGAGAGACTGTTGCGAGAGGTGTCGTACCGGATCGGGTGGATCGGTATCCGTGGGGCCGGTTGGAAACCGGCCCCACGGATGCGCAGCAACCGGACTTGGTATCAGTCTGCAATCAATCGGCCTACCACGGGGCGGTCACGATGCCGGGGTGGCGACCGGCGATAGCGAGACCGGGTGCGTGCCTCCCCGAATGGGCCACGGGACCATCCGCCGCCACAGGCCGTCGCCCACGACGAGCGAGTGGTACAGGACCGCGGCCAAGTGCGAGAGGATCACCACGAGGAAGCCGGCGGCGAGCACGGTGTGGGTCGTCCGCAGGCCGGCGTATAGCGCGGCGCTGTGCGGGAGGATCTCGGGCAGCCGCACCGAGCCCCACATCAGGACCGGGAGGTGCGCGGCTGACAGCATCCCCCACCCCACCAGCGGCAGGGTGATCATCAGCGCGTACATCGTGTACTCGGCCGCCGTCGCCGCCAACCGTTCGCGCTTCGACACCGACGCGGGGAGTGGCGGGGGCGGGTTGAACAGCCGATTGGCGAGGCGGAGGACGGCCAGCACGAGGACCGCAATCCCGAGCGGCCGGTGGACCGCCACGAGCGCGTGGTACTGCCCCAGCGACGCGACCATCGCCGAGCCGATCCCGAGCATCGTGAGGATCATCGCGGCCATCACCCAGTGCAACAGCCGCGCGACGGCGGTGAAGTGGCGATTGTCGGTGGGCACAGCTACTTCCCCTTTTGGGTGTCGGCCGGGGTGACCGCGGCCGGTTGCCGTGGCTCACCCGCCCGCCGGGTGTACGACCGCATGTAGACGGCCGACCGCGCGCTCAGGAGCGGGTCGTCCGACGGCGCAATGCCCGCCGGCAGGACGAGCGGGTCGAACGTGATGTCGGTGGACGGCGCGGTGTCGTCGCTCTCCACCCCGTCCAGCACCACGGTCCCCGCGTCCACCCGCTCGCGGCCGGTGGGCCAGGGGGTCGTGGCGTCGTCGGTCGGGTCGCCCGGTTGACCCACGACCAGGATCAAATGCCACCGGAGGGGCTGCCGGTGGATGTGCGCGACGAGGTCGGCGAACAGGTAGTTCTTGTCCGGGGGCGCGGCGGCCGGGGCGGCTGCGACGAACGGCTGCTCGGGGACCAGCTCCCAGCGCACCGGAGTCGTTGTCCCGTCCGTGGTCGTGAAGCGGAACGCGTTGAGGCCGTAGTACGCGGTGTTGTCGAACCCGGACGACACGGGCTGGCTCTTGAGCATCCCGAGCACCCGCTCGGTGTCCGGGTGGCGCGCCAGGAACGCCTTCGTCCGGGCCGGGTCGGGCTTGCCCGTCTGGGGGTCGGGCTTCGAGGCTTCGAGGTTCTCGTGAAACGCCTCCGGGGTGCGGAAGGGGAAGACGGGGAGATTGATCGTCGCGGTCCGCCAGAGTTCCCCGTCGGGCGCGGTGAACTGGAGGCCGAGCCCGCGCACGGCCCCGGGACTGTCGGCGGCGTACGGCTGACCGCCCCCGAGCGAGAAGCGCCCGATCACCGGCACCCGGCCGGGGCGGAAGACGGCCGCCCGCGACAGCCGTTCCCCCTGGCCGTTGCTGTCGAAGTACCCGCTGACCCCGACCCCCTTGGCGTGGTTCCGGCGGAACCCCGGCTGGGCGCCACCGGCCTGCTCGAAGGTGTCGGTGAACCGGTCCGGGGTCAGCCGGTTCGGGGTGAACCAGCCGCGGAGGTACACGAACGCCCCTGCGACTACGGCGAGGATCGCCCCGATCAGCGCCAGCCGGGCAATGATCCGGGGCACGACGGGTGGTGAAGCAGTCGCGTTCGCCGGTTGGGGTTCCATTGCGGTCTCCACGTCGGTGCAGGTTCGTGATGACGCGACGCGGCGCTACTTCCGTCAACCGCCGCTTGTGGGCGGGATGACGGCCACGTCGGCTCCGGCGGGGACGACCGTGTCGTCGTCGGCGTACTCGGCGGCCACGGCCACGGCCGAACACGCGAGAAGGTCGGCGAGCGCCGGGTACGCTTCCGCCAGCCGCACGCGAAGGCCGCCGACGGTGAGGCCGGGCGTCCACCGCACGTCGGCCGTACCCGCTCCCACAATGTCTCGGGCGCGGGCGAACAGCAGGACGGGAATGGTCATGTCCGCTCCGCGGTCGGTCCGCCGGGAACGTTCACGCGCCCGGCGTCGGAGTACACGTTGAACCGGCCGTCGCGGACGAACCCGAGCAGCGTCATGCCGGACTCGCGCGCCAGATCGACGGCCAGGCTGGACGGCGCGCCGACCGCGACCAGCGCCGGCGCCCCGGCAATCGCGGCCTTCTGAACCAACTCAAAACTCACCCGGCCGCTGACGAGGATGAGCCGATCGGCGAGGGGCACCCGGCCGGCGCGGAACTCCGCCCCGATCAGCTTGTCCAGGGCGTTGTGCCGCCCGACGTCTTCCCGTAGGGCCAAAAGCCGGCCGCCGGCATCGAACAGGGCCGCAGCGTGGATGCCGCCGGTGCGCGCGAAGCCCGGCTGGCCGCCCCGCAACGCGGCGGGCAGGGTGTGAACCACCCGCGCGTCCAGTCGCGGCTCCGCAGGCGCAAGCCGATACCGGCGGGCGACGGTGACCGCGGCGATGGAGCGCTTCCCGCACACGCCGCAGCTGGACGACACGAACGAGTGCCGCTCCAGGCACGCCGGGTCGAACGACACCCCGCGCCGCAGCACCGCGGTCACGACGTTCGGGGCTTCGGCCTCCAGGTCGTCCAGGTCGTCCCGCGCGGCGATGACTCCTTCCGTACACAGGAACCCGGCCGTCAGGTCGAAGTCGTCGCCCGGGGTCCGCATCGTGACGGCCAGCGGCACCGGACGGGCGCCGCTCACGGCGATGCGGATTTCGAGCGGCTCCTCCACGGAGAGCTCATCGCGCGTCGCGGCGGCCGTCTCCCCCGTCACCCGCGTCACGGGTACGCCGGCCACGCCCGGCTCGCGGCGGTCGCCGGTCATGCCTTCTCCCCGGCGGGCTTCACTTCGACGACGACGTGCTTCATCAGTGGTTGATCGCTCTGGGTGCTGTAGTCGCCGATCGGGCAGAGGACGTTGAGCTCCGGCATGTAGCCGATGACGCAGCCCCGCGGGATGTCGTACGGGATCGCCAGGTAGTTGCGCACGCGTCGGGTCGAGCCGTCCTTGGCGAAACTGGTCAGGTCGACCGGGTCGAACTTGCTCAGGCCGCGCTCCTGCATGTCCTCGGTGTTCATGAACACCAGGGTCCGCAGGTTCTTGACGCCCCGGTAGCGGTCGTTGTCGGAGTAGATGGTCGTGTTCCACTGGTCGTGCGACCGGACCGTCGCCAGGAGCAGTCGCCCGGGGGGCGGGGCGGCGTCCGCCAGCTCGGGCGCTGAGAAGTTGGCCCGGCCGGTGTCGGTGAGGAAGACCAGCTCCCGCGCCGGCTGCTTCAGCCGAAACCCGAGCGGTTGGCGGACGCGCCGGTTGAAGTCCTCGAAGCCCGCGACGGCCTCGGCCATCTTGTCGCGGATGGTGTCGTAGTCAGCGGCGTAGGCGTCCCACGGGGTTCGGGTGTGCGGGAGCGCGGCCTTCGCCAGGCCGGCGATGATCGCCACCTCGGAGCGGAGCGCGGGCGAGCCCGGCTCCTTCATCCCGAACGACAGGTGAACCATGCTCATCGAGTCCTCGACGGTGATCCCCTGCACGCCGGCCTTGCCATAGTCCTTCTCCGTGCGCCCCAGGCACGGCAGGATGAGGGCGTCGCGCCCGTGGACGAGGTGGCTGCGGTTGAGCTTGGTGCTGACCTGCACGGTCAGGTCGCAGTTCCGGATCGCCGGATACGCGTACGCCTGGTCCGGGACGGCGAGGGCGAAGTTCCCGCCCATGCCCACGAACACCTTCACCTCGCCCCGGGCCATCGCCGGGAGCACGCGGACCGTGTCGAGCCCCCAGGCGCGGGGCGACGTGATGCCACACGCCGCGTCCAGGCGGGCGAGCCAGGCCTCGTCGGGCCGGTGGTCGATCCCGCAGGTCCGGTTCCCCTGGACGTTCGAGTGCCCGCGGATGGGGCACGGGCCGGCCCCCTCCCGGCCGATGTTGCCGCGGAGGAGGAGCACGTTGACGATCTCGCGGATCGTGTCGACCGCGTGCTCCTGCTGCGTGACCCCGAGGCACCAGCTGATGATCGCCGACCGCGACTTGCGGTACACCTCGCCCACCTCGCGGATCTGCTTCTCCGCAACGCCCGACTGCCGCTCCAGTTCGGCCCAGCTCGCCGCCTCGACGGCGGCGCGGTACGCCTCGAACCCCGCAGTGTGGTGCTTGATGAACTGGTGGTCGATGGCGGTCGGGTCGGTCTCGGCGGCCTCGAACAGGTGCTTGGCGATGCCGCGCACGAGGGCCATGTCGCCGGCCACCCGCGGCTGCACGTTGAGGGTGCTGGTCCGGGTGGACCAGAACGCCGCCATCCGCAGCATCTCGTGCGGGACGATGGTGCGGGTCGCGGCGCCCTCGATCATCGGATTAACGTGGACGATCTGAGCGCCGCGGCGGTACGCCTCGGCTAGCGACGTGATCATCCGCGGCGCGTTCGACGACGCGTTCACGCCCATGACGATCAGGCAGTCCGTCTTCTCCCAGTCGTCTAGGTCCACGGTCCCCTTGCCGGTGCCGATGGCCGCCATCAACGCCCGCCCGCTGGCCTCGTGGCACATGTTCGAGCAGTCGGGCAGGTTGTTCGTGCCGAGCTCGCGGGCGAGGAGTTGGTACAGGAACGTCGCCTCGTTCCCGAGCCGGCCGGACGTGTAGAACGCGGCCCGGTTCGGGTCGCCGAGGGCCTGGACGTGCCGGCCGAACAGGGCGAACGCCTCGGCCCACGTCACCGGCACGTACTTGTCGGTCGCGGCGTCGTACCGCATCGGCTCGGTCAGCCGGCCGACGTCCTCCAGGGCGAAGTCGGTCCAGTCCATCAACTCGGTGACCGTGTGCGCGGCGAAGAACTCGCGCATCACCCGCTTGCGGGTCATCTCCCAGGTCGCGTGCTTGATCCCGTTCTCGCAGATGTCGAGCCGCAGCCCCTTGCGGTCGTCCGGCCAGGCGCAGCCGGGGCAGTCGTACCCGCCGTTCTCGTGGTTCATGTTGAGGACGGCGCGGGTGCCGTCGATGAGCTCGTGCTGGGTCAACAGCACCAGACTCACGCTCTTGGCCGCGCCCCACCCGGCGGCCGGGTGGTGGTAGTCCTTCTGGGAGTATTTCCCGCCGGCGTTCGGGCCGAACCCGGGCGTCGGGGTGGGCTTCCCGTTGGCCGTCGCGTCGGACATCGATCATCCTCCCATCGGGTGAGACCGCCGGGGCGTCCAGAACACCCAGTACGTACAGACCGTGTACCCCAGAACGAACGGCATCCCGATGCCGGCGATGAGGAGCAGGTTGGCGAGCGTCCCGGGCGACGACGCCGCGCCCCACACGGTGAGGTTGTGCTCGGCGCCGGTGCTCGAAACGATCATGTTCGGGTAGAGCGCGGCGCCGAACAGGAAGGTGAACGCGGCGATCACCGCCGCCGACGACACGAACGCCCAGTGCGGGTTGCCGCGCGCGAGCGTCCGGGGCAGGTTGGCGACCGCCAGCACGTTGAGCACCGGCACGACCGCCAGCCACGGGTGCCGCTCGAACGCGGCGGTCGCGGACGGGACGGCGATGAGCGTGACCACAGTGGTCAGGACAAACAGCGCCAGGAACGCACCGAAGGCCCGCCAGGCCCACCGCGTCACGCGCTCGCGCAGGTCGCCGGTGGTCCGCAGTTGGAGGTAGATCGCCCCGTGCATGGCGAACGTGGCGAGGGCGAACAGGCCGACCAGCGCGGGGTACGGGCGCAGGAGCGCGAGCGGCTCGGTCCCGACCTCGCCGCCCGGCCCGAGCGGGAGGCCGGCGATCGCGTTGCCCACCGCCACGCCGAAGATGAACGTGACCAGGGCGCTCGCCAGGCTGAAGGCCACGTCCCACGCGAACCGCTCGCGGGCCGTCTCGGCGAGGTGCCGGAACTCGACCGCGACGGCCCGGAAGATGAGCGCCACGAGCACGACCATGAACGGCAGGTACATGGCGGTGAGGGCCGCGGCGTAGGCCACCGGGAACGCCGCGAAGAGCGCGCCGCCGAAGACGACGAGCCACACCTCGTTGCCGCTCCAGAACGGCCCGATCGACTCGACCAGGGTCTCGCGCTCGGCGTCGCCCCGGGCGAACAGGTGGAGGATGCCGACGCCGAGGTCGAAGCCATCGAGCACGGCGTAGCCGACCAGGAACACCCCGAGCAGTCCGAACCAGATGGTGGGCAGGTCCATGTCACCCTCCCTGTCCGGGGGCGGACTCGGTGTGCCCGAGTACGGCGTGCGTCACCCCACCTCCGGAGCCGCGCTCGGTCGCGGTGGCCGACACTGAGCTGTCCACCGCGACACCGGGGATGGGTTCGAGCCCGCGCTGGATGAGCCGGTTGAGGAGCCGCACCCAGACCACGAAAAGGAGGGCGTAGACGAGCCCGTACAGCACGATGACGCCGAGCACCTGCGACGGCGGGAGGGACTGGGAGTGGGCGTCGCGCGTGCGGAGCAACCCCTGCACGACCCACGGCTGCCGGCCCACCTCGGTCGCCACCCACCCGGCCTGGTTCGCGGCGTACGGCAGGACCACCGCCGCGACGAACACCCACAAAAGCAGCCGGCGCTCGAACAGCCGGCCGCGGACCCACTGGAGGACGGCGAGCCCCACGAGCCCGGCCATCGCGCCCCAGGTGTAGACCATCACGTGGTAGGTGGCGAACGGGATGACGACGGGCGGGCGGTCCTGGGGCGGCACCCGGTCGAGGCCCGGCACCGGCCGGGCCGGGTCGCCCGAAACCAGGAAGCTCAGCAGTCCGGGCACCGAGACGCTGTAGTCCAAACGCTGTTCGGCGTCGTTCGGCCAGCCGACCAGGGCCATCCCGGTACCACCGCCGCTCGTCCGGTAGAGCCCCTCGTAGGCGGCGAGTTTCGCCGGCTGCGTTTCGGCGACCTTGCGGGCCTGCGTGTCGCCCGACACGGCGATCGCCGCGAGCCCGGCGGCCGCGAACACGAGTGCCACCTGGAACGCCTTCCGCGCCGGCTGCTCGTTCCGCCCGCGTAGGAGATGCCAGGCCGACACGCTCATCACGAAGAACGCGCCGAGGACGTACGCCCCCAGGAGGACGTGGATCACCCGGTGGACCGCCGAGGGGTTGAACACCATCGCCCAGAAGTCCACGACCTCGGCCCGCGGCACCCCGGCGTGCATCACGATGTGGTGGCCGGCGGGCGTGTTCATCCACGAGTTGGCGACCACGATCCACAGGGCCGAGAACGTCGCCCCCAGGGCGACCATCACCGTGGCGAAGAAGTGCAGCCGGGGCGACACCCGGTCCCACCCGAACACGAGGACGGCCAGGAACCCCGACTCCAGGAAGAAGGCGAAAATCCCCTCCGCGGCGAGGGCCGAGCCGAACACGTCGCCGGCGAACCGCGAGAACCGCCCCCAGTTACTCCCGAATTGGAACTCCATGACGATGCCGGTCGCCACCCCGACGGTGAAGTTGACGGCGAACACCCGGGTCCAGAACCGGCCCAGGGCGCGGTAGTCCGGGTCGCCGGTGCGGCGGTGCAGCCACCCGAAGGCGATGAGGATCATCCCCAGGCCGATCGACAGCGGGGGGAAGATGTAGTGGAACATGATCGTCAGCGCGAACTGCACCCGCGACAGCGTCAGCGTGTCGAACTCCATCGGGGCTCCTCGGGTGTCGGTGCCGGGTGCGGCGTGGCCGCTACTGGCAACCCCCGGACGGGTTGGAGAACGCCCACTCGTCGTCCCGCTCGTCCCCCGCGGGCCGGTCCAGGCAGGCGAAGTCCTTTTCTAGGATCACACGGACGGTTCCTCCGTTGACGGGCTGCTCGTGGTCGAAGCCCACGGACTCACCCTCGGCCCACGCCTCGGCGTCTTCGGGGTCGATGGTCAGCACGAGCCGGCCCGCGTGGTAGTGGGCGTGCGGCCGGCCCGGCGGGGCGACGCCGACCACCACCGCGTAGGTGAACGTGTGATCGACCCCCGGGCCGAAGCGGATGGTGTCGAGAACGTGACCGAGTCCGAGGAGCTCGGCCACGTCCTTCCGGTCCATCCGAACGCGGACCGAGTTCTTGCGCAGGCGCAGTTTCATCTCCGTACCTCGCGGTACCGGGTGCGGGCGACACCGGTGTGTCACGGACTGAGGCGGGGCTTAGGCAACGCCCATGCCGGCCCGAACGGAATCGCGGTTCGCGCCACGACCAGCGGCACAAAGCCCGTTGCGCCCGGGACGACCTCGGCTATTCGCCCGGCCGTGAGAATTGGGTTTCCAGCTTGGACAGAACGTCACCTCGTGGTGTGGCCGCTCGCCGCACACGGGACGGTATTTCGGCCGATCGAGCGTGCGGCATGGGCTCTGCAAATGCGCTATTCCCGTCCGGCTATAACGACACTTCAACCCGAGGACGGAAGCCCATGCGGACCCACCGCGGATTCACGCTGATCGAGCTGTTGGTCGTGATCGCCATCATCGCGATCCTCATCGGGCTGTTGCTCCCGGGCGTGCAAAAGGTCCGCGCGGCCGCCGCGCGGATGCAGTGCGCCAACAACCTGCACCAGATCGGGCTGGCGGTCCACAACTACGAAGGGACGCTCGGCGTGTTCCCCAAGTACCGGCGGTGCGACACCAGCGGCGGCGTGGACGCGGACTGCTTCGCGCTGGCCTCGGCCACCACCTGGACCGGCCCCGGTGAGGTGTGGTGGGCGCCCTACGACAACCGCCCCGCCCCCTCGACCACGACCATCGCGCAGGGGAGCCCGAACGCGGACAACACGTACAGCAACGGCGGCTACCCGGCCGGGCTGCTGTGGCCCTACATCGAGCAGAACGTGAAGACGTTCAAGTGCCCCACCGGGATCGACCCGGCGACCGGGCAGGCGTTCCAGTGCAGCTACGGGATGAACTACGTGAACGGCGGGCCGAACGGGAAAAGCCTGGTGTACCTGACCAACGGGAACGGCGCGTCGAACATCCTGATCGTCTGGGACCACGGCAAGACGCCGGGGTGCGCGGACTCCACCCACGCGGCGACGGCGGCCAACCCGCGCGCACCCTGGCCGTACCCGGACACGACCAACCCGAAGACCCACTACCCGGACCAGCGGCACACCAGCGTGTTCAACGCGCTCTACTGCGACGGGCACGTGGTCGGCCTGACCGCGGACGGGCTGAGTCAGATCGGCGCGGTCCAATTTCTCGCGTACGGGACGCTCCCCACGTTCCCGTGAGCCGCACCGCGCCGCGGGTTGATCTGGACAGGGTCCTCCGGTCCCGGGTATCGGCGCGCCCTGAATCCAGTACTCCCGGACGCGCCGACACCCACCAGGAGTCTCGGCGTTCCCTGGCTTGCCGCGATGCTCCGTCCCACCCGGATCGCCTCGCTCGTCGTCGCGCTGGGCGCGGTCGGGTGTGTCCGTTCACCGGCACCGGTCGATCCCGCGGGGTTGGCAGGGCGGATCACGGCTCCGCTCCCGGCGGAGCCTCCTCCCGCCCCTCTCCCGGCCGGCGGGGCGGAGGCGCCCCCGCCGCCCGTCGGCCCTCCCGCCCCGGGCGCCGGGCCGCTCACGCTTGAGGACGCCAAGCTCCTCGCGGACCGGGTCAACCCCCAGCTCAACCGGGTTCGGGAGACCGTCGCCCGGGCGGCGGCCGAGGAGCGGGTCGTGTTCGCCGAGTTCCTCCCGTCCCTCACCCTGTCGCACGGGTTCGAGTACTCCACCTCGCACGCCGGGTTCGTCGGCGTGAAGCCCGGGAGGCGGTTCGTGCAGCTCCCGGTCCGGGGGCTCGGGCCGGGCGTTCAGGACTTCCAGGTGATCGACCTGGAGCTGCGCCACACCGTCTTCGAGTTCGGCAAGCGGCTCGCGCGCCACGACCAAGCGGTGCTGCAACTGGGCATCACCCGGCTCCAGACCGAGCGCGCCCGGCAGGCGGTCGGGTTCGACGTGAGCGTCCGGTACGCCGAGGTGCTGGAGGCGTATGCCGCCCGCGCCGTGGCCGAGCGGACGGTGGACCGGGCCGAGGCCGTGCTCCGGGACGCGGTGAATCTGGAGAAGCGCGGGGTGCTGACCCGGGAGGACGTCCTCCGCGCCGAGGTGCAGTTGGCGGACGCCCGCCAGGCCCGCACCACCACGCAGAGCGGGGTTCACATCACGTTCGCCGCGCTCAACCGGGCGATCGGCATCCCCGTCGGGTTCCCGACCCGCGTCACCGAGGTCGCCGTGGCCCTGCCGGGCAACGACCCGGCGGCTCCGAATGCCACCCCACCGGACCCGGCGTCCCGCGTGTTCGGGCTCAAGCTAGAAGAATGTCTGGACTTCGCCGTCCGGAGCCGCCCGGAACTGGTCGTGGTCCAGAAGGCGATCCAGTCCACGGCGCGGGGCGTCGACGCCACCCGCGCCGACTTCCTCCCGACGTTCGAGACCCGGGCGACCGGGTCGTTCGTGGAGGGGTCCGCGGTCCAGAACTCGAGTGTGTTCGACGCCGGGATCTTCCTGAAGTGGGACTTGCTCGCCGGTGGGCGGCGGGTGGGTCAGCTCCAGGCCGCCGAGTCGGACGTCCGGGCGGCGGTCGCGGAGGCGCAGCAGATCTGCGACACCATCGCGTTCGAGGTCCACGTCGCGTTCGCCAACATCGAGGACGCCCGGGAGCGGATCGTGCAAACCCGCACCGCCGTACAACAGGCCACCGAGACGCTCCGGCTGGTCCAGGCGCGGTACAACCGCGGCGACGCCAAGCCGACCGACGTCGTGGACGCCCAGACCGCCCTGACCCGCGCCGAGCAGAACGCCAACGACGCCCGCTACGCCTACCTGATCGCCCTGGCGCGGATGGAGTTTGCGACCGGGGTTCCGCTCCCCCGCCTGATCGAGGCGTCCCCGCCGACGCTACCCCCGGAGCGGCCCGGGGGCGTCGGCGGGAAGGGGCCGTAGGAACAGGCTCACGACCGCGGCCCCGGCTGCAATGACCGCGAAGTATTGGAGGATCGCCTGCGTCGCCCACACGGTGGCGTTCGCCTTCACCCAGGCCCCGACGACGTGGTTCGCCTGCGCGGGGAGGTCCGACGGGCGCGCGCTGAACGGCGCCAGCCGGTCCTGGATTTCGGCCGAGACGTCGGCGATCGGCGGCCGGTTCGACTCGATGGTCTGGCGGTGGAGGTCGAACAGCTCGGTGGCCCGCAGGTCGGTGAAGATGACGAGCAACCCGGCCCCGATCATGGTCGGGAGCACGCGCATCACGTTCTTGATGCTCGACGACGCGGCCACTTGCTCCCGGGTCAGGCCGTCGAAGTTGATGCAGATGACCGGCGACCCGGCCAGCCCGGCGCACCCGGCCCACACCGCCAGCACCGCCGCGAGCCAGCGCTTGTCCGTGAACAGGTCGATCCGGGCCAGTTCCCACGTGCAGACCGCCAGCCCGACCAGCCCGGCGACCAGCCGCAGCTTTCGGTTCGCCCGCGTTCCGAACCGGGACGTGAACAGGATGGCGAGGAGCATCGCGGGCACGCACGGGAGGAGCACCAGCCCGGTCGTGGTGCGCGGGTAGCCCCGGTCCACGACCATGTACCGGACGACCGCCAGGAGGACGACGGCGAAGACCGTGTCGGACGCGGCCTTGATGAGTACCGCCAGCGCGAACCGCCGGTTGCGCAGCAGCGACAGCGCGAAGAGCGGGTGGGGGGTTGTGAACTGCCGGACCCCGAACGCGACGAGCGAAACGACCCCGACGGCGTAGACCACGGCGGCCAGGTCGGACGTGGCCCACCCCCACAGCTGGAACCGGTTCAGCCCGATGAACAGGCACGTCGTCCAGGTGACGAGGAGCGCCAGCCCCGGGAAGTCGAACGGTTCGGGCGTGTCGCCCGGCGGCGTGTCAGCCCGGTGCGACTCGTACGCCAGGATCAGCACCACCCCGGCGAGCGCGGCGGGGGCGGCCACGACCGTCCGCCACGACGGCTCGTTGATCAGCGCCCCGCTCACGACCGGGGCGACGACGCGGCCGAGGTACAGGCCGGCGATGTACAGTCCGATCGACCAGTCGTGCCGGCCCGGGAATTCGAGCCAGAGGAGCGACAGGACCGTCGTGATCACGAGCCCGTTCCCGACCGCGGCGACGAGCGTCGTCGCGGCCAGCACCGTGTCGTCCCGGACCCACACCCCGCCCAGCCCGCCGACGGCGAAGAGGAGCAGCCCCGCGAAGTAGCACCGCCGCATCCCGAACCGGGACCGGAGCCAGGGGAGGATCGACATGCCGCAGAGCGTGCCGATGTTCGACGCGCCGGAGACCCATTGGAAGCGAAAGCGGTCCGAGCCGATGTCGGCGACCTCGAACGGCCCCGGCAGGTCGGGCAGCGTGCTGTGAACCCCGTAGAGCAAGGCCGCCGCGAACGCCCCCGCGGCGGCGAGGCGTTCCCGCGTGGTGAGCGGTGCCGGGGCGGCTCCGTTGAGGGGGGCGGTGTTCACTGCTTCGCGTCCGGGGCGAGCGGGACGACCGGACTCACCCCCTCGGCGGCGAGCGCCCGCATCCGGGCGGCCTCCTGAGCGGCCCAGTCGGCGTCGCCCGGGGTGTGCGAGATGGCGACCGTGACCGACAGCCCCGGGACGACGCGGCCGAGGCGGTCGTCCGGGTCGATGGCGATCCGCACCGGCACCCGCTGCGGCACGCGGGTGAACTCGCCCGTGCTGACGTCGCGGGGCACGAGCGCGAAGTTCGCCCCGGTCGCCTCGCCGGTCCACACCACCCGCCCGGTGAACCGCCGGTCGAACCGCTCCACCCACAGGATCGCGTGGTTCCCCGGCGCGATCCCCTCCAGCCGGTCCTCTTCCATGTTCGCGGTGACGTAAATCAGCTTCGGGTTGTAGACGCTGACGACCGGCGATCCGAGCGGGGCGTTGTCGCCGGGGCTGCGGTAGCGCTTCACCACGATCCCGTCGAACGGCGCGACGACGCGGCAGTTCTGGAGCTGCGTGAGCGCGGTGTCGACCGCCCGCCGGGCCTCCGCGAGTTCGGCGGTGCGAATCTCCACCTTCACCCGCCCCTCCTCGACCTGGAGGACGATGAGTTTGGCCAGCGCCAGGGTCTCGGTCGCCTTGTCGACCGTCTGCCGGCCGACGTCCACGTCGCGCTCGGCGATCCGGGTCTGCCCGAGATCGGCCTTCGCCGAGTCCAGCCGGGCGAGGGCCGCGACGTGATCGGCCGTGGCCGTGCCGAACGTCCGTGCCGCCTCCTCGGCGCGGATCTGCGGCACGGACTTCTCCTCGTAGAGCTTCTGGTAGCGCTCGTTATCTTCCTTCGCCTTGACGAGCACGGCCTTAGCGGCGTCGACCGCGGCGGCGGCGGCGGTCACGGCCTTCTCGGTCCGGACGCGCGTCACCTCGAGCCGCGTCTGGGACTCCTTCCACAGCGCCCCCGCGACGTCGAGTTCGCGCTCGGCGACCGCGACCTTCCGCGGGTACTCCTTCTCCAGCCGGTCGAGGGTGGCCGCCTCGAAGCGCAGGGCTTCTTCGGCGACCTTGACCTTGGACCGCGCCAGGTCGAGCACCCGCTGGGGGGGCGCCGGGTCGATCTCCGCCAGAACTTGCCCTTTGGAAACCCGGTCGTTCTCTTCAACAGAGACCCGCACCAGGAGCCCCGCCGTCTGCGGCGCGAGGTGGACGATCCGCGTCTCGACGAACCCGTCGTTCGTCATCGAGTGGGTGAACCGGTAGCCCCAGTACGAGAACGGGATGGCGAGGCCGAAGGCTACCGTGGTCAGGCCGACGCCCCAGACCAGCGCCCGCCCCCACCACCGGGTCGGCGACGGGCCGGACGACGGGGGCTCCGGGGTGTGGGTCGGGGGCGAAGGGTGTGCGGGCGGTACGGGGGTCGGTTCGGCCGTCGGCATGGTTCCGCTTCCCCTCCGCGCGAGCCCACCGCGGCAGCGCCGGGATGGCAACGCCTGTGCCGGGTGCGACGCGCCCTGATCGTTGGCAATCAGTTTACCGAGCTGGGCAGAAAGCTATCAGCCTCGGACCGCACCGTCCGGACCCGACGTCCGGCGCCGCTGGAGGGGTCGGTGACGTCGCGATCCTACACCGGTTCGGCCGGCTGGAGGTCGGCGAGGTGAGCGTTACCCTGGCGGTGAGCAGTCCGCACCGCCGGGAGGCGTTCGCGGCGGGGGAGTACGCCATCGACGCGCTGAAGTCGCTCGTGCCGATCTGGAAGGAGAACGCACCGGGCGGGGTCGAGGGCTGGGTCCACCAATCGACCGGTCGGGGGGCTCGCCGTCCCGGAATGACCAGGCGGTCGCGGAGGCGATCCGGCGGAGCGTGTGGGCGAAGTGGGCGGGGCACGAGATCAACGCCGCGGCGTTCGTGAAGCCCGACCGCACCATGCACGCGATCGGGGGATAACGGCCGCACACCGACACGGGCGGGTGTTACTTGACGTCGGGGATGCCGGGGTGGTCCGCCGGCCGGGGGCCGGGGGCGGGCCAGAAGAAGGTGCGCTCCCGTTCGAGGATCGCCACGTCGTTGATGCTCGCCTCGCGGCGCCGCATCAGCCCGCGCGCGTCGAACTCCCAGAGTTCGTTGCCGTAGCTGCGGAACCAGTTCCCGCCGGCGTCGTGCCACTCGTACTGGAAGCGGACGGCGATCCGGTCGGCGGTGAAGGCCCACAGCGCCTTGACGAGCCGGTAGTCGAGCTCGCGCTGCCACTTGCCGGCGAGGAACGTCCGGATGGCGTCGCGGCCGGTGACGAACTCACTCCGGTTCCGCCAGACCGAATCCTCGGTGTAGACCAGGGCCACGCGGTTCGGGTCGCGCGAGTTCCACCCGTCCTCGGCCTGCCGCACCTTCAGCGTGGCGGTCTCGAGGGTGAAGGGCGGCGCGACCACGGCCGCCGGCTTCGGCACCAGCACGTTCGTACTCATCGGTCGTCTCCGTTCGTGTTGCGTGAATCCCGATCACCGTCCGTCACGACCCCCCATCGAGTTCGACGCCGAAGCCGTCCTCGAACCCCGCGTCGCCGATCCCGGGTGGGCCGAAGACGCCGTACGGGTCGACCGGGACGGAAGTGATCGGCGGCGGGTCGAAGAAAACCGTCCGCGGCGGTGTCGCGGCGGCCGCGGACGCTACGGCTTGGGCCGCCCGGAACTGCGCGAATGCGGCGCTGATCGCGTCCGCGGACGCGGGGGAAATCGCAAGCGCCTGCGGCGTGCCCGCGACGAAGAGGCCGACCACCTGCCCGGACGTCAGGCCCGGAAACCCGGCCAGCGGGGCGGTGGACGGCAGGGAGAAGAGGTTGACCTGGGCCCCGCCGCCCCCCTGCCCGGCGATGAGATCGGCGACGCCGTCGCCCGTCAGGTCCGCCGCCGCCACCCGTACGCCCCCGGAGAACGACGGGGCGAACGCGAAGAACGACGCGAGCGGAGCACCGCCCGGGCCGAAGACGCCGACCGCCGGCCCGCCGCCCGCCCCCGCACCGGTGATGATGTCGCCGCCGCCGTCCCCGGTCACGTCCCCGACCGCCACGTACACGCCCCCGGAGAACGTGGCGCCGTACGCGAAGAAGCCGCCCAACTGCGTCGCGCTCCCGGCCGGGGTGAGGCGGTACGTGCGCACGTCCGGCCCGCCGCCCGGCCCCGCGCCGGTGACGATCTCAGCCCCCTCGTCGCCCAACGAGCCGGCGGCGACCCGCACCCCGCCGCTGAACGCCGGCGCATACGCGAAGAACGAGGCCAGCGAGCGGCCCGTCCCGTCGAACACCCCGACCCGCGGCCCGCCGCCGGGGCCGGCGCCGACGACAATGTCGTCCGTGCCGTCACCCGTGACGTCCGCGACGGCCACGTACACGCCGCCGGCGAACCCGCTCTCGAACGCGAAGAACGACGCCGCGACGGCGCCGGTCGCCCCGTCGTACACCTTGACCGCGGGGCCGCCGCTCCGCCCCGCGGCCACCACCAGGTCCGGGAAACCGTCCCCGGTGACGTCGCCCACCGCCACCCGCACGCCCCCGAAGAACGTCGAGTCGAACGCGAGGAACTGCGTCCGCACCGTGCCGGTGGTAGGGTCGATGAGTTGCACGAGCGGCGGCCCGCCCGCGTCGGCCCCGGCCACCACCTCGGCACCGGTGACGAACGCCGGCGTGTCCCGGTGCTCCAGCACCTCAAGCCCGAGCCGCGCCCGCGGGCGGCCTGTCGACGGTGGGGTCTTCATGGCGAGAGATGACCTCGGTCCAAGGCGTCCGGAGTGTTCGGCCGTATCGCAACGGGTGTGCCGTCGGCACGATCCCTCGTTTCGCGGCCCGAAATCGCAGTCGGTGCGAGCCCCAAACGACCGGGCCGCACAGGGCATCCGCCGCGGGATGGTGATGCGGTTGCCAGACTGGGAATTCCGTTCGAGTCGGTCCGGGTGCCGCCCCGGGCCGGGGCGGCGTTCAGCACCCGGTCCGCACGGCGAACGGCGTGCGGTGTACGTGCGGAGCGCGGCCCACGCCCGCGACGGGTTGGCGGCGCGAGGACGGCGGCGCCGTGTTGCGGAGGCGGCGTGGGTGGTCCCAGAAGGAACCTTACTTAAGCGTGGTGGGGTAACACGCGGCGGCAATACAATCACCACCGTCACTGCAACCCCTTCCGAGGGACCGGGCGTGGACGACGAACCCACCACCATCGCCGTCCAGCGCTACCTGGACGGGCTGGCCGGCGACGCCCCCGCCGGGCCGGTCGTCCGCGTCCTCCTCGACCGGGCCGTCCGCCGCCTCCACCACCTCTGCGCCGCCCTCCTCCACCGGAGCTACCCGCGGCTGACCCAGCCGCCCCTCAACCTCCGGGCCGACGAGCTCCTCGGGGCAGTGGTCGAGCGCCTGCTCAAGGCGCTGGGTGAGGCCCGGCCGAAGACCGTCCGCCAGTTCTTCGCGCTGGCCAACCAGCACATGCGGTGGGAGCTGAACGACCTGGCCCGCCGCCTGGACGAGCGGCCGCCGGCGGCGGAGCTGCGCGACGGGCTGGTGCCGGCCCCGGCCGACAGCGACTCGGGCATCAGCCCGGACGGGCGGCGGATGCTCGACGCGATCGGCGACCTGCCGGACGCCGAGCGGGAGGCGTTCGACCTGGTCCGGATCCAGGGGCTGACCCAGGCCGAGGCGGCCGAGGTGCTGGGCGTCTCGGCGATGACGGTGAAGCGGCGGCTGCACCGCGGCCTCCACCTGCTCGCCGAGGTGCTCGGCGACCTGCGCCCGGGCGAGCCCGGCTCGAACTGAGGCGCGTGCCGCGACCGCGACCCGCGCGCAAGGTGCCGCGGCCGGTTGCCTGTCCGAATCCGCCGGCGCCGTGCGGGGCGTCGGACATCCTCGCTCCGGTCACGTGAGTTGGTGATCACCGGCCAGAACGGCACGTCGTTAGCCCGTTAACTCGTCGCGCCATCCGTCACCTCCGCGCACGGTCCCACAGTCCGGGTCGGCCTTGGATTGAACCCCCAATCACTTGGTCCGGTGGTAATCCGGGGTATCATCACGCGCACCGACGGCGGTGACAGGACTTCTGCGGCCGGGCGTCGGGGAATATCCCGACGGTGGCACGGATTCCGGTCCGTAAACGTGACACGAGCGATGAAGGGCTCGCAATGGCCGACGAACAGGCGACCAACGGCGAAATCGGGTCGAGCGGGGACGACCGGCTGACCGCGCCGCCGGACGCCGGCCGGGAGCCGCGGCTGCCGTTCCTGGTGGTCGGCGTCGGGGCCAGCGCCGGCGGGCTGGAGGCGTACACCGAACTCCTCCGCGCCGCCCCGCCGGACGCCGGCGTCGCCTACGTCCTCATCCAGCACCTCCCGCCCGACCGCGAAAGCCTCGTCTCCGAGTTGCTGGCCCGGCAAACGACCATGCCGGTCCGCCAGGTCGAGGACGGGATGCCGGTCGAGCCGGACCACGTGTACGTCATCCGCCCCGGCCACACCCTCACCCTCCGCAACGGCCGACTCCGCCTCGGGGCGCCCCTGGAAACGCCCGGCCACCGCCGCCCGGTGGACGACTTCTTCCGGTCGCTGGCCGAGGAGCAGCAACAGCGGGCGGTGGCCGTCGTCCTGTCCGGGATGGGGTCGAACGGCTCCGCCGGGGCGCAGGCGGTCAAGGCGGTCGGCGGGCTGTGCGTGGCACAGGAGCCGGAGTCGGCGAAGTTCCCGTCCATGCCGCGGAGCCTGATCGACGCCCACCTGGCCGACTACATCCTCCGCCCGGAGGAGATCCCGGCCGCGCTCGCCCGGTACGCCCGCCACCCCTACGTCGCCACCCCCCTCTCCGAGCCCACCGCCCGCCAGGCGGCGCAGGCGCTCAACGAGATCCTAGCCGTCGTCCGCACCCGCACCCGGCACGACTTCACCGGCTACCGCAAGCCGACCGTCGTCCGCCGGGTGCAGCGGCGAATGGGGCTGGCCCAGATCGACGACCTGGGCGAGTACGCCCGCACCCTCCGCCAGAACCCGGCCGAGGTGACCGCCCTGGCCGACGACCTGCTCATCCACGTCACCGGGTTCTTCCGCGACCCGGAGGCGTGGGAGGTGCTGCGGGAGAAGGTGATCGTGCCGCTCGTCGCCGACCGCCCGGCCGGCGGCCCGATCCGGGCGTGGGTGGCCGCGTGCGCCACCGGCGACGAGGCGTACACCCTGGCCATGCTCCTGGTCGAGGCCGCCGAGACCGCCGGCAAGCAGTTCGACATCAAGGTGTTCGCCACCGACATGGCCGAGCGGGCGCTCGGCCACGCCCGGTCCGGCGTGTTCCCCGGCGGGATCGAGAGCGAGGTCAGCCCCGACCGGCTCGACCGGTTCTTCGAGCGGGACGACAGCACGTACCGGGTGAAGCGGGAGCTCCGGGAGCGGGTCATCTTCGCCCCGCAGAACATCCTGCAAGACCCGCCGTTCTCCCGGCTCGACATCGTCACCTGCCGGAACCTGCTCATCTACCTCGAACCGGACGTGCAGCGGCGGGTGCTGTCGCTCCTCCACTTCGGGCTGCGGGACGGCGGGGCGCTCCTGCTCGGCGGGAGCGAGTCGATCGGGGCGCGCGAGGACGAGTTCGAGCCGATCGACAAGCGGCACCGGCTGTTCCGCCGGGTCGGCCCGACCCGGCACGGGATCCTCGACTTCCCCGCCCCGGGGTCACTGTTCCCGGCCGCCGGCGACACCGGCCCGGCCCGCCCGCCGCGGGTGTCGGTCGCCCAGCTCGCCAACCGGGTGCTCCTCGATCACCACACCCCGGCGGCGGTCGTCGTGGACCGGGACGGCCAGATCATCTACTTCCACGGGAACACCGGCCGGTACCTCGACCAGCCCCGCGGGGAGCCGACCCGGGAGGTGCTGGCCCTCGCCAACGACCAGGTCCGCGGCGCCGCCCGCACCGCCCTCCAGTCGGCCGCCGCCCAGAACCGGGCGGTGACCGTCCGCGACGGGCTGATCGAGACCCCGACCGGCCGCCGCCGGGTCGAGGTCGCGGCCGTCCCGCTCGACCACCGCCCCGGGCAGGCGCTGTTCCTGCTCACCTTCGCCGACCACCCCGAGCCCCCGCCCCCGCCCTCCCCGACCGACGCGGACGCCGGGCGGCTGCTGGCCGACGACCTCCAGCGCGTCCGCGACGAGCTCCAGAGCACGATCGAGGAACTCCAGACCTCGAACGAGGAGATGAAGGCGTCGCACGAGGAGGTGACGAGCATCAACGAGGAGTTGCAGAGCACGAACGAGGAGTTGGAGACGAGCAAGGAGGAGCTCCAGAGCCTGAACGAGGAGCTGACCACGGTCAACGCGCAACTCGAAGCCAAGATGGAGGAGCTGGAGGGGACGACGAACGACCTCGGCAGCCTGCTGTCGAGCACCGACATCGCGGTCATCTTCCTCGACACCCAGTTCCGCATCCGCCGGTACACCCCGGCGGTGAAGGACCTGTTCGACCTGATCCCGTCGGACGCCGGCCGCCCACTGTCCGACCTGCGGCGGAAGTTCCTCGACCCCGAGCTGGCGGCCGACGCCGCGGTGGTGCTGGAGAAGCTGATCCCGGTCGAGCGCGACGTGCGGAGCGACAGCAGCCGCGACTACCTCCGCCGGGTGCTCCCGTACCGCACGGCGGACAACCGGATCGACGGGGTGGTGGTGGCGTTCGTGGACGTGACGGAGCGGAAGCGGGCCGAAGCGGCGCTGAGCGAGAACATGGACCAACTCACCCGGTTCAACCGGGCGATGGTCAGCCGCGAGTCGCGGATGATCGACCTGAAGAAAGAAGTCAACGTCCTGTACCGACGGCTCGGCGAGCCGGAGCCGTACCCGCTCGACTTCGAGCCGCCATCAGGGGACGGTGATGGCTGACCCCGTGGCCGACCGGGCGCGGCTGGAGGCCGAGGTCGCAGCCCGGTTCGGCGTACTCCCGAACTTCTTCCGCCTCACCCCCGGGGTTCCCGGGGTGACGGCCGACCTGTGGGGGTTCGCCCGGGTCGCGTACCTCGACAACCCGCTCCCGGCGCTGTTCAAGGAACGGCTGTTCGTCCACCTGTCCCGGTTCTGCGAGGTCCGCTACTGCATCGCCCGGCACGTCGGGTTCCTAGTCGGGCTGGGGCGCCCGGCCGGCGACCCGGCCGCCCCGCCGGAGCCGGTCGAGGCGGTCGTCCGGCTCCTCCTCCGGCCCGTCCCCCGCGCGGCCGACCTGAAGCCACTGCTCGCCGACCTGGCCGACGCCCCGGCCCCGCTCCCCGACCTCCCGGCCTCGGGCGCCCCGCTCGAGGAGGCGGTGTTCGCCTGCGCCGCCCACGTCTTCCTCGATACGCCCGACGCCCCCGCCTGCCTCGACACCCTCCGCCGGGCACTCGGCGACGGCCGGTTCCAACACCTGATGGTGTTCCTGGCGTTCGTCCGGACGGCACACTTCTGGAGCAAGGTGCAGCCAGGCCTGCGGATGGAGGACGACGTCCGGGAACTCCTGGCGACGCAGGAGGAGCTCGCCCGGGCGGTGTTCGACGACCAGGAGGGGCGGGCCGCCCCGGTCGGGCGGGCGCTGGCCGCCGAGTTGGCGTCGCTCCGGGACGAGGTGCAGCGGCGGGACGAGCTCCTCCGGGAGGAACAATCGCTCCGCCAGGGCGAGGGAGAACAACTCCGCCAGTCGGAGGCCGAGCGCGCCGCCCGGGTGGCCGACCTCCAGCGGGCGAACGCCGAGCTGACGGCCGCCCGCCGGGCCGCCCTGAACCTGATGGAAGACGCCATCCAGGCCCGCGACGCCCTGCGGGCGAGCGAGGGGCGGCAGGCGTTCCTGCTCCGGCTCAGCGACGCGCTGCGGCCGCTGGCCGGCGCGGCGGCGGTGCAGGAGACGGCCTCCCGACTACTCGGCGAACACCTCGCCGTGGACCGGGCGTACTACGTCGAGGTGGACGAGGCCCGCGGAGTCGCCCTCGTCCGCCACGACTACCACCGGAGCGACTCGCCGTCGCTGACGGGCGAACACCAGGTGTCCGCCTTCGGCTGGGTCATTCCGCCCATGCGGCGGGGTGAGATGATCGTCGTCCCGGACGTGACCGCCTCGCCCCTGGTGCCGGCGGCCGACCGGGCGGCGATGGCGGCCGTCCGCATCGCCGCCCACGTCAACACCCCGCTGGTCAAGAACGGCCGCCTGGTCGGCGCGTTGTGCCTGACCGAAGACCGGTCGCGGGCGTGGACGACCGCCGAAGTGGAGTTGGTGCGGGAGACGGGCGAGCGGATCTGGGCGGCGGTCGAGCGGGCGAATGCCGAGGCGGCGCTGCGGCAGAGCGAGGAACGGCTGCGGGCGGTGGCCGCCAACCTGCCGAACGGGGCCGTGTTCGTGGTGGACCCGGACATCCGCTACCAACTCGCCGCCGGCGAGGCGCTCACCGCGGCCGGCCTCACGCCCGCCGACCTGGAAGGAAAGACGGTGACCGAGGCCGTGCCCCCGGAGGTGGCGTCGGTCTTCACCGGGAACTACCGCCGGGCGCTGGCCGGCACGCCGTTCCGCACCGAGCACGAGTTCCACGACCGGCACTACGTCACCCACGGGGCGCCGCTCCGCGACGCCGCCGGGTACGTCTCCGCCGTCCTCGCCGTCTCCTACGACATCACCGACCGGGAGCAGGCCCAGGCCGACCGGGCGCGGAGCGAGGGTCAGCTCCGGCTGCTGCTCGAGAACGTCCGCGACCACGCCATCTTCGCCCTCGGCCCGACCGGGAACGTGGCCAGCTGGAACGAGGGGGCCGAACGGCTCCTCGGGTACGCCGCGGACGAAGTCGTCGGCACGTCGGCCGCCCGGTTCTTCACCCCGGAGGACCGGGCGGCGGGGCTGTTCGAGCGCGAGCTGGCGGCGGCCGCCGCCACCGGCCGGGCGGCGGACGACAACTGGATCGTCCGCAAGGACGGGTCGCGGTTCTGGGCCAGCGGGTCCACCTCCGCCGTCGCCGGCCCGGCCCACCGCCCGGCCGGGTTCGTGAAGGTGTTCCGCGACCGGACCGAGCACCGGGCGGCCGAGGAGGCGGTGCGCGAGGCCCGCGACCGCCTCCGGATGGCCCTGGCGGCCGCCCGCATGGGCATCTGGTCGTGGCACGTCCCGACCAACACCCAGACCCGGGACGCCAACCTGAATCAGCTCCTCGGGCTGCCGGCCGCGGACACCGCCCAGCCGTTCGACGAGTTCCTGACCCACATGCACCCGGCCGACCGCGCGGCCGTGCGGGCCGCGTTCGACACGTCCGTCCGCCAGGGCCGGCCGCTCAACACCGAGTTCCGGGTGGTGTGGCCGGACGGCACCGTCCGCTGGCTCCGGGACCAGGGGGACGTGTTCGGCGCCGCCGACGGCGCCGACCGGCACATGACCGGGGCGTGCGTGGACATTACCGACCTGAAGGCGGCCGAGGACGCACTGCGGCAGGCCCGGGACGAGCTCGAGGACCGGGTGCGCGAGCGGACCGCCGAACTGGTGGCGGCCGAGGCGGGGCGGCGGGAGCTGCTCGGCCGGCTGGTGACCGGGCAGGAGGAGGAGCGCCGCCGCATCGCCCGCGAGCTGCACGACAGCCTCGGCCAGTACCTCACCGCCCTCGGCCTCGGGCTGGGCGCCGCCCGCGACCGGGCCGCCTCCCCGGAGGACCGCGACCGGCTCGACCGGCTGGCCGAACTGACCACCGAGACCGGCCGCGAGGTCCACCGGCTGGCGATCGAGCTCCGCCCGACGGCGCTCGACGACCTGGGGCTGCGGACCAGCCTCCAGCAGTACGTCGAGGCGTGGTCGGCCCGGACCAAGGTGACGGCCGAGTTCGCATCCCGCGGGCTCGACGGCGAGCGGTTCTCGTGGCAGGTGTCCACCGCCGTCTACCGGGTCGTGCAGGAGGCACTGACGAACGTCGCCCGCCACGCCCGGGCCAGCCGGGTGAGCGTGCTGGTCGAACGCGGCGCGGACTTCCTCCGGGCGATCGTCGAAGACAACGGGGTCGGCTTCGACCCGGACCGTGCCCCGACCGACCCGCGGACCGGCGGCCTCGGCCTGCTCGGGATGCGCGAGCGCGTCGCCCTGGTGAACGGCACCCTCCTGATCGAGTCCTCGCCGGACGGCGGCACGACCGTCTTCGTCCGCGTCCCGGTCCCCCCCCCGGAGCCTGACGACTATGAGTAACACCCGCGTGCTGCTCGCCGACGACCACGTGGTCGTGCGGGAAGGGCTGAAGGCGTTGATCGGCGGCCACCCCGGGTTCGAGGTGGTGGGGGAGGCGGCCGACGGCCCGACGGCCGTCGCCCTGACCGCCGAGCTCGACCCTGACGTGGTGGTGGTGGACGTGTCGATGCCCGGGCTCAACGGCGCCGAGGTGACGGCCGTTTTGCGGCAGGCAAAGCCGGACCGTAAGGTGATCGCGCTGACCGTCCACGAGGACCGCGGCTACCTGCGCGCGCTCCTGGAGGCCGGGGCCGCCGGGTACGTGCTGAAGCGGGCCGCGGCCGACGAGTTGGTGCAGGCGATCCGCGCCGTGGCCGCCGGCGGGACGTACATCGACCCGGCGCTGGCGTCGTCGGTCGTGGACCCCTACGTCGGGCGGGTCGCGCCGGCCGTCGAGCTGAGCGAGCGCGAGGCGGAGGTGGTGAAGATGATCGCGCAGGGGTACAGCAACAAGGAGATCGCGGCCAAGCTGTCCCTGAGCGTGAAGACGGTGGAGACGTACAAGGCCCGGTCGCTGGAGAAGCTCGGCGTGCGCACCCGGGTGGGGCTGGTCCGCTACGCCGCCGAGCGCGGCTGGCTCGCCCCGGCCTGACAGGTTGTCCAGATTGCGATGGCCCGCGGGCTCCGCGTCAGGTGGTCCCTCCACCCCGGCGAGGCGCCGCGACCCTCCCCCTCAAGGGGGGGAGGGTGGAAGACCCGGGTCGGCTCCGATCGTCCCCGCGCCGCGGTCGTGGGGCGTTCCGGGCGAGCGGTCCGCTCCCCACCCTCCCCCGCTGAGGGGGAGGATCGCGGCGCCTCGCCGCGGGGTGGGGGCACCACGCGAGGAGAAGACCGGCAACGCGCACGGCACAGATACCGGCGGGCTGGGGGTGCGATTCAACCGCACCAATTAGGACCAAACTTCGGAGCTTCCAGGCGCGATGTCATACCACTCGCCATTTGTCAGAGGTGTAGTCCACACAAAGACTTAGGAGACAACGACGAGACCGATCAGAGAGGAAATTCGACTCGGGTCGGTCTCAACCGCACCAACTTGGACCAAATTCGATGCTCTCACGCGTGATGCAGGCAATCCTCCACAACACTGACGGTTCGCCGGCCCCTTGGGTCAGCGGTGCCCTTCCCGCTCCTCGCGGGTCGGGTCGGCGGCCGGCGGCGCCCCCTTGTCGCGTGTCAGGGTCGCCGGCCGCATGCCGGTCGGGTTCGCCAACTCCAGCGGCTCGCCGGCCATCGTCTCGTCCTCGCGGCGGCGATCCTCCTCGCCGCGTCTCGTCGCTTCCGCCATTGGTGACCCCTCCTCGGTGTGGGCCACCATCCGTATTCACGTTCCGCGCCAATTCCGCCCGCCGGGGCCGGATGCGTGTCCTTCGAGCCGGTCTTCTTCCTCTCCCGACAAGCGTACTTTCTGCTCGAAGAGCCAGTCGGTCTCGGCCTGGGTCATGTCGGGGAGCGGGATCAGCCCGAGTAGGATCGACATCCGGCGGGTGAACCGGGCCTCGGCCTCCGGCGACATTGCCACCGGCTTCCGCTTACGCCCCTTCTTCCGCTTCTTCGCCCGCACCTCGTCGCCCATCCGCTCCCCCTCGTGGTTCCGCCGGCCCCGCGCGGCGTCCACATCCAGAGGGGCGATGATCACGAGCGGATTCGCACAGGAATCGACCAGTCGACCCCGACCCGCTTCGCCTCGGACGGCCGAACCGGATACAGTTCCGTCGTGTCCGCTGTGTGACCAGGAGAGTGCCATGAGCCTGCACGACGACCTCAAAGCCCGGGTAACCACCGCCGTCAAGGCGGGAGACATCCGGACCCGCGACACCCTGCGGACGGTGATCGGGGAGGCCCAGATGGAGGCCCTGCGCCGCAAGGGCGAGGTCACCGACGAGGTCGTCCTCGGGGTGGTCAAGAAGGGGGTCGCCGGGCTGAAGGAGACGATCCCCCTCGCCCAGAAGGACGGCCGGGACACGACCGCCCAGGAGGCCGAACTCGCCTTGCTGGAGTCGCTCCTGCCGAAGGCGTGGGACCGGAGCGCCATCGAAGCCGCCCTGGCGCCGGTCCGGGACGAGCTCCGGGCGGCGAAGAACGACGGGCAGGCAATGGGGGTGGCTATGAAGGCTCTGAAGGCTACGGGGGCGGTGACGACCCCGGACGACGTGAAGGCGGTCGTCGCCGCCGTGAGGGCATGAACCCAAGAGCCGGACCCACCCGGTGAACGCCTACGATCGGCTCGGGGAGAACGCCGTGAGCACCACCTCTTCGCCGTCGGGGCTCGTCCCCTGCACCAGCCCGACCCCGCGGGCGTACCAGTACCGCGCCCGGACGGTGGGCGTCTCGGGTGGGCTGGTGACGGCGACCTCCACCGGCACGGCCGTGAAGGATTCGGCCGGCACCCGGACCACCTCCTCCCGCCCCGCCGTCACCCACGCCGGATGGCCCAAGGGATGGGGTAGGTTCCACCGGTCGCCGGGCCGGCAACTTGGGGTCGTGAACAGGCGAGCCGTCCGGAGCCTCCGCGGGTCGCCGTAGCGCACCCGGTTCGGGCTGTGGCGTCGAGTCGGCCCCCCGGACGCCTGAGCGACCCGAAGCATGACGTCCCCCGCCCGGAGTCGAACTGGACCCGCTCGCGTTTCAAGCGAGAACGGTCTGTCGTCGGCCCGGAAGGCAAGGGCGAGGACCGCAAAGCGTGCGGCCGTTACACCACGGAGAACGGCGGTAGGCGAGCCAGTGACGCGGTAACGGTCGCGCTTCGGCCCATCAGGCAAGCCCGCCGACCGTCAAGGGTCCCGCTCCGGTCGGGTGGTCTTCCCCACGAAAAATGGAGTCGAAGTTAAGGGCGTTTCGGGTTGTACGTCCGCTCGAACTCAGCCGGGGACACGAGCCCCAGGGAGGGGTGGCGGCGGACGCGGTTGTCGAACACTTCGACGCACTCGAAGATGCGGGCCT